>Ga0190360_1000001_pt1 | contig 172863 bp, 163 predicted proteins | sample 48721834_MG_FD_161271 | JGI IMG/M metagenome (GOLD analysis project Ga0190360, IMG submission 161271) | Hydrothermal vent microbial mat bacterial communities from Southern Trench, Guaymas Basin, Mexico - 4872-18-3-4_MG | ecosystem: Environmental > Aquatic > Marine > Hydrothermal vents >...
ATAAATTTATTTTCTGCCTTTTCATCAATGGAAGAAATCGTATCTTCAATATTCTTTTTCGCCTTTTGTAAATCTGCCCTACCCTTTTCAAGCCTATTTAATTCATCGGATACCTTTTCGGATTCCTCAAGTGAAAGCAGATTTACATCACCTATTCTTTCAATCTTTTTTTTGATATTCTCGATCTCAGGTTGGAGTAACTCTGCCTCTTCAACATTCAAGGGAGTCACCTTTACTCCAAAGCCTCTATAGGTATTTTCAATAATATTCTGTTTTTCGCTTTCATATTCAGAAACTAAAATTCGCATCTCCTCCAGTTGACCATTTAAATTTTCAATTTCAATAGTAAGAGAATTTACACTATTATCCATTTGTTTAGTATTCGTTTGCATTTCTTCAAGGGTCTCCATTTTACTTTTTCTTCTTTGGGTTAGAGCCTCCAATTTTTTATTATAATCGGCAATTTCTTTTCTCAAGCATTTCATATTTTCAACAACCTTTTCTTTTTCTTCGCCTACTCTCTTAAACTTTTCATACCTTGAAAGTTTCTCTAATATTGTACTATTCTTTTCCTCAAAACGCCTGAGCATTTCCCTAACATTTTCAATATGATGTTGTATTTCCTCCTTTGTTCCACCTATATGTATTAACTCAGTTTTGATAATTTTTATTTCTTCCTTGTCTTTCTTTAACTCCAACTCGATAGAATCCATCCCCTTCTTCAAAGATTTTACTATACTTTCCCTCTTTTCCACTTCCCCTCTGGAAATATCCTCTATGTATCGAAACTCCGTAATTTTGCTCTCTATCCTTGATTTTTCAGAGATCAATTCTTCTCTTTTCTTTTCTGCAGAAGAAATTGCAGCCTGCAACTCGTCAATGGCACTTTTCAAGGATCTATTTTCTTCATTCAATTTAGATAGAGCAGTCGCTATCTTTTGAATCTTTTCAGAAATTTCTCTTAAATTGCTTTTCTTTACCAATATACCCTTTTTGTTTCCATATAGCTTAATTATTGGGCCTGAAACAATGTGCCCTTCAGGTGTCACAAAAGTAGAGCGGGCATCATTAGTTGCCTTTTCCAGGGCTTCATCAATGGTTTTTACAACATAAACATTATTGAAGAGAAAACTAAGCACACCACCTGGGCCCTTTTTAATTCTATGAATGAGATCACCCTTTATATCCCCTTCGTAACCTGTGTCTTCATTCGCGAATATTATTTCTCCCATTTCTTTACTTGATGTATCCCTTATTATTTTATCTATATCCTTTCGCTTTCCTAAAATGGCAAAAATCTTCTCTTCCAATACACTCTCTACGGCCTTTTCATACCCCTCTTCGATCTCGATATTTTCACCAAGAATTTTCATTTGCAATTTTTTTGCCAATGAACTTGCCCTGTCTATCTCTTCTACCTCAATAGACTCTATTGCATCCTTTCTTGCTTCAAGGTTAGCTATGATTCTCTCATTTTCACTTATTTTCTTTAAAATTATAGATCTTTTTTTCCTCAAATTTTCTCTATTAGAGTATAATTTATTTATTAGCTCAGTGTTTTCCCTGAGTGTAAAATCTAATTTCCTTTTTTCCTGATTTAGTAAATTCTTCTCATTATCATTTTTCTTTACACGCTCCTTAAGTGCATTACTCTCTTTAATCTCTTCTTCAATTCTTTTTTTGTTGCTATTTAATTCCATCTGAGCTCGTAAAACCTGGGATTCTTTCTGAAATAAATTGTTATTTAATCTGGAAAACTCATTGATTAAGCTCTCAAGTTTTTTTTCAGAGGACTGGAGATCGGATTTTAGCTCATTTATTTTCCGAACTATTTTTTTGCTTTCTTCTTTTTCTGAATCAAAATCAATAGACTCAAGATCCCTGAAATTAAGTGCAGTATGTTCCATCTCATCTAATCTACCCTTAAGCCTTGAATAATCTCCATTCTTTTTTAATAAAAGTTCATTTAACACCTGTATTTCTTCGTTCAAACGCTCAGCATCACTCCTAACCTCATTAGAACTCTTCAGCAGTTTCTCTCTGTCGGCCTGCAAAAGTGCGCGTTCTTTTATCTTTATATCGATTTTCGTTTTCATATCATCTATTGATTCGTAAAGATTCTTCAGTTTTGTGTCGATAGAATAAATATTATGGGACGCAAGTAAAATAGATTTTTCTTTTAGACTCTCTTTTAAGCGCCTGAATTTTTTTGCCTTCTCTGCCTGTGCTCTCAACGAACGAAGCACCCTCTTTTTTTCTCCAATCAATATATCCAATTTTTCAAGATTACTTAATGCCCTCCTTAACTGATACTCAGCCTCCTTTCGGTCTTCTCTGTACTTGCCCAAACCTGACACACTCTCAAAAAGTTGTCTTCTTTTTATATTATCCATAAGAAGAAATTGCTCAATGAGAGTTTGGTCGAGTATACTATATAAAAGTCCTGTATTGGCAAAATTCTCTACAATATCTTTTAATCTACATGGTACTCCGTTGATATAATATTCACTCTCACCACCAAGAAAATATCGTCTTTTGACCTCAACTTCGTCATAATCAAGGGGAATTTTACCATTATTCTCAAAGATAATCTGGACTTCAGCCATATTGAGTGGGGGCTTACTCTCCGTACCGAAAAAAATAACATCTTCCATTTTCTCTCCCCTTAATTCCTTCGCACTAAGGGTGCCAAGGCCCCATCTTATCCCATCTATAATGTTTGATTTTCCACTTCCATTTGGTCCAACAATGGCAGTAAAACCTCTATTAAAGTTAATTACTGTCTTTTTAGGGAAGGATTTAAATCCTGAAAGAATAAGCCTTTTAAGTACCATTGAAAAAATTTACCCTCTTTGGAACAAATGTCAAGGAAAAAAGTGAAGGGATCCTCACAATCTAAATTCTCGGAATAACATAAAAATGTAAAGGTGGGGATAAGCCAGATTCTGTTTTAAGTGGTCATTGCTCTAAGCGGCCTACCCGGGGTATCGGTTGGGACAACCATCCCCTGCTTGGCCTTGCACCGGATGGGGTTTCCCCTGCCTCTCCAGTTACCATAGAGAGCGGTAGGCTCTTACCCTACCTTTTCACCCTTGCTTTGCACTTTTTCAAGCGCAGAGCGGTATATTTTCTGTGGTACTTTCCATCAACCGTCCTTAACAACGGTTGTCCTCAGTTTCCTGAGGCATCCTTCCCTGCGGTGTCCGGACTTTCCTCTCCATTTAATTGGAGCGACCACTCCCCACCTTTATATTAAATATATACCTTTCACCATTTATTTCAACAGGAAGAGCTATTTTATTTAGATAATAAAAAGATACATAACCATCAATATTCCATTTAAATTTTAAATTTCTTTTGCTATTAGGGGAAATAGAAATATTATTCTTAACATCAAATCCAAAAGGAGGTAATAGCTTCAATTTAAGCTTTCTGGATGTTTTATTAACAAACTCAATGTTTTCGTTGTGTTGAATCATTTCTACAGGAGGATTTTTACCCGAATGCATATAAAAAACAAAACTATAAAAATGCATTCCCCTATCATACATATATATATATTTCTCTACATTATCGGGAAACCTTTTATAAAAACGGAAGGTGAAAAGAAGAGGCACAGAGCCTCTGGGAGGAATTTTCTTTGACGGAACCTTAACACCTGTACATCCGCAACTTGAAAAAATCTTTTTTATGTATGCTGTATCTACCCAATCATTTGTAATTTTAATAATATAATTATATTCTCGTCCCTTCTCTCCATACCCAAAATTAATGGATTGGGGAGAGAAGGAAAGACGAAGAAAAAGTATAAAAATCATTCTTTCGTCTTTTTTACAACAATATTAAACTTGAGTGTCGTCACCCCATGTTTATCGTCCTCTGCCTTAACTTCTACAGGTAAAGTTGCAGAAGAATCCAGAGAACACTCCCAGAAGAGAGTATCAGATTTTATCTCTATTCCTTCAGGACCTTTCTCAATGGTAACATTAAATTTATCCCCATCCGGATCCTCAACATGTATAGGCATTATAAATGTCTTATCAACAAAATACCCCTTGCCAGCTATAATTCTGGGCGGGGTGTTTTGAACAATCTTTGGAACATTTAATTTTAAAGGCCTGCCATAACTCACACCATCATATGGGATCACTTCACATGTCACAAGGTCTCCTGCCTTGATCTTATCTCCGGGTAAAGTATCGCCTTCAAACACAAATTTTCCATTTATATACCATTTAACTTTTAAACTTACCTCATCCCCATCCTCATCATATGGTTGTGCCTCTACATATAGTTCCTGTCCATTAACAGGGTTTTCTGGAAGAACTCTACCTGATTTGATCACAGGAATTGTATTCAATATAACAACAGAGCCAAGGGTAGTTCTCTTTCCTGTTGATGCTTCCAATACTACCTTAACGGTATCTCCACTGTTAAAATTAGAGGGGGACAGGGTATCCGAACCTTCCAGAACTAAAATATTATTTACAAACCATAATATTTTAGTTCCTGGGGGTGATACATAGTGGAGGAGGAGTTTGGTATTTGATTTTGGACTTGATGGTTCAATATATCCTGTCACCCCCATATTTCTCTGTTTTCCTTGTTTTCCTCTCTTCCCTTTACATCCAACAAGCAGGACGAGGAGAACTATCAATAAATATCTCAATATTCTTTCCACCATAGCAGTTTCTTTAGAGCACCAATAGTCCTTCTCTTTTGAATCTCGATTTTCCCACTGGTATGATTAATTTCAATACCCTCACCGCTCATATTGAAATTATACTTTGGTGCCTGGGGCAGGCCTTGTCCCATCTCTATATATGGCAAGGCTCCGTTAAATCTTCCAGAGGTAATCTGAAACTTATAGAGCCTTGAGAAACCAGCTCCAATTGCACAGGGGTCGGTTACTATTCCAACATTCGGCCTATATGTCATAAATGTAACAGTATCAAGAAATGCAGTGGCATATGTTACTACCTTTTCACCGTTATGATAACCTGAATAATCTGAAAATTTTATATACCAACCTCTGTAATTGTGCATCAACTCCCCGGCAGTAAGATATCCGTCAGGGGAAACTTTCTTTAGCTGAGATTCTGTTATATAAGCTCCACTTACTGGTGTCGTATCAAGCACTGCATAAAATCTATTGAGGGTACCTGTACGAAGTACATTTGCCCTATCGCCAGTCCCAAACAACAACCAGGTATTTTGACCATTTTTCACAACAGTGATTGGATAAAAAATGGGCTGCCAATGATCGTAATCAGTACTATCATCAGGCTGTTTAGCCCTGAATATTACTCTCGCTTCCCAGTTTTCAGGGTCCGGATCACTCAAATCAACCTTCCAGACCTGCCCATCCATATCCCCAATGTACATTACATCATAGATATTATCACTTTCTGGATTTCTGTTAAATAGGGTAGGTGCAGCAGGAAATGGCCAATTCATATGGAATCCCGATGCTGGAGGTATATTCCACCACTGGTCATTATTACCCTCGGACATTTCATAAATGTCCAGCGCATAGATGCTATTTCCTGGAATATCTCCAGGATCTGTAAGGGTGTTCCAGAGGGAGTCAGGCCAGAAACCGCCACCAAAAAATCCCATAAATCTTTCCACAGTATCACTGGAAATCCTACAAATTCTGTTTACTTTGAAAATCCTTGGCTCACTCCACGTGTAACCAAGGGAATCATTGGTAAATTCAAAAAGATAATTTGGACTGGTTGGATAGGTTACATCAATGGCGGTATACCCCCTTCCACCATCTCTCTCACCAAACATCAAAACTGTTTTCCATTCGTATGAATTCTTGAAACTATCTGCCTCCTCTGATGGGAACCAGACATCCGCCGCCTGTGGAGAAGCGTCAATATAATACGTATGCGCAAGTGCTAAATTCTTTAGCCTCGGGAGTTGATCATTAGGTATAATTGCCCATAACTCGTCTCCAGTAGAATCATCAAAACAGTGTAACATCCCGTCATTTGCTCCAACATATACAGCAGGGTTCCTACCACTCTGCATATCTACTCTGAATTTCCAGAAGTCATCATCCTCATAGAATACATTCGGTATATGTATCCTCAGCGGTGCTGAATGGAAAATATCCCCAAGATACGAAGTGTCAACAGGGGAGGGGCTACCACTCCTGACCAGATTAACTATTGCACTCACTTCAGAATACGTAGAAACATCAAGGTCTGAAGGGGAAAAATGTAGACTATCAAATGGTTCAAGTGCTTCATTCTTTACTCCATATATATTTCTTGATGACGGATCTGTGACCCTCAATGTATCTCCAGCATCCCAAATAAGCAAGGAATCGGGTATAGAATCAAGACTAAAGCTAATTGTATTAAGTGGTAACCTGAGCGCCTTTAGATGACCATTCCACAGGGGTGTATCACCTGGAAGAAATGAAGCAAGGTACATCCTTGATTGATACTGTGTCGCCAGGAACTCCTCCTGAATGGAGGTAATTGCTATACCTGAAAAACTATAATTAGAAGAAAGTATCTCTTCAAATATCCTCTCCAGTGCATTTGCAAGGGCAGTAGCATCCTCTGCTATAAACGCGTAACCAGAGAGATTTGTATACCTTGGAGTCCCCATAGCATTACATCCCAACCATGGCTTTATAGCCATCGTATCTCCAGTAACTGAATCAGAAACAGCGTAGGAATGCGTCCCTCCCCATCTCCCAACCCAGTTCAAATCATTTGCACCAGCCTGGGATATACCAGTTCCAAAACCTACTGCATATACCTTAATTCCATGTTGGTGGTATGCCTTATATGCCTGTCTCACAAATTCTTTACTACCATCGGTTGAGCTATAACCGTCACTATCATAACAGTCAGAATAATCAAAGCACCTATTTGATTCCCCATCTGTAATAAAAATTATACTATAGTCATAGCAGATATAAGCACCAGTTGTATCGTAATTATTCAGATATTGCCAGGACCTTTGAAGAAGTGGACCATTCGGCGTGTAGCCATTGTTATAATCGTTATTCATGTGAGCCCAGACTGCACCGAAGTGACTACCCAAAGTGTCCGTATAAAAAATATGGGACGATTGGTATTCCCATTTCCAGGTTTCTGGGTTTAACGCATAGCCGCTCACAGATTTATAATAACGGTTAGGCACGTATATGGGGTCAGTAGATGGATGCAGACCGTAAGCAGGACAACCAAGAAAGTAAGAGGTGCTTAATGTTATAGGGAGTAGTTTCTCATCAAGCGTATCCACAACAAAGTCGTTATTTGCATCAAGTAGATCGAAAATGACTTTTAATGCCTCCTTCATCCTGGTACTCCTCTCTCGCTGTGAAATACTTAGTTTAACATAAAGTTTACTCAAGGTAGATTGTGTTGCCCGCACATAAACCTGGACATCCTGAACCAGACCCGCATCAGGAACATAGATGTCTTTAGTCCTCATCCAGCTCCGAATTGATGTAGAAGAGTTATCTTGATATGTATGCCAGACATTATTTATCTTGAGTCTCAATTCCCACCTGTGAAGTGTACCCTTGGGGACTCCCCTTGCATGTTTAAATCCTAACTCCCAATAACCGTTGGCTTGCATACCATTAAAGTCGTCCATACTTCCATTATCGGGAACAGTAAGAGAGTCATACCAGGTGTCCAATTCTGTTGCATTACCGCCAGAATACTTATGTAGATCAACCGACCCGAAAAAGGACAATGTTACTCGAGAGTTCATACTACCCGATCTATCAAACGCAATCATCACAGCCGGCACTCTTGTTACAGAAAATAACCTCTCATCATTTGCAAACAGAGCAAAGAGTGGAGCAAAAAAGACAAAGACATAAAATAATCTATGCATTCTCTTCATTGTACACCTCCTAACGCATCCAGATCCTCTTCTTCAAGCGGGTCAAGACTAAGAACAATAGGAATAAGATAATCTCTATTCTCCATTCTAATCACTACAAAGCTGAAGTACATATGATCCTCATTTCCTGTTACAGCCATTTCTGTCCTCGTGAGATTCTTCCATTTTCTATATAGATTACCCTTTTCAATCACTGCAACAAAACGGTCATAATACTTCATTCTAATCCCTGAATTTCTGAATTCAAGATTTCGCGGTGTCCGAACTATCTCGAATTTCCATCGCTTTGGGAATAAAACCATATCACCCCCCTTAAATACCCCTTCGTCAAGGGCAATAACCCTCTTCATAACATTTTCTTTACCATAGCTAAATATAATTTTGTTACCCTGGGGAGAATTCGCAATTGATTGAAAATAGCCATAGCCCTCTATCCCTTGATAGGGATACCAGTTAAAACTATTGAAAAGCCCACATATAAGCAATAAACTGAACATATCCACCTCCTTTAATACATTGTGTGACCAAATTTACCACTCATCGCGGTAAATGGCAATTCAAAAGAAGCAGCAACACTGAATGAACGGCTGAAACCATTGTGTATTATATAGCCAGAAGTATTAAAATTATAAACCCACTCTTCCCTTCCATCACCGGCTGGTGAGAATTGTTTATATGGAATATTCATAGGGATAGGCCAAATGAAATATTTTCCGCTGTTTCCAAGGCTATCCTCGTACACCTTCCTGATAGACCCCTCAATAAACCTTTTTCTCTGGTATGCCTCATTGGAATATCCACTTACTGTGTCAAAGACCTTCCTCATCATATCTGTATTTGGAATAAAAGACATATAAAAATCCTCTCCAGATTCGCCAAGTAGAAAAGCCCTTTTTCTATTACCAAAAAGGGTGGTGCTCGAGGCATGACTCTGCGTATAAATAATCAAACCGGCAACAAGTACAGAAAATACAACGATTGTCATCAGAACAACTATTAACGCTACTCCTTTTTTATTCATCACAACCCCCTATTTTTTATGATTACATCACCTTTATAACTAACAGAGATTTTCTTACCAAAAACAGTTTTCCCACCTGTTACTTTATAGTGTACCCTTCTCACAACAGGAGAAGATGTATGATTCACAGTATCAACCTCCTGAACAATGCTTGGGATTGAATCGTCTGAAAAATCATAGTAAGACAATTTGAATGTATCGATATTCGAAATTAAGGGACTCCCATCGTAATAGATTTTACCCGTGTTAAATGTAAATTGGTGTGGAAGGTCATCAGAAAAATCACCATTTCCATTATCATCAGCATTATATCTCAGGATAGTTGAATCGCCATTGATTATCCCATAGGCGTTCGTCTCAAAGGGATCATACCCTATTTCTCTCACCCTCGTCTTAAAAAATCCAATGAAAGACTGTAATTTCTGGGAAAAGACGGTGTACTCAATCTGAAGATTGGCATTCCTCTGCTGATATATCAATGTTCCATAAATAAATCCCAACAAAATACCCAAAACAGAAATTGTTACAACCATCTCAATAAGTGTAAAACCTCGTTTTCTTTGCATATTTTCACCTACCTATGGTAAGTTAGTATAAATTTGTGGGTAAACGATGTATTCATTGGTCCTGTAGCCATCGCTTTAAATGTCATATAGCTTGGAGTGGATGTAGAAGATGATCCTGTCTTTCCAACAAAAACAATATTAGTATTATAGACACCACTCGTGATGGTATCAACAAATGCCTTGACCTGTGTATTTGGAACAGTCAGTACATTCCATAGGCTATCGTATCTACCTGAATATACCCATGCCTGAAAATCAACAACTTTTGAGTCTACTTCCTCGTATAATCTCGACATATTCATAATTCTTGCAGTTGCCCTCTGATTTGCAATAAAAAATTGTATAAATGCGACAATTGCAATAGAAAAAATAACCATTGTAACAAGAAGTTCTATTAGAGTCATCCCCTTTTTATTCATTCTTCTTTCACCTCCCCTAACGGTGTTATAGTAATTTTTATCTTCTTCCCTGTATTATTTCTGTTAATAATATAAAAATAATCATCATAAAGGGAAGTTACTGTGCCAGATTTACTGACAGTAAAAAAGCCAATATTTGACGCGTTAACTATTTCAATAGAATCGCTTGAATTAAATTCCAATGTATCTATAAAATTAGCGGCTCCACTCGGTCTCCCATATACCTTTTGAGTATTTTCATCAACCATTATTTCCCAGGTGGTAGCAAGTGTGTCAGCCTGCAGTTTTTTCTGTGCATCATAAAAGAATCGCCTGAATCTACCACTATCCTCCTGAACGGTATACGAATGAAGGCTTCCCCTCATTCCAAAGGCAACAAGAGCAGTTAACACTCCAATAATAGCTATAACAACCATTAACTCAATCAAAGTAAATCCTCTTTTCATATTTCACCTCCTTTTCTTATGTACAAAAATCATTCTAAAATAAATTTTGTTGAAAATGAGATAATTAACTTTTATAAACTGAATTTTTTGTGTAAAATTTTACATAGTTTGGGGGGAAACTCCATACTTCTCTAACCTACCTTCTCCTTCTAAAAAAGCCTCCTCTCTTACCCTCATTCTCTTTTTCTTCTTTCTCCTTTTTTACCACTTTTTTAACCTTTAAAAGACCCGAGGAAATAAGGCCGTATAAGACCCTGGCAACTGCAAATTCCTCCATTCCAAGAATACTTGCAAGCTTCTCAACTGTTCTTTTTCCATCAACAGCAGCAAGTACCTTCCACTCCATTGAGTCAAGCTCAATATTTGATTCTTCGGGTTCCTCTACAAAATCAACGACAACATTTACAGAAGGAATTACATTCTCTATCTGCTTCCACTCATCTATCTGCCTTGCAGCTTCAATAATAACATTTTGAATAGGCATCTGTATAGAAGTTTTATCAAGGTTTTCACCAGGCACAAATTTAAAAGTTCCCTTTTTCGTAGTTATTATTTTTTTAACAGCCTTCATTCCATCGGTGTTTTCCATTTCTGCATGGAGTAAAATCCCATTCTTAAAATACATCATTGCTTCACCGTTTTGAGAGAATAAATGGAGAACACCGTCCTTCTTGGAAAGGTGAATGACCTGTAAAACATCTGTTATTTCGAAATCTTCAAGATTACCAGATAAAGGCACTATCTCTCCTTATAAATTCCCATCTTACCAAATTTTTCTATTCTTTTTTCTACAAGTTCATCTGAAGGTACCTTAACTAATTCATTATAGGTCTCTAAGATCGCTTCCCTTATTATAGCTGCCGCTTTTTCTGGATTTCTATGGGCGCCACCAGGAGGTTCAGGGATTATTTTATCAATCACTCCGAATCTTAGCAGGTCTTCAGGCGTAATTTTTAATGCCTTTGCCGCTTCCACCTTATACTTCTGGTCTCTCCATAATATTGACGCACATCCCTCGGGTGAGATAACAGAATACATCGAATTTTCCATCATATAAACCCTATCCCCCACTCCAATAGCGAGGGCACCCCCACTTCCACCCTCCCCAGTAATAATAATGATGATAGGAACAGGAAGAACTGCCATTTCTTTAATATTAACAGCAATAGCCACCGCCTGACCCCTTTCTTCCGCTCCTATACCTGGAAAAGCACCAGGTGTATCAATAAAGGATACTATCGGCTTGCCAAATTTTGCCCCCATTTGCATAACCCTTAATGCCTTTCTATATCCTTCTGGATGAGGCATACCAAAATTTCTTTTAATCTTTTCTTCTGTAGTCCTACCTTTCTGATGCCCCACAACAATAAATGGTATCCCATCCAGAGATGCCACCCCTGCAACAATAGCAGGGTCATCGGCATACAACCTATCACCATGAAGTTCAACCCAATCCTTAAAAATAAGCTCTATATAATTAAGTGTGTATGGCCTATCAGGGTGTCTGGCAAGAAGCACTTTTTGCCATGGAGAGAGGTTCTCAAAAATCTTCCTTCTTAACTCATTCAGTTTCTTCTCAAGTGGCTTTATTTCATCTTCCAGGGAGACACCCTCTGTATCTGAGATACTTTTTAGCTCCTCAATCCTTTTTTCCAATTCTTCTATTGGTTTCTCAAAATCAAGGTATACGGGCATTAAACTCCCCAGTTAAGTGTTATAAGGTTCGAACTACCTATCTCATTATAATATCTGCTAAATGAATAGTCAATACAGAAATTCGAGTAGGATAAACCAAAACCTATTGAGAAGATCTCAAGCGGACTTCTGAATTTTTTGCCAACTCTGAAATACAAGAGATCTCTCAAATTGAGTTGGCAACCTGAATAAAACTGCGTTACTGTATTCAAAAGTTTCACCAACTCTCCTCCTACCTTAATTTCTCCATAACTAAATTTATAGGTGGGCAAATATAATCCAAGTCTCCAGGTAAGTGGAAGTCTGAATTTAGACCCCCCCATATATTTTGGGCCTACATTCAAAAAACTAAAAACGATCTCCCCTACAGGTGTAGCCCTGGTCATACCAAAATCAAATGCATAATTTGAGTATTCCCGGGTGAGTATCACTTCTTTAAGCCACTTTATACCCATACCCAATGAAATATCTTTATATCTCTTCCCCAGATTAAATCTAAAGGAAAGATCATATCCATTGTAGGTCTCCCCTGTTGGACCTGGAACTTCGCCGTGCAACTCCATATTATCTGAAAAATAACCCTTTGCAGAAAATCCATAGTAACCCCAGGAAGCCATCCGTGCATATACTATATTTTCCAGTTTTGAACCGGCAATATGATTTCTATGGCTTAGTAGCAAGGCGGACCTTGGATTGAAAAGTAGATACGATGGGTTTTTTGCGATTGACCCAACTGTATTTCCACTGTACAATCCCCCAGATCCAATAATTACTGCATCATTATCAAGGGTCAACATCTCGAACCCTACAGGTCCACCAATCCTATCAAACCAATCTACTATGTTCTGTAGATCTTGTGGTAAGCCAAAAATAAAAAGAGTTAAAAATATCATTTTATATCTCCCCCTAACTGGAAACCTGCCTCAAGGGCAGAAAGATTAAGGTCTTCTGTACCTTTAGGAATCCTGTGAAGAACCGCCTTTTTCATTGCCTCTTTTGTTATTATTTTTATTAAAACTGTAATAACGCCAAGAGAAACAATATTCGTTGTAATTTCTCTGCCCGTTATATCCAGGGCGGTTCTACTCAGATCAACAGACTTTATTCTTTTGTCTTCCTTATTGAAATCCTTTACAAAAAAAGGATCTATAATTATTACACCATTTTCTTTAACGTCTGTGCTGTATTCATCGTAGGAATCCTGGGTAAGGCATAGAAAGATATCGGCTTTCCTTACTTTTAAATAATTTATCCTGGCATCAGAAATGATAACCTCTGATTTGCTCAACTCTCCCCTTGTGGCTGCACCGTAAAGTTGTGATTGAACCACATTGTAATCTTCATAAATGCCAGCAGACTCAGCAAGAATAATGCCACCAAGTATCAACCCCTGCCCTCCTTCACCAGCAAGCCTCACCTCATACTTCATCCTTCCCTCCTTATTTCTTCTAATTTTTTCCTGTATACCGCAGTAAGCTCAGGCATCGAATCATCTTCCCTGAATATACCAATAGGGTACTTACCCTTTCTTTCATCATCATTCATCTTTTCAAACTTTGACCTGGGGACAGAAATCGACTCAATGTATTTCAGGTTTTTAGCCCCATCTGATGATAATTTATTCCTCCTGCCAAAATTAATAGGGCATGTAGTAAGAACATCTATTACAGACAATCCTTTATGTTGAATCCCCTTCTTTATTAGATTATCAAGCATAGGTACATGATATGATGTTCCCCTTGCAACATATGTTGCACCAGCCCCAAGGGCAAGCCGAGCGATATCAAATGGAGTTTCAAATTGACCATAGGGGGCAGTAGTAGCATAAGCACCGAAAGGGGTTGTTGGTGAAACCTGTCCACCTGTCATCCCATAAATATTATTGTTATATATAATTGCCGTAAGATCTATATTCCTTCTGCATGCATGGATGAAATGGTTTCCACCTATAGCGGCAGCATCACCATCCCCCATAACGACAATCACTGTCAATTCTGGATTGGCGAGTTTTATACCAGTTGCAAAACTGAGAGCCCTTCCATGTGTGGTATGAAGGGTGTTGAAGTCAACATACCCTGGTGTTCTACCCGAACATCCTATACCTGATACCATCACAACTTTATTTCTATCCAATTCAAGTTTGTGGATAGTTCTGAGTATTGAAGCAAGGATGATACCATGCCCACAACCGGGACACCATATTGAAGGAAATTTATCCAATCTCAAGTACTTTCTTGCAATTTCGGTATACATCATTTCCTCCCCATTATATATTCTTCTATTTCATCGGGTGTTATTATTTCTCCGTTGGATTTCCCATGCCACTCAATCTTTTCTCTACCAATCACCCTCTCTACTTCATTCACAATCTGACCCATATTCATTTCAAAAACATAAAGCTTCTTTAGATTTTTCGAAGACTCCATTAATTCTTTATCACAGAATGGGAATACCACCTTTGGTCTTATTAAACCAGCTTTTACACCGTTATTTCTTAATTCTTCCACTGCTTCAAGTGCCGAACGTGCTACAGGCCCAAGGGCAAAAATACCTATCTCAGCATCATCCATATATTCAAAGTCAACTTCCACAATATCATCCCTATTTTTTCTTATTTTATTTACTAACCTTGAAATAAGTGCTTGCGATTTTTTTGGGTTATGTGTAGGGAAACCCGTCTCATCGTGAACAAGACCTGTTGTATGATACCTATAACCAGAGCCATACGGGGGCATTGGTGGGACATCACCAAAATTGGTATCATAAGGCTTAAATTTATCAGGCTTAACCTCTGGCATCCTTCTATTTATCACTTCTACCTTTTCTGGTAGATCCACCATCTCCCTCATATGTCCGATAATCTCATCGGAGAGAATTATTACAGGTGTTCGGTACTTTTCTGCAAGATTAAAAGCACGAACCGTTTGATAGAAACATTCTGTAACGGAATTGGGGTATAGAACTATTATCTCATGATCTCCATGTGTGCCCCATTTTGCCTGTAAAAGATCTCCCTGTGATGGAAATGTAGGTAGACCAGTTGATGGCCCCCCCCTCATAATATCCACGAATACGGTTGGTGCCTCTACCATGGCTGCAAAGCCTATATGTTCCTGCATCAAGGAAATGCCGGGACCACTCGTTGCAGTCATTGACTTCTTTCCTGCAAGAGATGCACCTATTATAGAGCCCGCACTGCCTATCTCATCTTCCATCTGGATAAAAATACCTCCATATTTTGGAAGTTCTCTCGCGATGTACTCTGCTATATCAGAGGAAGGCGTTATTGGATATCCACCATAGAATTGAAGACCTGCCTCCAGTGCTCCCTTACCAATTGCTTCATTTCCACTCAGTAATTTTTTTGCCATCACTCTCTCCTATATTTTTTTACACCTTCAACATAAAGATCATTGCCGTATGTATCAATAGCTACAATAAGTGGAAGATCTTCTACGAACAGCTTCCTCACTGCCTCAGGCCCAAGATCCTCATAAGCAATAATTTTTGCTTCCCTTACAGATTTAGCGATCAGTGCTGCAGCACCACCTACAGCTGCAAAGTATACTGCGCCATATTTTTTCATAGCATTCACAACTATTTCCGACCTTTGCCCCTTACCAATCATACCTGCAAGACCCAACTCTAATAGTTTTGGTGTGTATGGATCCATTCTATAACTGGTTGTGGGACCAGCTGAGCCTATGGGCATCCCAGGTTTTGCAGGGGCTGGTCCAACATAGTATATTACCTGTCCTTCCGGCTCAAATGGTATATTCTCGCCTTTCTCAATTGCCTGGATGAACCTCTTATGAGCTGCATCCCTTCCAGTATATATAGTTCCACTCAGCAAAACGTTTTCCCCCATCCTGAGATTTTTTATATCCTCGTCTGAAAGTGGAGTCTTTATCCGTTTGGTTTCTTCCATCTTTCCTCCTTATATTGTTATTTCTTTATGCCTTGCTGCATGACATTGCATATTTACCGCTACTGGCATACTTGCAATATGGCAAGGATGGGTTTCAATGTGTACTGCAAGGGCAGTTGTTCTTCCACCAAGACCCATAGGTCCAATACCAAGTTTATTCACTTCTTCAAGTATTTCATTCTCAAGCCTCGCAAATTTAGGGTCAGGATTATGTGTCCCAACCTTCCTGAGCAATGACTTCTTTGCAAGAAACGCAACATGCTCGAATGTTCCACCTATCCCAACACCAACTATAACAGGGGGACAGGGATTGCCACCCGATCTTCTAACCCTATCTACAACAAAGTTTTTTACACCTTCTACTCCATCTGCTGGAACCATCATCTTTACCTCACTCATATTTTCAGATCCACCGCCCTTTGGGGCGAAAATTATATGGATTTTATCCCCTGGAATAAGTCTCAAATGAATAATAGGTGGTGTATTGTCTCCTGTATTTTTTCTCTCAAATAGCGGATCTTTAACAATAGATTTTCTCAGGTAACCATTTTTATATCCCCTTTGGACACCCTCATATATTGCGGCTTCAAAGCCCCTACCATCCACTCTAACATTTTCCCCCATCTCGACAAAAAATACTGCAAATCCTGTATCCTGACAGATTGGCATTTGTTCATTCGCAGCGATATACTGGTTTTTTAGGATAATATCAAGGACATTCCTGGCAACAGGCGAATCTTCTCTCTCCCTGAAGTATTCAATTCTTTCCTTGACATCGTCTGGTATGTAATAGTTTGCACTTATGCAAAGTTTCTCAATTTCATCTACAAGCTGTTTGAATTTAACTTGCCTCATTTTTCACCACCTCTTTTGGGTTTACAAAAATAGCAAAATCAGGACAATGATACTCGCAAAGATAACAACCAATACACTTATTCTCGTCAGAAACTGCTACTTTCCTATCATCTCCTATGTATAGTATCTTCACAGGACACAAATAGACACAAATTTCACATCCCTTACATAATTTTTTATCTATCGTTACAGAAAATGCTCTCTTTGCCATTATAATACCTCCGTTAAAAGATCTCTTATCTCTTCAGGTATACTGGCCACTTTTATTCCCGCATTTTCCCAGGCCTTTATTTTCCCTTTAGCTGTACCCGCCCCTCCAGAAATTATTGCACCTGCATGCCCCATCCTCTTTCCAGGGGGAGCTGTTCTACCTGCAATAAAGCCAACAACGGGCTTGGGATAATGTGTTTCCTTTATATACTCAGCGGTATCTTCCTCATCGCTTCCACCAATTTCACCAATAAGTACGATTGCTTCTGTCTGTACATCATCCTTAAATAGCTCAAGCATATCTATAAATTTAGTCCCTATGATTGGGTCACCACCAATCCCAACCGCAGTAGACTCTCCAAATCCCCCCTCCGTTATATGGCTCACAATTTCATATGTTAGTGTTCCACTTCTTGAAACGACGCCAACCTTTCCCTTTTCAAATATCTTTTCCGGCAAAATGCCAACCTTTGCCTCGCCAGGTGAAATAATTCCAGGACAATTTGGGCCAATAAGCTTCACTCCTTTATCATTTATAAATCTAATAGCCCTTATCATATCATTAACGGGTATACCTTCTGTAATAGCTACGATAATTTCAATTCCGCTATCTGCCGCTTCATATATTGCATCTATGGAAAATCTTGCAGGAACAAAAATTATTGATGTATTTGCTCCCTCTTTTTCTACTGCTTCCTTTACACTATTGAAAACAGGGATCCCTTCAACCGATTGGCCACCCTTACCAGGGGTAACGCCTGCTACTACATTCGTGCCATATTCCTTCATCCTCTTTGCATGAAATGAGCCATCCCTACCCGTTATCCCCTGAACAACGAGCCTTGTATCCTCTCCAACAAGAACACTCATCTCTCCCCCTTTCTATGGGCAAGTCCAATTGATCTTTTTGCTCCTTCTGACATTGTGCTCACTGAATGTATGGTTAATCCAGATTCCTTTAATAATCTCCTGCCCTCTTCTTCATTTGTGCCTGTCAACCGCACAACAATTGGAACGTTCACCTCCATATTTTTCAGCGCTGTCACAAGACCAGTAGCAATATCGTCACACCTCGTTATTCCGCCAAATATATTAAACCATATTACCCTCACATTTTCCTCCCTCGTAATGATATCCATGGCATTCATCACTTTTTCTGGGTTCGAGCTTCCACCAACATCAAGAAAATTGGCAGGTTCCCCACCAAAATACTTGATAACATCCATTGTTGCCATTGCAAGGCCAGCTCCATTAACAACACATCCAATATCCCCTTCCAATTTAATAAAACTCAACCCCTTTTTCTTTGCCTCCTCTTCTACCTTTTCATCTTCTGTAAGGTCCTTCAACTCTTCGTAATCGGGGTGTCTAAAAAGTGAATTGTCGTCAAAATTGATCTTTGAATCAATGGCTAATAGTTCTCCTTGTTTTGTAACAACGAAGGGATTTATCTCCGCCAGAGATGCATCTGTTTCCATAAATAACCTGTATAACCTCATTAATACATCCCCTACTTTGGATGCAAGCCCAGGATTTCTATATAGTTTATATCCGAGATCCCTTGCTTGATGAGGAAGAAGGCCATATGCCGGATCAACTATTAATTTAAAAATTTTTTCGGGTGTTTCTCTTGCAACCTCCTCAATCTCAACACCCCCAGCAGGACTCACCATAATAACTGGCCTTTTTGATCTCCTATCAACGACTACACCAAGATATGCTTCTGATTCTATTCTAACTGCTTGGGCAACAAGCACCTTCTTTACCTTCAGACCCTTTATATCCATACCCAGAATCGTACTGGCAACCTTATAGGTCTCTTCAGGTGTTTTTGCTAATTTCACTCCTCCCGCCTTTCCCCTTCCACCAACATGAACCTGCGCCTTTACAACAACAGGTTTCCCAATGCTTTCTGAGATTTGTCTTGCCTTATCAGGTGAATCTGCAACCTCCCCAGAACTTACAGGAATACCGTATTTTTTAAAAAATTCTCTTGCCTGGTATTCATGAATTTTCATCTATCCTCCTTTTTGCAAGTTCAATATATTCTTCAGCCGATCGTTTTATATCCACAATTATGGATTTATCCAATTTTTTCACTATTTTTCCTGGAACACCAACAACAAGAGAAAACGGTGGAATTTTCTCACTCTCTTTAACAAGAGCACCTGCGCCAATAATGGATCCTCTTCCTATTTCTGCACCACTTAATACAATAGCACCCATCCCGATGAGACAAAAAGAATCTATCTTTGCACCATGAACTATGGCACTATGGCCAATGGTAACATTGGCACCAATTATAGAAGGTAAATTGTGATCAACATGAATTACGGCATTATCCTGGATATTAGTATTTTCGCCTATCTTGATAAAGGCAACGTCACCTCTCAGAACAGCTCCATACCATATATTTACATTCTTTTCTATACGAACATCGCCAATAATGCGGGCACTCTCCGCAATGAAAAGTGGCTCATTTTCCTTTGTTTCTTCCATCTCTATGACAGGAAAATAACAAATAGAACCAATATGTCAAGTATGAAAATGCCATTTTCCTTCTTGTTTATTATCAATCGTATTAATTTTCTCTTTTACCCTCTCCTCTTGACAGTCTTGGCATTATCATTATGATACACATATGGACATCTCATTTGAAAAACTATGGAAAATCTCAAAGGAACTGCAACTTTCCCTCAGCCTCGATGAAAGTTTATGCAAAATTCTTACCGCCCTCACAGCAGGCGATGGATTTGCCTTTAATAGGGCTATCATCTTTCTGAAGGAAGACACACGACTGATTCCAAAGGTATGGATTGGTCCAAAAACAATTGACGAGGCTTATAAGGTATGGAAAGAAATCTCCTCTCAACCACATGCACTTGAAGACCTCCTCTCTAAATGTTCAAGAAGGGAATATCTAAAAAGCCTGCCAACAATCTCTATTGAGCTTAATATTAATGATTTTAATCCTGATTTTTTGAATAATGGGCCCACAAAGATAGATAAGTCAGATTTGGTCCCCAAGACCCTTAGATCTGTCCTTGAATATCTTCCCTTTGTTCTTGTCCCTCTGAAAACAGAAAGCGAACTCCTTGGGTTGATAATAGCGGATAATATGTTTAATAAGAAAGCCATTACGGATATCGATATAAAGCACCTTGAATTATATGCCGCCCTCGCTTCGAATGTCATCGAAAGGGCGAACCTTTTTGAGGAGGTAAAGAAAAAAGAAAAGGCACTGGAAGAATCATATAGAAAACTACAGGAGGCACAAAAAAAGGTTATTTCCCTTGAAAAAATGGCAGCAACTGGGGAACTCTCCTCTACATTTGCTCATGAATTAAGAAATCCAGTGGCGATAATAGGTGGTTATGCAGAAAATATCTACAGGAATGCAGAATTTCCTGATTCTCTGAAGTCAAAAATGGAAATAATACTAAAAACTGTAAATAGAATGGAGTTTATTATCCAGAATCTTTCAGATTATATAAGGATTCCACAACCTCAAAAAAATTTTGTTACTATCAATGAAATTTTGAATAGAAGTCTCGAAAATCTACAGATTGAAATCACCAAAAAGAATATCTCCATAGAAAAAAATATTCAAGACATTGGTAAGATCTATGCAGATCCATTATTAATTGAACAGGTTTTTACAAATATTCTGAGAAATAGTATAGATGCCATAGACAGGAATGGTTTGATATACATTAATGTTTACCGCAAGGAAACAAAAATAACCGTTGAATTCATTGATAATGGCAAAGGTATGACAGATGAAGTTATGAATACATTATTTACTCCATTTCACTCTGGGAAAAGGGAAGGGTTGGGATTAGGTCTTGCGGTAAGTAAAAAAATTATACTCTTGCACAATGGGAAAATTGATATAAAAAGTAAGCTGGGTAGTGGAACCACTGTATCTATCTTATTTCCTGTCGCAGAGGAGGTAAAGGATGAAAAAGATCTTACTCATTGAAGATGATGAAGACCTCTTAGAACTTTACGCCGAGGTATTAAAAAACGAAAAATACTACGTTGAAACTGCATCCAACGGAAGGGAAGGACTGGAGAAATTTAATAAAACAAAATTTGACCTTGTAATTCTCGATATAAGAATGCCCGTTATGGACGGTATAGAAACACTCGGCGCTATCCTTGAGCAGAGAAAAGATGTAAAAATTATCATAAACACAGCGTATGGATCCTATAAAGATAATTTCCTCACCTGGGGAGCTGATGCATACCTTATAAAATCCTCTTCCCTTGACGACCTCCTGAAAAAAGTAAAGGGATTAATAGGATGAACATACTTACATTTATACTTGCTGGTGGGAAGGGCCAGAGACTCTATCCACTAACGAGGGACAGGGCAAAACCTGCAGTGCCATTCCTTGGTGTCTACAGAATTATTGATTTCGTTCTTTCCAACGCCGTCAACTCAGGATTAAGAAAAATCATTCTGCTAACACAATACCGTTCCCTATCCCTCGATAGGCATATAAGAATGGCCTGGGATATCTTCAGAAGCGAAATTGATGGTTATATATATACACTTCCGGCACAGCAAAGGTATGGAATGAGGTGGTATGAAGGAACAGCAGACGCTGTTTTCCAGAATATATATACACTTGAAAAGGAAAAACCGGATTATCTTATTGTGCTTTCAGGGGACCACATATACAAGATGGATTATGTAAATCTTATTGATCAACATATCACAAGAGATGCCGATCTCACGCTTGTCAGTATTCCATTCCCAAAGAAAAAATCTATGCAATTCGGTGTTATTGAGATAGACAAAAGCAATAGGGTCAAGGGATTCGAAGAAAAACCAGGTTCTCCAAAGAGCATTCCGGGTAGGCCAAAATTTTCTCTTGTAAATGGAGGGATATACATATTCAAAACTGATTTGCTGGTAAAAATCCTTATGGAGGACATGAGGAATAAGTATAGTACCCATGATTTTGGAAGGGATATCATTCCAAAAATGATATCTGAAAAATATAATGTCCTCACGTATATATTTGATACATACTGGAGGGATATCGGAACCCTTGACTCTTACTTTGAATCCACAATGGATTTTCTATCAAATTCTCCACCAATCAAACTCTCCGATCCTGAATCACCTGTGAGAACATACTTCCCACCCCTGCCTCCTGCAAAAATAATGAAAAATAGTTTAATAGAAAACTCATTTATTGCCAATGGTGCTGAGATCCACTCAGCAAAAATTATAAATAGTGTAATCTCCCCTTCTGTTATTGTAAAGAAGGATGCGCTTGTAAAAGATTCCATAATCTTCCACAGAACGGTTATTAATCCGGATGCAAGGGTGGAAAGAATGATTGTTGATAAAGAGGTTGTAGTTGACAAAAAATTCAAAAGAGAAGAGGCAAAAAAATACGGCTTTGAGCCAACCGAAGAGGGGATAATAACAATACCCAAAGGATGGAGGATGGATGCCTGAGCTGAGAAAAGATCCTATTATAGGAAGATGGGTTATTATAGCTACAGAAAGGGCAAAACGACCCGATGATTTTTCAAAAGCAGAAAAAAAACAGCTCAAAAAGGGATTCTGCCCATTTTGTGAGGGTAATGAGGATAAGACACCACCAGAAATATACGCCGTGAGAAAAGGTGGGGGGAAAAATACATCAAACTGGAAAATAAGGGTTGTCCCTAATAAGTTTCCTGCACTTTCACCTGAGGGGGAAGTAAGAAAAAAAGAAATTGGCATTTATCAGTATATGGATGGCGTTGGTAAACATGAGGTGATAATTGAATCTCCAAAGCATTATAAATCCCTGCATAATATGACGAAAAGAGAGATAGAATTAATAATCGAAACATACAAAAAAAGGTATCTTGCCCTAAAACTGGATGAGAAGTTAAGATACATACTAATATTTAAAAATTATGGGGAGGAGGCAGGCGCTTCCCTATCCCATTCACACTCGCAGATTATTGCAACTCCCATAGTTCCAAAAAGGGTTTCAGAGGAACTATATGGCGCCAGGTATTATTTCAATGAAAACAGAAGTTGTGTTTTCTGTGATATGATAAAACAGGAGAAAAGACACAAAGAAAGGCTTGTCTTTGATAGCGAACATTTTCTTGCATTCACCCCTTATGCCTCACGATTCCCATTTGAGGTATGGATTCTTCCAAAGAGGCATACTGCATTTTTTGAGACAATAACACAGGAAGAAATAAAGTCACTTTCTAAGACATTCAAATTTGTATTTTCAAGGCTCCACTCTGTCCTAAATGACCCTCCGTATAACTACATCTTACATACTGCACCTGCAAGTATGTCAGATAAATGGCCCACAATGGAGTATGACTATCATTGGCACATTGAGATTATCCCAAAACTCACAAAGGTGGCAGGTTTTGAATGGGGAACAGGATTCTATATTAATCCTATGAAACCAGAAGATGCAGCGAGATATTTGAGAGAATAATGCTGGATGTCTCGCTTCATTTTTAATAACGGTATTCGTAAATCTATTGACAATTATCGAATATTTTCATACTATTTCAGTATTAATAACAAAAAGGAGGAATTGTGTCAGAGAAAAGAAGATATCTATTTATCGCACTTTTTGTTGTCGTTACCTTAATGCTATTGAATTGTGCTCCAAACAACTACCGATGGGATCAGGAGATAAATCCTGGTCATCTTGCCGGATTCTGGGCAGGGGTATGGCATGGGTTTATTATTGTTATTACTTTTATTATCAGTCTGTTTAATAAGAAGGTGGGTATATACGAAGTCAATAACACGGGTTGGCCCTATAACTTAGGCTTCCTCATCGGAATCTTTATATCTGTCGGTAGAGGTTTTCAGATTGCTGTAAGAAGGGGAAGAGGAAGACGATAGACAACTTCAAATTATTAAGGATGGAAAAATTAAAAAAGGCAATAATTACCTTGTTATCTTTTTTTATTATGACTGGATGTGCTGTTAATATCCAGGATGCAAATACGGTAAAAAAGGGAGAAATATATGTAAGGGAAGACTTTCCCTATTTGCCATATCTTTATATTGGATATGCACCCACAAATTTCAATGAGATAGGTTTAGGTTTCCGTCCTGCTGATAGTTCTCTGTTTTCTCTAAACATGAAGCAAATCTTATTCAGAAAAAAAGACAAAAGTGGAATAACTGCATTCTCCTTTGTGTTTTCTTGTATACCAGAAAAAAGAAGTGTCAATTATCTATCCCTTATCCTTGGAGGCACAAATCCCTCAGAGAACCTCTCCTCGAATTTATCATTTACAAGATACTGGAGTTATTTTAATGGGGCGGATATATTTAACGCAGGTAAGATCTATTATTCACCTGCATATCAGCTTGGTTTTCATCTCACCTATAAATATTTTTTTGTGGGTGTCGCATTGTCTGTTACAAAAAATGATCATATGGAAATTCCCCTGGTATTCTTGGGCCTAAACAACCCGCCGAGAGATAAAAAACACTGAATAATCCAATTATATTTTGTCTTTTTGTCCTTTTTGGGGACGGTGCTTTAATTCTTGACAATTCATAATTTTTCTTCTAAGGTATTATCATTATGAGGCGTGCAAGAATTACTTTTGATGGCGCATATCATCATATTATAAATATAATGTCAAGAATTAAAGCACCGTCCCCATTTTATCCCGGATAGCATATGTTTGAATATGGGCAGGAGCCACAAATCCTTTCATCCGAATTATCAGGATAGAATGGAGTATCAACATCCAGAATTTCTTTCAATACCACTCTCATTGCTTCAAGGAATAAATCCATATTTTCACCAATAAGATAATTGCTTTCGGCAGGCTTTCTCAGGTTATATATAAATGCCCGAATATCGTCCATTGGTATATTATTCTTCTGTGCATACAGGTATATATATATTGGGAGTTGAAGACTTCTAATGCTATCTCTAATCTCTCTCCTGTCCCCGATGCGGATACTCCACCTACTCTTATTTGGCATATTTATTCTACCTGTTTTGTAATCCATAATGAGAATATTTCCGTTATTTTCTTCAACCCTATCTATCTTACCCAATAAATTTACATTCCTACTATCTATCGTTACATATCCCTCTACCTTTTCTTCGAGCCCAAGGATCACAGTATTTCCCTCTGTTCTTTCAATTTCAAAATCAATAAATCTTTCCATCATACTCGTTATAATTTCCCTCATTATAATACTTCCACCTCCACGCCTGAACCTCTTTGAAAGATTCTTTTGGAGTGCATCCATAAATTCATTCTTATCAATGAATAATTTTTTATTTACATATGGTCTGAACCATTTCTCCAGAAATTCGTGTGCAAATTGTCCTATACTGCTTCTCTCTATCTCCTCCTCAATCTCCTCCCATTCCTCAAGATTCAGTATAAATCTGAAATAGAATCTCAGGGGGCATTTAATATATGTATCAATGGCAGTAGGAAAATAAGATATCTTTAATAATCTATCCATAATTTCATCATTCTTATCTATACCCCTTTCAAACCTTGTGGTCTTTATCTGGAAGGTGAGAGGTGTAGGTTTTATTTTTTTACCTTCTTTCTCCCGAGCCCAGATAATTCTTTCTACAAACCTTGATTTAATATTCTCATCTGTATCCTGAAGTTTACCCTCTTTATAGAAAATATAAACTTCATTTGCGCCCTGAATGAGCCTGAAGAAGTTATGGGCAAAAATGGACTCTCTGTCGGTATAAAGGGGTAATCCTATTGCACTCCTGAACCCCTGTGGTAGGACGGGGTCATACTTATTCACACCAGGGATAATACCTTCGTTTACATCCATCACTACAACCTTATCAAAGTTGAGATTTCTCGCCTCAAGAAGGCCCATAATCTGTTTACCCTTCAAGGGTTCACCTGTAAATGGAACCGTTATAAGGTTAAGATAATTTTTAATAAACCTTAGCAGTTGGATGGTGTCTTTAAATTTTGCCTCCGAGAATACTGAGTATTCAACCTCCTTTAATTTTTCCAGTAAGGTGCCAAGGAATTGGTTGGATAGGGGGTATTTCTCTATTGATGTGTTCTCTCTCACCTTATGCAGGCATCTTACCAATGCCTTTGCGAGCTCCTCCGGGGTCTTTATATTCTCAAATTGATGAATAAAAAGATTATGAATCATTCTGATCCCTTCAAGAACAACATCTATCCTTTTTCTATCCAACGTTGTTTTGAATTTAAGCAAGGGTGGGAGTTCATTTTCTATCTCATCAATGGAGAAGAAAACCTCCATATCATCTCTATTCTTATCTGTCAACATTCTCTCAATTGAGTAAATTAGCATCCTGAAATCCCCTCCTTCCCCGATGTTCATTGTTTTTATGTATGGATGTCGTATTAGATTCAGGTAATCCACGGCAAAATAGTGGCTAATCCCTCTTTTAATCCTTTTCGTTTCCTGAAGCCTGAAAATATAATTGATCAGGTTTGAAAGGGAAGTCCTGCTGATAGGATAACCAAGTGTAATGTTGAAATTTGAATCCGATGCGCCTACAACGGTATGGATAAGTGGTATTAAGGGAGAGGGATCAGGAAGAACGATTGCAATATCTTTGCCATTTCCATTTGTGTCTCTCAAGATATTCTCAATACCCAGCACCTCTGAATGTGTATCAAATGCCTGAAATATCTTTATTTTTGTTTTCTTATTTTCACACTCAACAAGGGGTTCAAATTCCATACCCCATTCCTTTTTTAGCCTCTGGTGAAAATAGTATGGTGAAGAAACTCCAACCTCTTTTTCAACATCATCTGTTTGCAAAATCATCTCTGCCTTTCCACTTTTAACAAGATGATTTATAACAATATCTTCAGATCTATTCAGGGCATAAAAGCCAGCAAATATAGTTCTCTCAAATGGAATTAATTCCGCCAATTCATCTATATTTTCACTTACATACCTGTAAACTTCACCCCGATACGTTAGGTCATATTTCTTCAGATTGAAATAAAATCTATCCTTTATAAGCACAATATTTTTCCAGAACTCCTTAACCCAATCGATGACATTTTCATCATACTCAGCCATCACTGAGAGGTCCGGCTCTTTTGCCCATTCGACCTCTATCTCTTCCACTGCATTCAATATCCTGCTTCCCCATTCAATAAATTCATCAAAGGATTCCGTTATTCTTCCAAGACCACTGGTGTGGTTGGGTACTACATCCTTAATAGCCCTGAACAAAAGATAGAGAAGGTCTATATCGCTTCCCTCAGCCCTTTCTGGATTTTTCATCTTGAAAAGGTACAGCATATAATCATCAATTGAATACCTTGCGGGGGGCAAGAAGGGAGTATCCATTCTTTTATTCAATGCCCTTAATAGGAAAATAGACGGCCTTTTGCCAGGGAAAACTATCGCTGTATCAGAGAAATCTCTACTATGTGAATTTGACAAAAGGTAATCTGCAATAGATTCAATGAAATCACTCTTGAAGGGGACTGTGAATATTCTACTCAATCTTCACCACCTTTCCCGCCTCAATCTGGACAATATATGCAGAGACATCCTTATCTGGGAAGTAATCCTCAAGTACCCTTCTATATGCGTTCATTTGCTTTTTATACCTTGAAATGGGTTCTTTACCTGTTTTATAATCAATCAACGCTACTTCATTTTCTTTAATTATGACCCTGTCAGGGCGGTGAAGATTACCATCTCTATCAACGATTTCTTTCTCCTTCCATACAGTAAAAGATGGGGAAAACCACTTTTTTAACTCATCAATATTTGAAAGATTCTTAATTAATTCCATAGCCCGTATTCTATACTTTTCTCTTTCTTTTATACCTACCTCTTCATTAACAGCACAATTTATTGACTCCTCAATACCTCTTTTATCATCAAGGTTGTCTATATTATAAAGGGCTTTATGGACAATATTCCCTATTTTTATTGCCTCCTCACTTTTTGTATCTATGCAGGAAGTTATATCAAACCTCTTCAAGAGAAGCCTCTTATTCAACTTATTCATACTCTCTCTTTTTTTTGCATTTATTTCGAGTTTAAGAGTAGATATTCCTCCTTCTGCCTTACCTTTTATTCTCTTACCGGATTCAGTAGATTCTAAACTAATTGTACTATTGAGTATTTCCCACCAGATCTTTTCATTGTTAGAAGGAATACGGTCCGGTAGAAATATGTGTAGTTCATAAATCGATCTCGTGAGCGCAACATAAAGGTTATTTACTTCCTGAAACAATTCTTCACTTTTTTTCTTCTTTAATGCATTCTGAATCTCAATTTTTAAATCTGGGGTCAGATTATCAGGTATAACAATGGTGCCATTGCTTGTTAACAATTGTGCAATCTTCTTTTTACCATTAAAATCAAGAATCACCTCTTTGTCTGTACCACTGCTTCTATTCACACCAAAATAGACAAAGGGAAGTATCACAACAGGGAACTCAAGCCCTTTGGCAGAATGTACAGTCATCACTCTTATTGCATCTGTATGCTCTGGTAAAAGTATGGAGGGGGGAGAAGATTTTATTCTCTTCCACTCATCAATCATCAGTTCGATGGAAGTAATAGACTTTGTTTCCAGGTTATGGATGAATTCAAGCAGTCCCTCTAAAAAAGGCTGTGAATCTGGAAAATTATCTGATATCTCAAATGTCCTTATTACCTCGCTTACAAGATCATAAACAGGCAAAAAGCCAACATTTGCAAAAAAAGGCTCGATAAATTTGTCCCAAACCACAGGGAAGTCCCTTCTGAATCCCTCATACATTATTATTTTATCTTCCCCATAATGCTCTGCCCATTCTTTTATTCTCTTAAAGTCTAATTCCGTGGATTTCAGAAAGAAAGGACTTGTTATCAACCCATAAAAGGAGGTGTTATCGAGGGGATGTTGGAGAAATTGTAAGAATGAAATAATTCCCTGAACATTCTTATCCCCAGATATGTAAAGACTTTCATTTGAAATTATAGGCATACCATTATCAGTAAGCCATTCCACTATCTTTCTTGCCTGTGCGTTTGTTCTCACAAGAATAGATATATCAGAGTATGAAAAATAATTTAAGATGTCACCAATTGTAGAGACTAATTGGTTCTTTATGTTTTCATTTATTTCGCTTTTCGTCGCCTCTTCTGTTCTTATTCTTTTGACCGAGACATATCCACTGAAATTCTTTGTATGTTCCTGAGAAACATAATCCTCTCTATAAAAAATTGAAGTGTCGTTCATTGACTCCAGGATAGTACTTGGAATACTTGAGAATACATCCCTTACAAAATCTATTATTCTGTACCCACTCCGATAATTACTCTTGATAATATTCTCTTCCTTCTGGTTAGACTCTACTACAGGAAAACAGTTGAATGCCCTATCAAAAAGCTCTACCCTTCCCCCTCTCCACTGATATATCGCCTGTTTTGGATCCCCTACAAAAAAGAATGTTCCACCCTCAGAAAGGCTATTCTCCAATAATGGATAAAGATTCTCCCACTGGCTTAGACTGGTGTCCTGGAATTCATCGATGAGGTAATGATAAAACCTCTCTCCTATTCTGTAAAAAACAAAGGGCACAGTATAATCATTGAACAATGTCTTCAACTCAACATTAATATCATCAATAAACCTGACCCTCTCTTTCTTTTTTATACTATCCAGAATATTCCTGTATGCACCGTATATATTGATATAATGGTTAAAATCCTTAAAAATCCTCCAGATATAATATTCAGCTAACCTTTTCTTTAAATCTTCAAAAAGAGGGCAGAAGGTGACTTCATCAACATCTGAATTTTTATTCAGAACTCCTTTACAGTCCCTTGAGAGGAAAGAACTTCCTATAAAACTATCCACATTTTTGTATGAAATGAATTTTTCCAAATTCTTTATAAATCCTTTATTTACTCCACTCTCAGAGTGCATTATCCTAAGCATTTTATCCGCGATGGAGAGTATCTCTTCTCTTAATCGGTAAAATTCTTTATTATCTTCTATATTTGCTACACGGGGGATTTCAAATATTATATTGCCCTGTTTTTCATAATTTTCAATCCTTTTCATTCCATCAAGGATAACATCTTTATAGTCCCATCTAATTTTATCCTCTACAACTATCTTTGAGAGGAGATAATTACTGATAATTTTCCTGAGAAGACTATTTTCCTGAACATTATCTATCAAAAGAGAAATGGCATACTCCTTATAAAAATCGGCATCAAGTATTAATTCAGTATCAGGGGCAAATCCAAGGTCAATGGAAAATACTCTGATAAGTGTATTTATAAAACTATCGATCGTTCTAACAGAAAAATCGCTATAATTATCAAGGATGTAATCCACAAGTTCTCCTGCCTTTTTATCACCTTTATGAAATCCCTCTTCAAGGATATTTAGGATTCTCTCCTTCATTTCACCTGCTGCTTTATTCGTAAATGTAATTGCAAGTGTTCTTTTCAAATTCTCAGGATTCCGTTTCAAGAGATCGATATACCTATTTGATAGCCTGAAGGTTTTTCCACCCCCGGCAGAGGCAAGTATCCTTGTCAATCTTTTATCCATATATTCTTATGATAAAGGTGCGAAAAATAAAGTCAAGTGGGAGGAGAGAAAAGTAGGAAGTATGATGTGGGAATGCGGAAGTAAATGACCGTGAAAGACGTTCTTGTAAGTTAATATTCCCTGTTCGTGAACAACATTCTTGTGGACCAAAATGGTCGTGGTAGTGATTCGCCGTTAACATCTTACCTATTATTTTTAACGAATTACGAAGCAGGGATCACAAAAACCAAAGAAGAATAGTTTGTTATGAGGACTTTTGCCAAATGGCTGACCCCAGACTTGGTATACAATTTCTATGCAAGCAGATTTTTCATTAGGAGTTTATAAAAAGGGATAAAATTAACCTTTGTCTTGTTCAGCTCTATCATCGCATCCATCTCCAGGTTTACGATCAATGTCTTTTCTGGATGATACCGATTAATGAAGCTTCTCAAAGACTTTGTTATTTTTGGTTTTTTCAATTTTTGATATTTTACCTCTACTTGGATTACATATCTGCCAGAATCAATTACAAAATCTACTTCAGATTTACCCTTTGTTCGCCAGAAGCAAATTTTAGAGGTCGTTTCTCGTATTTTTTCTTTTAGAATATTAAAAACAAAGTTTTGAAAGACAAAACTTTTATTCTCGAGGTTGCCGAAATTCCCAAGCGCGAAGTTTCTCAACCCGAGGTCGTAAAAATATAAAATAGGGGATTTTGTAATTTCTTTACGAATATTTTTGAAATAGGGCGTAATCTTCTGTATGATAAAAGTTTTCTCAAGGTACCATAGATACTCCTTTAATGTCTTAAAAGAAATCCCCAGGGTTGAGGAGAGTTCGGAATAATTTACCATATTTCCGATCTGTGATGCTGTTATTCTTACAAGATCGCTGAACGCCTCTGTTTTATGAACTTTCAAAAGATATGAAATGTCTCGCTCAATATAACTTTGATATATCTCATTTATTTGTTTTAGTTTTTCAGATAACTTCTCTTCTAATACTATTCGTGGATAACCCCCGAAATTCAGATACTCGTCAAAGAGGGTATATCCTTTTTCTTTCTCTATTGGGAAAAACTCCAGAAGTCTGTCTTCATATCTTTGGTTAGTTTTAAAGTTAATAAACTCCTCAAAAGATAATGTAGATAGTTCAAAAATTCTTTTTCTTCCTGCAAGTGATTCATGAACCTTTTCTTTTAACTCAACACTTCCAGAGCCCGAAACTATAAATTTATAAGATGAATTCATATCATAAATTCCCTTCAAAAAGACCCCAGCATCCTCTTTTCGTTGAAGTCATCTATAAAAACATACCCTCTATTTTTCCTAATCTCCAGTTCAATCTTCCTCAAAAGGGCAGATTGAGAAACAAAATGAATTTTATCCATTTCAATGTCAAGATTAAAAAAGTGTTTTTTCACCCTTTTTTTCAAGATACTCTTTAAGTAAAAGCATCAAAGTAGTTTTACCTGCCTGTCTTGGGCCTACGATAAAACTAATTTCTTTTTTAGAGAAATGGGTTTTAATCCCATCAAACAGGTATCTTTTTATCATAGTTTAATTTTAACACGACTTTTATTAATGTCATGTTTTAAAAATTCTCTGATTAAATTTATTATTTTTTTTCATCTTTTGTCTTTCGTCGTTCTTTACCTCGCTCTCCTTTCTACTTTTCTCCTACCCTGTCTGTTGCATATGACATCTATAATAAAGACTTGTGACATTTCAAAATAGTAACTACATTTTATAGAATATTCCTTGAAATTCTTGGATTTGTATTTATTATAAATGAAGTTCACAATCTTAAAGGGGGAAATACGGATAGGAGTTCAAAGGCAATAAGGGTTACAATCATAGGCTCAATTATAAATGCCCTATTAACTTTATTTAAGCTCATTGCAGGTATTATAGGGCACAGCGGAGCAATGGTAGCAGATGCGGTTCATTCATTATCTGATTTTGTCTCGGATATTGCTATTATCTTGACTTTCAGGATTGTAAAAAAACCTGTAGATAAATCCCACGATTATGGCCATGGGAAATTCGAGACATTATCTACCTTCATCGTGGGTCTCCTTCTTCTTTTCATTGGTATTGGTATATTGAGGTCAGGGATATTAAATGTAATAAAAATTTCTGGAGGTATTATCCCATATCAACCCAGAATAATCGCTTTCTATGCTGCTGTTATCTCAGTCATAACAAAAGAATGGCTCTATCGGTATACTGCAAAGAAGGGGAAAGAGATAAAAAGTGACGCAATAATCGCAAATGCCTGGCACCATAGAACAGATGCCTTTACCTCTGTTGGAACAATGATAGGAATAGGGTTGGCTGTCTTAATGGGGCATAAGTGGGTCATATTCGATCCCATTGCTGCAATAATGGTGAGTATATTCATTCTTAAAATTTCAATTACAATAATCCTGAAATGCACAAATGAGTTTATGGAGGCATCACTCAGTGAAGAAACTGAAAATAAAATTCTCAAGGTGGTTAGGTCTGTGGATGGTGTTACGAATCCTCATAATCTTAAAACAAGAAAAATAGGGAAAAACATCGCCATAGACATACATATAGAAGTGGATAGAAATCTTAATATTGTCCAGGCACACAATATCGCCTCAGCCGTTGAGAATAAAATCAAGGAGGAATTTGGAGAGGAAACATTCATCTCGGTTCATACAGAACCCTCTGAGTAACCCTATTTTCCTACCTTTTTACATTTGAGCTTAGTAGTTTTCTCATCCTCTCAAATTCTTTTTCGTCCTATTACATTCTCGACTTTAGGCTTGACATGAAAGCAGGGAATTTTATTCTTTCCCTTTTTCTGGAAACCAGCCTTCACTACTCATCACTTCCCTTGAAATCCTGTTACTCGGACCATCCCCTCTGGCTACGAAAACTCCAACATTCTCACCGACTGCTTCTGATATCTCCGCAATATCTCTAAATGTAAATCCTGGACAGAGAAGGATTGACTGAATACCTTCCTCTTTGACAACTTTTTTGCATATTTCAATTGCTTGTTCCTGATTTTTAACCACTACTACAAAGAGCTTATAATACTTAGAAGTTTCAATAACACATCTATGCTTCTCTGCCTCTGCATCAGGAGCATGGGCGAGAAACAGTACTTTAAATGCCATAATTATCACCTCCTATTACGATTGTTTGTGAAAGAACTTGCGCATTTTCCTTAACCTTCCCAGCATTTACGACATTGCGATCACAGTAAGCAATATCCCGAAGCACGAAGCATATATGCTGTATCATCTGAATTGCTGTGCCGTTCTCTTATCTTGTTACGGCCGGTTAAGACAAATCTTATCTTCATTTGCTGATTGGTCAAGTCTGACATATACACCTACTTCTCCTAAATGATGTTTCGTTGTTGAACCAATCTTTACTCTTAACAATTTCTTTCGCCCAGCTTGTAGCACGCTCTATTTCGCCTTCTTCCAATGGACCTTCCATACCTTTTACAAAGAACCCTTCAGGAGGAATTGTCGGTTTCCCTCCTTTTCCCTTGAGTTTTTCAGCTATAGGCTTTGCGGCATACCCAAATAATCTTACAAAAAATAGTAATACGCGTGATGCTTCTATAACACTCATTGTAAGCCTGGTATCAAATGCAGCTACCTTGACTCCTTTTAGACCTTTTTTGGAGATACTTTTTAGAAAGTTTGTGATCGTTTTTGTAGGTTTAAATACCCTGGTAGGGGAGCCAACGACGAGCACATCCAAATCCGTCAAATGTTCCAGCTTCGCATCACCTACCCGGAGCATCTCGACACTCGTTCGGAAACTAAGCGCATTGCCAATCGCCTGGGCTATTTTCTCTGTATTACCAAATACTGAATCATAAACAATTAAAGTTTTCATTGGTTTATTTACCTCCTTCCTTATGGTTTGATTTCAACTATATCAAAATATATCCACTACTACTTTACCAGTAACCTGTCAAAATTGGTATTTCCGTTCATAGCTAACAGGCAAAGGAAATTCTACGGGTTCAAACCTTTTGACAAGCATTTTCAAACCGTTGTTCTCGAACTCCTCAAACCCGAATTTTCCAAAGAAACTTCTCATATCCTCTGTATAGCCAAATCCAAAAGGGATCACAACTCCTTTGCATTTGTCTTTTACATCTTCTATCATCGTCTGCATCAGAGTACTGCCACACCCAAGAATCCGTCCTTTATGAGGCCTCCCCAGGGTGGAGTATGCGGAACAACCATACAATTAATAATGTAAAGAGCTTTCCCTTTACAGAAATTGCTCAGTTCAATTGGCATATACTCAATAAAACCAACTACTTCTTCACCTTCGTAGGCTATTTTAGCCGAAAGCCTCATTGGAATCATCCTTCCAAGCCATTCTGTCTTAATTTAAGCCGAATGAAGTGCAATGCGTTCTTGTTCTGTAAGTTCCGACTTCCTATCTAAATAGCGGTTACCACCTATACCACAAGCCTCTACAATCATTGTATCTTCGCCTAATGATTTTATTTCCATTTTATCCTCATTTCAATTGTCTGATACCAACAATTTCAGACATCTCATATGTAAAAGTATAAGGACTGACTTTAATTTTGTCAATTTGGAAAATGACCAGCCTGCAGGCTCCCGGATTCGCAAATTCAAAGAAAACTTAAGCATTGCATTGTCTTTTTCCAACTTCACAACTCAAAAATTTTTATATTTATGTTTAATTATTTTCGGGTTACTTAATGGTTTCACAGGTCTTTTCCATATATTCTTTATAATCTGAAAGAAACTTGATTACATCTTTTTTCGCATCGGTAATATATGATTTAGTCAGGAGACTGGATTTCAAGTAGCACTCTAGAAAATATTCTATTCTGAATCCATCATCTTCAGGCCGAAATTGATAATATCCCATTGAAGACAACACAATATCAGCGATTCCTATATTACTTTGATTTGATATCATTTTAAAAACAATTTTATTTTTCCCAGGAATCAATCTAATCAACCAGTTAGATATGTTTTCTATAAAGAAAAATTTTTGATAGGTATAGCTCACTTCATACCAATTCTCTCCCTGCCTTAATAATCTTATGGATTTAGCTCCTAACGTATACTGTATTTTTTGGTTAAAATCAAATGAAACATTTGTAATACATTCGATTTTGGCTTTTATGAGAAAACTGCCATGAAATGAATAGAATGTATCTTTTTGAATAAATTCGTATTCTATTCCATTAATTAGCCCGCTGTCGGATAAAGGAACCGATGCTTTATTACTCTCAAATAAATTAAAATTATCATGTGCGTTAGATAATCCAGTTAAAGTACTCAGGAAGAGATTAATGATGAGTATACTATTTATTTTTACCTCCCTAAACATTTTAAAAAATGCACATAAATTCTACAAAAAGAATAAAAAAACTATCGGGGCTATAATTTTATCCGATCAGGCCATGGATTATTTTTTGATACTGACCATACCTTACTAACATAATTCAATGCATAATGATTCTGAACTAAATGTATCCAATGCGAACCTTTTGTATTTAATTTTAAGATGTTTTCATCTTCAAACTCAACAAAACCCAGAATACGGATTAGCTTCAAGATTGGACCGAAGTCTTTCTCCAGATTACTGTGAAACATTCTCTTATATGTATTTTTTACGATTGTCGTTTCATAGAGTCGCCAGTATAACCAGAAAATCCTTTCCAATTTCTTGCTAACATTCATAGTAATTGAAATTGGTAATACTTTATTTACCACATTAATATATGCTGGAACAGAAAACGTATTAAAATAAAATAGACTTCCATTATAGGAACCGGCTCCCGCTCCTAATCCAAGATAGTAATCACGTGTTACAGATGAATATATTTCTTTATGATTCTTATTGAACGACCAGACTGTTGTTCTTTCATAACCATTATCTTTTAAGAAATCATTTATGAAATAATACATCTTTTTACGAAGGCGGCTATTGGGAAGTTTTAACTTTTTTAACTTTTTCAATTCGCCAATCTCCGAATATGGAAAGGTAAATAAAGGATAATATGTGATCTGGTCAATGTGTTGATTGATGGCTATTGTAAGGTCGTTTTTAATATCTTCAATTGTCTGATTTTCAATCGCGAATATTAAATCTATATTTACAGTATCAAAATTTTCATCTATGACATTTTCAAGAGCCTGAATAGCAATATTTGAATCGTAATCTCTTCCGATTTTTTTCAATAATTGATCACTAAAACTTTGAATACCCAGGCTTATTAGATTAAAACCTAATGATTTTAATTTACTGGAAACCTTTTTGTTAATGTCATTTGGGTTTGTTTCAATACCATAACTTCCGTCAACGATAAAATACCTATGAATATAATCCATTATATCTTCTATCTCATTGAGCATCAATGTAGGAGTTCCCCCACCAATGTATATTGATGAGAATTTTTGTTTACCAAATAATTTATAATATAGGCCAATTTCCTTCAATAATGCTTTTTTATATTCCTGGGCGACCTCCTTATTATATCTTACTTTAAAGTAAGGGCAATAAGGACAAAAATGAGTACAAAAGGGTATATGTATATATAAACCTGTACTGCTCTTTAAATCAATATTTTTAGATTTATTATAACGATAAAATGTGAAATCATCGGATCTATCAGAGAAAATTTCTCTAATTAATCTAAACATTTTATTTAGTTACAGATACTGTATCTTTGTATCTGTGTATCTGTGTCAGTGTATCTGTGTCAGGTCTTGACTCTGGACATTTCATTAAATTCATTAATAATTTCGAATGTTTTCTGATATTTTTGAGGTGATTTCTTCAATCTACTATAGAGTTTTGAAATTGCATATTCTGTACTTTCCATCGTCTCAGCTAATTCCCTATTCGTTAATGGTAGCATTTTCCTCATTATATATACCGCTGCACGGTAGAGTGGATCCCTCTTTTTCTTTACAATCTTTTCTCTTTTAGTATCTAAAAGATTGAATATCTTATCTATGCCCCTTTTACCTACATAATCCCTTTTTATCTCTTGCCTTCCGTTTATATTTTTATCGGTTAATTTCTTTTCATTCCTCTTTAATATCTTATCTGCCCACCCCTTATCTCCAATAAATACTCTGTATACTACCTCTATTTCTACTTCTCCCTCATCTAATATCTCTAATAATTCCTTATCTCCACTTATAATACTGTAAGCATCGCTTAAGCTAAACCAGGGGATCTCACTTAAGTTATCTTCATTAAGAAGATAGAACAGTGAACTCCATCTGTATTCCTTTAACTTCTCCACAATCCCTGCCTTTACAGGATTATAATATATATAACGGATTAATGTATGATAATACCGATCCTTCTGAACCAAAAATGAACCATAGCGAGACTTAAATACGCTCCCCCGCCTTTTGTATTCCCTGTTATAATACCTGCCATACCCTGAAAGCGCAAACCTCATAAAAGAAGATATGTTACCCAATGGCGTCTCTATAAGTATATGTATGTGATTTCTCAAAAGAACAAATGCATGTATCTTTCCCTTGAATCGCTTTACACATTCACCCAATATCCTGAGAAAAGCAATATAATCATCATCTTTCTTAAAAAGCCACAAGCGCCCATTACCGTGAGATACGATATGGTAAAATGCACCAGGATATTCAATCCTCAATGGTCTTCCCATATGTATAGACTAATTGGAAAAAGTCAAAAGTCAAGACCTGACACAGACACAGACCAGACACAGAGACACATTATCACATTATCAAATTATACCCCCTGAGTTAAAGTTTGATACGTCTTAATCTAAGTGAATTAGTAACCACATTTATGGATGAAAATGCCATAGCAACCTCTGCAATAACAGGATGAAGAAATCCCAACACTGCTACAGGTATTGCAACAATGTTATAGAAGAATGCCCAGAATAGATTCTCTTTAATCTTTCTAAATATGGCATTGGAAAGCCTTATTGCGCTTACCACCGATGTGAGGTCTCCTTTTACAAGTGTGATATCTGACGCCTCAATAGCAATGTCTGTACCTGTGCCTATGGCTATACCCACATTAGCCTGACTGAGGGCTGGTGCATCATTTATGCCATCACCGATCATTGCAACCATACCCTTTTTTTGAAGTTTTTCTATTTCTTTCTGTTTCTCCTCTGGAAGTACATTAGATAATACCTGCTCAATGCCCACCTTTTTTGCTATGGCTCTGGATGTCCTTTCATTGTCCCCTGTTATCATAACCGTATTATAACCCATCCCCTTAAGTTCGGAAATTGCAGTTACAGAATCCCCCTTCAAAGTATCTGCAATACCAAGGATACCAACAACCTTCCCGTTAATTCCTACCAGTATTACTGTCTTCGCCTCATCCTGAAGACGCTGAACGTCTGCTTTTACACTTGAAATCTCTATACCTTCTCTCTTCATTATATACTCATTTCCTATAACGACGCTCATATCCTGTATTTTCCCTTTGATTCCCATGCCTGACACAGCTTCAAAACCCTCGGGATCTATAAGATTGATATTTTCTTTTTTTGCAACATTCAGAATTGCAGATGCAAGAGGGTGCTCTGAACCCTTCTCCAGCGAAGCCGATATTGAGATGATTTCTTTTTTATTATATCCACCAAATGATAAAACATCTGTAACCTCAGGCTTACCCTTTGTGATCGTCCCTGTTTTGTCAAATACTATTGTCTTTGTACTTTTGAGGGTCTGGATCGCCTCCCCGGTCCGAAAAAGTATACCATTCTTTGCACCGATGCCTGAACCTACCATTAAAGCAGTAGGTGTTGCAAGTCCAAGGGCACAGGGGCATGCAATTACAAGTACTGCAACGGCTGCAAATACCGCAAGGGAAATCTTACTGATATTTAAACTGATCCAGGGAATATATGAAGATACAAGGGAAAGCATATTGTGAAATGGGCTCGGGAATAACATCCAAATAAGAAAAGTAATAATAGAAATTATAATAACAGTAGGGACAAAGTATGATGTAACCTTATCCGCAAATGCCTGGATTGGCACCTTTGTTCCCTGACATTCCTCAACAAGTTTGACCACCTGGGAAAGAAATGTGTCTTCACCTATCTTTGTAGCTTTCACCCTTAAAAGCCCCATTTGATTGATCGTTGCACCAATCACCTCATCTCCCTTTTTCTTCCGAACAGGCATAGATTCGCCTGTTGCCATGGATTCATCCACTGCACTTTCACCTTCTATTATCACTCCATCGGTAGGTATCTTTTCCCCGGGTTTTACAACCAAAACATCACCTATTTGCACATTTTCTATAGGAATTTCTTTTTCCTCTCCATCAACAAAAACTCTCGCTGTCTTAGCACCCATCTCAAGTAGTTTTCTAATCGCCTGCGAAGCCTTTCCTTTTGCAGAAGATTCAATGTATCTTCCAGTAAGATGCACTGCCATAATCATTGCTCCTACACCTGCAAAACTCTCAATCTGGAAACCAAAAATCTTTAATAAACCGGTGAAAAATGCTGCAAGTGTACCCATCATTATAAGGACATCCATATTCGTACTTTTGTGGAATATTGATTTAATCGCACTGATATATGTTTTCTGGCCTGTTAAGCCCAGAACCAGAGCAGAGAGAAAAACCTCTATGTATAGATAAGTCGGGGTTTTCAGGCCAAACCCCATTTTCATGACCATCAGAATAATAATAGGTACTGTTATCACCCATGCGATTATTAGTCTCTTCTTTGCCTCTTTTGCCACGAGAAGTGCTCTTTCATCCCCATATTCCTTGATAACACTATATCCTGTCTCTTCTATCGCTTTTATCAATTCTTCTTTTTTTATTACCTTTGGTTCATAAGTAATAAGTGCCTCTTCAGCAGCAAAGTTTATATTTGCATCCCTTACGCCTTTCTTCCCCTTTACGTGTTTTTCGATTGTTTTTGCACAGGCTGTGCAGCTCATACCTCCAATCCTCAATTGAACTTTCTCCGTCTCTTTTGATTCTTCCCTCTGTTTTTCCTCCGTCTTTTCTAATATCTTGCTTTTCTTTCTTAGATAAAACTCAGGTTTTTTATGAACTTCTCATAACAATTAGAATTACAGAAATAATATTTTTCCCCTCTATAAATACAGACGGCAGGCGCTGTTTCTTTATCTATCTCCATTCCACAGACAGGGTCTATGTAACTCTTCATATCTCTTAGAATTTGAGTTATAATAGGCTTGAAGCCTGCTCCTTTTGAAATCTTGTTGTTCAAAAATTTTAGAAAAAAGAATGAACCAATAAGAAAAACTATCCCCCCTCCAAATCCAGCAAGTTCACTATTGACAAAAATCTGAACCAGAAGAAAACCTGCTATAAAAAATACAACTGGGAGAATAAATAATAAAAGCCCTGCCTTTAATGAGATACTTGTCCTGACACTTACCTTAACGGTGTCACCCTTTTTGGCATCTAGTATATTTTCTGCCTCTATAATATTTCTTCCAGCGGCATTAGGGAAACATATTCCTTTTGCCAAACATCCAGAACAGGTTGTTTTCTGAGGAATCTCTACCGTTGCAATCCGATTTTTTATCTCTGTTACCTTTCCAATATCTTCTACCATACCTCCCCCCATTATTCCTTGGTTATGATATCTTTAAGGCTTATCTTTTTTAGGTGAGATGCAATAGAATCTCTCAGTTCTTTCCAGACCTTTCTGGCAGCACATTTATCTGAATAATCGCATAGAGCAGAGTTTTCGATACATTCAATCAAGATTGGTGGATCCCCAAGAACGTCAAGTATCCGAAACATTGTCAGATCTTCAGGGGACACAGCAAGCATATACCCTCCATCTGGTCCCCTGTAACTCCTCACAATCCCTGCTCCATGCAATATCGATACAATCTGTTCAAGATATCTCTTCGGAATACGCTGGGCATCCGATATCTCTTTAATAGAGACTACCTTTCCCTGGTTTTTTGCCAACTCTATAAGAAACCTTAATCCATATCTTGCCTTTGTTGATATTCTCATAATTTCTCCTTTCCCTATCGGTTTACTGTAATATAACAAATTCTATAAATTTGTCAATGGACTTATTACAAAAATTTTTTTTAACCTTAATTCGTGCCTAATAGCTACTTTAGTCCTTCCGTGTCTCCGTTTACAGAAATAACCATCATAAAATTTGGGTTTACAAAAAATAAAACTATGTTTATATTTTCAAAAAGATGGTAATCTGAAAACGGAGGTGTATATGAAAAATAAGTTTAGAGAAATTGTGCCAGAGGAGATATTGGAAAGTGCCTTCAAGCTCATTGGTAACGATTGGATGCTAATAACATCAGGAACCAAAAAGTCATTTAATACAATGACTGCCAGTTGGGGAGGGCTTGGTGTACTCTGGGATAAAAACATATGCCTTTGCTTTATAAGACCCCAAAGATATACATATAAGTTTATGGAAAAATATAAATTCTTTACGTTTTCATTTTTCCCGGAGCGTTACAGAAGTGTACTTGATTTTTGTGGTAACAACTCTGGAAGAGATGTGGACAAAATAAAGGCAACAGGAATTACCCCAGCTGTGGGGAAAACTGGCGCAATCTATTTCAAGGAGGCAAGATTAGTTATTGAATCAAAAAAGATATATTTTGACGATCTAAATCCTGGACACTTTCTTGAAAAAGACATCTTCGAAATCTATCCAGAAAAGGGCTATCACAGGATGTATATTGGAGAAGTGATGCATTGTCTCATTAAATGAAAAGGAGGTATCAGTGATAATGTTCTTTTTATTTTCAACGATTCAAATTGGAGGAAATGTGGAAATCAAATATCCGCAAACAAAAACAGTTAACGTTGTTGATACTCTATTTGGAGTAAAAATACCAGATCCATATAGATGGCTTGAGAATATTGATTCTCTAGAAGTACGAGATTGGATAAACAAACAGAATGATCTAACAATGAGAATCCTCAGATCTCTGCCCGAAAGAAAAAATTTGATAAAGGAATTGAAGAAACTATTTGATGTTGAATCCATCTCTCTTCCTATCAGGAAAAAAGACTTTTATTTTTATTACAAGAGAGAAAATCTTCAAAATCACAGTATTCTCTATATGGAAAAGAAGGAATTAGATTTTAAGAGGAGTCAGGTTATCCTTGATCCAAATAAATTCAGTAAGGATGGAACTGTTGCTCTGGACTGGGCTTATATCTCAGAGGATGGAAGGTATATAGCTTATGGTAAGTCAAAGGGAGGAACTGAAAATAGCACACTCTACGTACTTGATGTGAAAACAGGAAAAAATTTAAAAGAAAAAATCTCAAATACAAAATGGGTCTCATTTGCCTGGCTTCCAGATAATTCTGGTTTTTATTATTCGATAAACATGGTGAAGAAAGGATTTAAACCTTTTATTTACTTCCATAAATTAGGGGATGATTATAATAATGATAAGTACATATTTGGTAAGGGTCTTCCAGAAGATGTCCTCCCTGAAATTAGCCCATCCTCCAATCATAGATTTTTATTCCTTTCTGTAAGCAAGGGCTGGACAAAGAACGATTTATACGTAAAGGGCATAGAGCCTGGAGATGATTTTATTCCGATTTCAATAGGCAAAGATGGCATTTTCAACGCCGATGTGCTCAATGATAAAATAATAATTTATACTACGTATGGTGCCCCAAGAGGAAGAATACTGTCAGCACCTTTAAATAGCCCTGGAGAGGATAACTGGAGAGAAATCATTCCCGAGAAGAAAGCTGTTATTCAGGGCTTCCACATATACGGCGGGAGGATTCTGATAAGATTAAAACAGGATACCTTTACAAGGCTGCTTATCTACTCCAATGATGGTATATTTCTTAGGGAGATAAGCCTTCCTGAAATGGGTACGGCATATACATCTGGTAGATGGAATTGTGATACAATCTATATCAGTTTTCAGAGTTTTTATTATCCACCTACGATATTTTCTTATAATCTAAAAACAGGAGAGATGAAAAAAATATGGCAGATGAAAAGTGGAATAAATATGGATGATTATACAGAGAAGCTTGTATTTTACCTTTCAAAGGATTCTACAAAAATCCCGATGTATATCATATATAAAAAAGGAATTAAGCTGAATGGGAAAAATCCTACGCTACTCACAGGCTATGGGGGATTTGGATTAGGAATTTCACCTCATTATCAAAAGAATATCCTCCCCTGGCTCGAAAGAGGTGGGGTATTTGCAACACCTGGTATAAGAGGAGGAAATGAATATGGGGAGGAATGGCATAAGGCTGGTATGCTGGAGCATAAACAGAATGTCTTTGATGACTTTATTGCAGCAGCGGAATACCTTATTGATAAAAAGTATACATCACCCGAAAAACTGGCAATCTCAGGGGGAAGCAATGGAGGGCTTTTGATGGGTGCTATGATAACCCAGAGGCCTGATCTCTTCAGGGCAGTTTTATGCCAGGTGCCGTTGCTTGATATGCTGAGATATCATAAATTTCTTGTAGGATATATATGGATTCCTGAGTATGGCAACCCGGCTAAGGAAGAGGACTTTAAGTATATATACAAATATTCACCATATCAGCATATTAAAAATGGAGTAACATACCCTGCTGTTCTTTTTAAAACAGCAGAAGGGGATGGAAGGGTCCATCCTATGCATGCTATGAAGATGGCAGCTTATATGCAGATGTTTGCCACAAAGGGCAGACCCATTCTTCTGTATGTTGAACCAAAGGCTGGTCACGGGGTTGGAAAACCGCTTAAAAAATACATAGAAGAATATGCGGATAATCTTTCCTTCCTTATGTGGCAGCTGGGAATGAAGAAAACAGGAAAGACAAGATAGAAGATAATGATAGAAAGCAAAGCAAGGCAGAAGCAGAAGTAGAGGGGGAAGCAAGAAAAAGGTAGAGGACAACAGAAGAAAAGTACAAGGTGGTATATTAACTTGACAAAATTTTTATTTTTGTCTAATATATCGCTGATGAATAAATTTTTAGTGCTTTTGTTGCTGCTTTCAGGCTGCACCCAATTTATTAAGAAACCTATGCAAGGTGCCAGGCCTGAAAAGGTAATCATCAGAGACGTCATTTATGAGAATGTTTCTCTTGATGGAACGAGTAAAAGGGTTGAATCTATTTCTATTAAAATAAATGAAAAAAAGAAAGCCCCTTCTTCTATTTCCCTCTATTATACACCTGGATATAACGATGCAAAATTCTTAAATGCAAGGATTATAAAGACAGATGGTGACACAATTAATTTTGACATTAGTAAAGCAAAGGATATACCTGCCCCAGCTGATCTTGGTGGCACAATATTCTGGGGAGAACGAATTAAAGATCTGGGTATTTCAGGCGTTGAGAATGGGGATATCCTTGAATATACATCAGAGATAGATGGTGGAACCTGGTTGGGACCAACAGGTGAAAAGAAGTATATGACCCCATATCCGGGGTATTTTAACTATATTGAGTTATTCCAGGCATTTGATACCCCAATAAAATATAAAGAATATATCATTGAAACACCAAAGGAAAAGGAAATCTCATATAAAATTTTTAATGGAAAACTTAAAGTAGAAAGAGAAGAAAAGGGAAATTCCGTAATTTACACATTCATTGGCAAGAATATCCCTGCCGTATCAAGAGAGCCTTTAATGGGTTCAAGATATAATAATTTATTGAAATTAATTGTCACAAATATTCCTTCCTGGAAAAAAATCTCTCAACTTGAGTGTGAACTTTCCTGCAAAAACCTTGAACCAGGTGAATATGTAAAATCCTTTACTGATAGTCTCCTTATTGGGGCAAAATCAGATAGTGAAAAGATTTCCCGCCTCTTCTATTTCGTTTCAAAGATAAGGTACCTTGGACTCATTGAGGAAAAGAGAGAGGGTTACGCACCTCACAAACCTGAAGTAACATTGAAAAAAAGATCTGGTGTCTGCAAGGATAAAGCTGCCTTACTCATTGGTATGCTTAAGGCAGCTGGATTTGATGCATATTATACTATTACTATGGTTGGTGCAAGGATTGAAAATATCCCCTCTGATCAAACAAACCATGCCATTGTTGGGCTAAAATGGAAAAATAGAATCATCTATCTTGACCCGACGATTGGGGCAGGGGGAAGGGCATGGCTTCCTCCTTCAGAGTGGGGACAGGGTGTATTAATGGCAATGAAAGATGGAGACACCCTCAGAACAATACCCTTTGGCAATCTTAGCGAAAATATGAGCTATATAAGAATAGATGATAAAGTAAGTAACGATACATTGGTTTCAAAGTTTTACGGCTCTTTTACTGGTAACTTCGATCAGAGAATGAGAAGGATGTTTGCAGGAAAGGGAAGGGATGAAACGGATAGACAAATATATAATATGGTAAGTCAGGTTACAATCAACCCACATATTATTGAATATAGTCTAACAGATGTGAATGATTTTTCAAACAATTTTCATCTTGAAATTCGTATGACCAGCAATCCCATAGTCAAAACGAGAAATGTGAAACTCTTCAGACCCTTGATTTTTAATTATCCCCTCCCCTGGCAATTTTATTACGGGTTCTCAAAGAGGATAAGACATTTTCCTCTGAATCTCTCCACACTATCAGGTTACAACATCGTGGAGAAAATAAACCTCAGTCCCGAGGATAGTATTATAAGCGCTCCAGAAAATTTCCATTACGAGGATAAATATATTCACTTAGAACTCGGGTCAACCAAAAAGGGAAATTCCGTTACGCTTTCAAGGATGGTAGCTATAAAAAGCCCTGTCATTCCTGCAGAAAAATATCCGAAGATATACAAGGCTGTAAAGAATTTTATCAACATAAACAAAGGATGGGTCATCTATAAATGATACTACTTATAATTGCATACAGTGCAAGAGTTCTTCTCTTTTCGTCTTCGTTTTACTTTAAAGGTGATACTCTCTTTACTGAAGTAACAAAAAAGGTAGAAATAATGGATCCTGTAGGGGCTGGAAGATATGGGTCTGAACGAATCATATTCGACAAAAGGAAAGAAAATATCAATTTACTTTATGCAAGGACAAAACAACCCGATGGAGAGATTGTTCCTGTCACAGAGAACGCAAAAAATATTGTTACCCCTTCCATGTTATCTGGTTTCCCCGAATATTCAAATATAAAGCAACTGGTCATTTCTTTTCTTGATCTAAATAAAGGTTCTGTAACGGAAGTAAGATACATAAAGAAAACCCTTACAAAAAACCGTAATATCTCACAGAGTATTTCATTCGCATCAAGGATACCAGTTGACAAAAGGGTTGTAAGAATAAAAGTTCCTGAAGAAAAAGATTTAAAATATTATATCAGAGGTAATATTATCAATAAAAAGAAGGGAAATATATATACATTTGAAATGGATTCCATCCCTCCAATACCCTGGGAAGAAGATCAACCACCTCTGCCATGTTTTGCACCCACTATTTTTATTTCCACATTGGGATGGAGAGATATTGTATATGAATTTCACTCAATACTGGAAAATGGCGGAGATAGTACAGAGAAGGAAATTAAGAATCCATTGAGCTGGGTAAGAAATAATATTGAGCTCATTGATGTCCCTGATTCAATAATTGGAAGAAATACAAGAACCATCGATGAAATAGTTAAATCTGGCAGGGGAACAATCTATGAAAGGGCAAAGGTCCTTTACTCATTATTAAAGAATTATAATAAAAATCCTGATGTTGTGCTTGTCTTCGACAAGAATACCTACAATAAAAATATACCCATTGAAAAGATAAGCGGCATTCTTATAAAGGTAAATCATCTCTACATGAATGTTGATGATGTCAAGTATTCACCAAAATTCCTTTATGATTTCAGTGGTGAGCCAGCAATTGAGGTGAATCAGGACACATTTAAATTTGTGGTTCTACCGGAGGATCCTAAACATTCTAATGCTATCAAAGAAAATATTTATATCGATCCAGTAAAAAAAACATTTAAAGCCGAGATTTCATATACTGGAATTTATGGTGCAGAGGGAAGAGATTTCTATGAAGAGAACAAGAATGAACTCAAAGAAAAAATTCAAAATACCTTTCATTGCCTTGGGGAGATTACAAATTTTACATTAAAAAATATAGATTCTCTCAGTTTACCCCTTGAGCTAAAAGCCGAAGGCAAAATTTTACCAGTTTTTCAAGGGAAATTCACTATATTAAATCTATGCCAACCAGGTCAATCCATTGGTGGTTTTTATAATTATAATGTAGAACAAAATAGAAAAACACCCTTGCTTATATCAGAAAATTCTTTCCTCTCTTTTGTCTACAATATAAATATGAAAGGAATGAATGTTTATGTATATCCTGAATCTAAGGAGATTGTTGACTCATCATATAACCAGGAAACCTCTATTAATAAAAATAAAGGTAAATTTATTCTCAGGAGAGAAATATCCTTTCGTAAGGGGATAATATCTGCGGATAAAACATCTCATTTTAAAAATTTTCTTAAAGATTGGGAAAATCCTGGCCAATCAATCGTTATATTACAGAAAAAATAATCTCTACTCTGTTAAGGAATATATGCCTCATTTGTTGAAAGATATCCATTTGAATCATTTTTCCCGCCTATTACATAGATAATGTCATTTACAACCCCTCCAGCAAGGTTGCCTGCAGGAGTAGGTTTACTTTTACCAGATCTCCATATGTTCTTATTGATATCGTATATTTCATTTATATCAGTATATGATGGGGTCGACGTTCTTCCTCCAATTATATATATCTTACCATTTATCTCTCCGCAATACACAGCCCTCCTTGCAGTAGGAAGAGGTGCCATACTCTGCCAACTGTCAGTAGAAGGGTCATAAACTTCATTGGCACTTACCATAGTGAACCAATCCTGCCCTCCGCCTATCACATAGATCTTCCCTTCATAGGTAACTATGCCCATTTTTTCCCTTGGCGTAGGCATTGGAGACATTGTTACCCACGAATCGCTCAATGGGTCATATACCTCATTTATATTGAAGAATGTGTTTCCGTCGTAACCACCTATCGCATACATCTTCTTATTATATGCAACTACACCCAATCCCTTTCTTGCAGTTGGCATAGGAGCACAGGTACTCCATTTGTCAGATACAGGGTCATAAACTTCATTGGTAGAATAAAAAACATTGTACTCGTAGCTCAAACCCCCCACCACATATATTTTTCCATTAAGAACACAGGCACCTGCAAGGAGCCTTGCAGTGGGCATAGAGGATTTTGTTTCCCAGGTGTCGGTCGATGGGTCATATACCTCTACTATATTAGTAGTTACATGATTTATGACACCACCAATTACATAAATCTTACCGTCCAGGGTCGCATATGCAGCACCCGCCCTTGCAGTAGGCATATTAGAAACGGTAAACCAGAAATCTGTATTGAGAACTGTGATATTCATAGTACCAAAGGTGTTTGCCCCCCAGGGATCGTAAACCCCTACAGACAATGTAAATTCCGAACTTTGGTTTTGAACAGCTGGTGCAATCCATTTTACTGTATCAAGTAGATTGTTAATAAAATAACCTCCTGTGGAAGACCAGTTGTAGTGTAAGGAATCACCATCCGGGTCAGAGGCCTGGACCCACAGGGTTGCAGTATCACCCACATAGATTGTAGAATCCAGAGTACCCATATTAAGTATCTCAGGGGCATTATTCCCGGTATGACTTCCCATCACAATAATTCCATCAGTGTTAACAGCAATTCCACCCCTCCCATCAGCCACCACAACAGATATAGAAACATTGGTTGTGCCTACCACTGATGGTGCGGTCCACCGAACAGTATCTTTGAATGCGTTATCAAATGTTCCTCCATTACTATACCATGTAAAGACAAGATCGTCTCCATCTGGATCTAAAGAAAATGCAAATATTGTTATGGTAGAACCAGCCCTAACTGAGTCCACAGGGATAGAAATTGTAGGGATTGCAGGAGGATGATTATTTGTTACAGAGGTATCAATATGCACAAGGATATTTAAACCATCAGAACTCATCGCACCATACTGATCAACTACATCCACTGAAATTGTATAGGATTGATCAGAGGTTATGGCTGGTGAAACCCAAATGGCTGAATCACCTATTATCTCTTTAAAATGTCCTCCTGTAGCTCTATAGAAATAGCTTAAACTATCCTCATCCTCTGCATCCACCTTTAAAAAAACCTGTGATCCACTATATACAACACTATCAGAAGCCCAAAATGAATTGATAACTGGTGGAAAATTTACCTTGTTACATCCCAAGAAAATTACCGTTGTAATTACAATAAAAGATAAAATTCTGAGTATGACTTTCATCTTACACCTCCTGATTTATACACTAGATACAATCCATTATAACTTTCTTTAAAAAAATTATTTTTTTATTTTAAAACTTTTTTACCATAATGTCAATATTTGTCTTTGTGACTACTTTTGAGGGATATAAATTTTTATTGAAAGAAAAGGGCTGTATAAAAAATTGTTTTTCCATTTCAAGAAAGTCTAATATTTGTTAGACCTTGTAAATGCCTTAAATAGAGAACTCTTGACAAGGATATTATCCTCTGTAATATTCTAAAAGTTATAGTAGTTTAAAATAAAAAAGAATATAACAAATGAATGCATATTTAAAATGGAAGATTGAGCAAATCGGTGGAAGAATATTATCAACATTCATCAAAATAGATAAAAAAAGGATTTTACTTCTGAGTGTTGACTATAGTGGTTCAAATGCCGTTGCCCTGTATAAACTTGCACCTGATTATATCAAGTCCAAATATAGCGTAAAGCACCTTTTATATCCTCCATCTGGGACTGGGACTAAAAAAAAGTTGGCCTTTTTTCTTGAGTTGGCGAAAAGTAAAATCATAATTGGAACTCATGGAGCCAGGAAATACAGAAAACAACAGATTGCTATAGAGTTGTGGCACGGTGTTCCGTTAAAAAGGTTGATACTTACTGAATCAAATTTGGGAAAAGAACATAAAAAAAGAGCTGTAACAGCAATGCAAGAAACAGATTATGTACTATCATGTTCAGAAACCTATTCTACACTTTTGGGTGCATGTAAATGTGTAGACGGAAATAAATTTGTAGTGTTGGGTTATCCAAGAAATGATTTCCTCTTCAGAAAAAATAGCAAAAAGATACTGATTGATTTGCTGGGAGAAAATGTTGAGAACAAAAAGTTGATGTTTGTTGTGCCAACCTTTCGAAAAGGATTCGTTAACCAATATCTTGAAAAGGAGGAGGGGAAAAAATCCTGGAATAATATATTTGGTTTTGAGATGTTTGACTCCCGTAGGTTCAATTCTTTCCTCTCCAGAAATAATCTTGCTGTAATATTAAAGATCCATCCTTTTGAAGAGAAATGGGTAATGACGAATCTCAATAAATTTAACAATCCTAATATATACCTTTTACCCAATGAATTGCTCATAGATAAAAATACTGACTTTTATGAAATTTTGGGTGCAGCAGACATCCTTGTAACTGACTATTCTTCAGTATATTACGATTTTTTACTCCTTGATAAGCCTATAATATTTACCCCAGTCGATATCAAGCAATACAAAAAAGATAGAGGGTTCTTACTCGAACCCTATGACTTCTGGGCACCGGGGCCAAAATGTGTTGACCAGACGTCCTTGGAAAGGGAAACAGAAAAATTACTTTCAGACAAATATTACTTTTCTTCTGAAAGAAATCAGATAAAAGAAATTATATTTCGTTATAAGGATGGCAACTCAAGTCAGAGGGTATGGGGATTTATTGACAGAATAATGCAAAAAAAGTAAGGGTCATACCGCACCAAAATGGATTTTCAATATAAGGATCTTTTAGGTACATTTTTTATTTACAAAGTTAGAAATTACAATATAATCTTTTTATGAAACAAGATAAGAACTTAGCCATAATCACCAGCCTCCCCCCTATTCTCGGTATTAGCAACTTCTCTTTACCAATGATAAAGTCCCTTTCACAATACTTTGATCTTCAATTATTTGGTTATTATTATTTTTATCCTCCATTTTTAAAAATAAAAAAAATTAGATACGGTAAATCTTTAAAGTCAAGCGGAAATATTGAGGTTAATTATACTTTAAACATCTTTAACCCATTTTCCTGGATAAATACCTATAAATTAACTACCGCACCTGTTATCTTATTTGAATGGTGGAATATAGTTCAACTTCCTCACTATATCTTTCTCTCATATCTATTTAAAAGAAAAAAGAAAATCATTATGGCAGAGCTTCACAACCCTCTTTCTCATGAAACTATCTTCGGTGAGAGACTTCTCTTTAATACATGGATAAAATTGGTGGATAAAGTCATTGTACATACCAGGGCATCAGCAGAATCAATTAATCACAAATCAATCAATATTATTCATTATGGCACATACCCTTGTAATAGAATCTCACGTAAAGATGCAAGAGAAAAGTTGAGTATTCCTGATAATGCAAAAGTTTTATTATTTTTTGGAAATATGCGCCCTTATAAAGGACTCGATATACTACTTGAGTCATTTAAAATGCTAGCAAATGAAAATAAAAACGTCTGGCTTATCGTAGCAGGAAGACCATGGAGGGATTTTAATAAATACAAACAGATAATTGATTCATTCGACCCTAATATAAATTCAAGGATACTATTGAAAAATGAGTTTATACCTGATAAGGAAGTCCCGATATATTTTTCTGCCTCAGATTTATTAATACTCCCATACAAAAAATTTGACTCGCAAAGCGGAGTAATTATGTTGTCTATAAGCTGTGGATTACCATATGTTGTGACAAACGTCAAGGGACTATCAGAATTCGCACTTGGAAAAAACGCAATCTCAAAAACAGACCCATTATCGGTTTATAGCATTATCAAGAAAATCATCTTCTCTAAGGAGATCATGAAAAATTTAAAGGTGAAGATAGAATCCTTTGATCTTCGCTATAATTGGAATAATTATGGGAAAAAAATCTTTCAGTCTTTAACAAACGCTACGATAGTAAAAAGAAGGAGGTAAAATGAAAAAATACAGATTTTATGACCTCAGTGTTTTCTTTGGTTACCTTTTTTTATCCTTTATCTATTTTTATAGATATATGTCGAGTAAAATAATGCTTTATGGCAGTGATTGGTTGTTAGGCTCCTATGCAAATAGAGTATGGATGACAAATTTTATAAAAAAATTTCATCATTTAGCTTTCTGGAGTCCATATGTCTCATCTGGAAACCTTACAGTAGGCACTTTCTTTGGGGATATTATGACACCCTCAATGCTTATCCGATTCCTTTTACCTACCCACATAGTATATGTTTTAACATATATCTTTATAATAGCAATTGCCTGTTTTGGTACTTATTTATTCCTTAAAAATATAGGTCTAAAAAAGTATTTTTCCATCCTTGGGGGACTTCTCTATGGATGGAGTGGTGTAATTGTTTCAACAACCCAGGGTGGGCACCTCAATAGAACAGTCAGTGCAGCACTCTTCCCAATGGTTTTTTACCTGATTTTCATGGGTCTTAAATCAAAAAGAGTAAGATATTTTATCTTGGCAGGTGGAACAGGTGGATTAAGCCTTCTAATGGGTCATTTCCAAATGGCATATTACTACATACCAACAATTCTTGCCTTCGTAGTTTGGTATCTCATAACAAATAGGACAGATTTTCATAAGAAGGAATTCGTTAAAATTATCTCCTATTTAATTTTTACGATAATCATAAGTGGACTTATGTACTCCTTTTACATTTTCCCCGTTAAGATGAATCTGCCATATACTGCCAGAGGAACATCAAGGGGATATGCATACGCCACATCCTGGTCAATGCCCCCTGAGGAAACATTTGATCTTTTTAATCCACATTTTTCCGGAGTGCTTAATAACTACTGGGGCAGAAATTATTTCAAGCTCCATACAGAATTCACAGGTATTTTTCTAATTCTTTTGTTCTTTGGGGGTTTAATTTTCGAAAGAAAAAGGGGGTTAGTTAAATTTTTCATCTGGATTTTTGGTCTTACACTCCTCTTTGCTTGGGGCGGGCATACCTTTGTTTATAGGATATATTATTATTTAATTCCTGGAATTCAGAAATTCCGAGCACCTGCAATGATATTTTATCAAACTGTCTTTGCAATGGTTGTAATAGGTGCCATATTTCTCAATAACTTTAAGTGGGATAAAAAAAGAATATATTATCTGTTCGGTTTCATAGGTTTTATTGTCTTGCTTGCCCTTATCTTCTCTGTTGGTAGGTCAGGTATTGAATCAAATCTATCAAGGTTTATTTCATTTAAATTAAAATACGCTTATGGCAGGGACCTCATTCAGGCTAAGCTCCAGAACATATATAAGAACTATCCATTGTTAATGGCTGGTTTCTGGATTTCGTTTCTTTTCTCATTAATTTACTCTGGGTTAATTCTTTTCTCAACAAAGAATAAAAAATATAAGGAATGGATAATTGCTGTGATGGGTCTTGTATTTCTTGTAGAGATGTGGCCCGTAGAGAAAAAATTCTTGAAAGCTGTCCCTGGCCCAAGGGTACTATATGCTCCTGATGAAGTAGTAAACTTCTTAAAGAAAGACAATTCTATATACAGAATCTTCCCCCTGAGATATGAACACGATAAGGATGGACTCCTTGTGCTTAATGGTATACAGAATATAGGAGGGTATAGCCCAAACCCCCTAAAGATATATCAGGAATATATTGGTGCCGGAAAATCTGTTATGTTCCAGCCAAAAAAACTTATCTATAACCCTAAATTGATTGATCTACTAAATGTAAAATACCTTATCGATAAGCCTCTCCCGGAAGATATATCAAGATATTCGAAGAATGTCCAACAGGAAATAATTCAATGGAGAAACTTCCTTGCAAGGTTTGAGGAAATATACAGGGATAACAATTACGTCATCTTTAACAATCCATTTGCCGTTCCAAGGGCTTATCTGGTTCATAAGTACATCGTGAACAAAAACTATAATGATGTTCTCAACCGAGTTGCAAAAAGTGAATTCTCTCCTCTGGATTCATGTTTTATTGATGGGACTCCCTCATATAAAGCAGATAATAAAATTATCCCTGATTATAAGTTACATTTTTCATCCTATACCCCCAACAGAATGATAGTAAATATTTCAACCAATACCCCGGGCATACTTGTTTTTTCTGAGAATTGGCATCCCGCCTGGATAGCAATTGTTGATGGTAAGAAAGTACGGGTATACAGAACAAATTTCTTATTCAGGGGTATAGAAATACCCAGAGGCAACCATAAAGTAGAGATGGTCTATAATGGTAAGGAAGAAAGGAAGGGAATAGTTCTCTCCTTCATTGGATACGTTATTTTTCTTCTGGGGTTTTTCATTCCGAATAAGAAAAGAGAACGTTAAATAAATTTACTTTTAAAAATGATGAAATAAACTTGTGTAATTGCGTATGTAAATGTCCCCGCAAGGAGGGCAACCTCCACTCTGGGCATCACTGCAATTTTGAGAAGCAATGATACAATTATTGCAATAGAAAGTGAAGCAATAATTGAGAATAACGAAACTCTGTAAAATCCACCTGCAATGAGTATCCTATTATTTAACCTTCCAAGAAGATAAAATCCAAGTACAAGAGAGATAAGAACACAATCAATTCTGTTAACCACATAATTACTGCCATATATAATTCTCACAATTATTGGTCCCCAGAAATAAAATATAATAGATACAGCAGTTACAATCCCGAGTACTAAACCAGTACTCTTCAAGACATACCTCCTTACCTGTTCCATATTATTTTCTCCAAATGCCCTTGAGATATTAGGAAACAATGAAGTAAAAAGAGCTATCGTAATAGTCCTGGTAAAACTAAGGGGCATAAAGATAGCACTGTAAAGGCCATTATAAAAATTTGCATTTACCCCACCTAATAACTTTATTAATACAGGACCGAGCCTTAGCAAAAATATGTCAAGAAAACTGAGTATGCTCATCCCAATAATAAATATATTAACTCCTTTAATGAACGATGTCTCGCCTCTAAAAGAAACCCAGCCATTCCTTGAAATAAGGGTTACCACAAGTATTAATGGTATTATGGGGCTAAGTGCAATTCCCATATTTGCCGTGACAACATCTTTTCTAAACAAGAGTCCTACCAAAACACCAATCAAAAGAAACATACTCTGAAGAATAAGAAAAAGTGAAACAAAATGAAATTCCCTTTTGCCAATTATTACAGAAAAGAAAATACGATAGATTGAAAATAGCAAGACTCCAATCAGAAACTCAAATGCAATAATTACTTTCCCATCAAAGAACCTCAGGGATATATATCTTAAAAAAATTACCACCAACACTGTTAAAATAGCGGAAAAAATAACGAAAAGAAAGATCGATCTCCTGTAAACAAATCTTATTTCTTTATCTTTTCTTGCAGCTTCATAAAAAGAAATATTTTTTACTATTGTATCGTTTATTCCAGATGACAGTACTGCTGCAAACATCAAAACAAGTGAGTAAAATAAGCTTAGTGATCCAAAGCGAGCTGTCCCAAGCATTCTTGCCGCAATGGCTTGAAAAAGAAATACAAAGAATGCTGCACCGCCCTGCCCTATCAAACTATAAATTGACCCTTTTTTAACTCCCTGTGCCATAGGAAAAGTATATAGAAAGGTAAAGTATATGTCAATTGAAAATAACTTTCTGTAACCCTAAGTTTTCTTTAAGATTGATGAAAATAACACTGCGATCTATTATTTTACTTTTTATTTTTCCAATACCATTTTTTTGAAGTCTCTGAATTTTTTCCCCAAACTATATGCTAATGATTTGATATCCAATCAACTATATAATATATTTTTTCCTCTTCGGGGTCTTGACAAATCTGATAATCGTTCTAATATTATTAGTGTTTAGGAGAGATATGTACAACCGATAAATAAGGAGGTATAAATGAAGGTTAAACCTGTTGGAAGAAGGGTGCTTGCAAAGAGAACAGAAGAAGAAGAAGAGAAGAAGGTAGGGGGAATTATTATTCCTGATACTGCAAAGGAAAAACCACAGATCGGAAAGGTTATCGAGGTGGCAGATGTTGGTAAGGACGATGAACCACTTCCAGTAAAAAAAGGCGACAAAATTATATTTGGCAAGTATGCAGGCACTGAAGTGGATATTGAAGGCGAAGAGTATCTCATCTTGAATGAAGATGATATTCTTGGAATAATCAAAAGCTAAGGAGGTAAACATGGCGGCAAAGGACATAAAATATTCTGAAGAGGCAAGAAAGCAGATTCTAACTGGAGTAGAAAAACTAGCTGCAGCAGTTAAGGTTACTCTTGGTCCCAAAGGAAGAAATGTTATGATTGAAAAAAAATGGGGTGCTCCAACAGTCACAAAAGATGGAGTAACTGTTGCAAAAGAGATTGAGTTGAAGGACCCATTTGAGAATATGGGAGCCCAGATGGTAAGAGAAGTGGCATCAAAGACGAGTGATGTTGCAGGTGATGGGACTACAACTGCTACCGTACTTGCGGAAGCGATCTTTAAAGAAGGAATGAAAAATGTTACTGCTGGTGCCAATGCCATGGCATTGAAGCGTGGAATTGAAAAAGCGGTGGATGAAGTGGTCGAATATCTAAGGTCTATTTCAGAGGAAGTAACCGATAAAAAGGAAATTGAACAGGTTGCTACAATTTCTGCAAACAACGATGCCGAAATTGGACAGATAATTGCAGAAGCAATGGACAAAGTAGGTAAAGACGGCGTAATTACCGCTGAAGAGGGAAAAGGTCTCAAGACAGAACTCGAACTCGTAGAAGGTATGCAGTTCGATAGAGGCTATATCTCTCCGTACTTTATTACCAACCCAGATAAGATGACATGTGAATTGGAAGATGTTTATATCCTTATCCATGATAAAAAAATAAGTTCTCTTAAGGATCTTCTACCACTTCTTGAAAAAATAGCACAAATGGGAAAACCTCTCCTAATTATTGCTGAGGATGTAGAGGGTGAAGCACTTGCTACTCTTGTCGTAAATAAACTTCGTGGCACCCTCCAGTGCGCAGCCGTCAAAGCCCCTGGTTATGGCGACAGAAGAAAAGAGATGCTAAAAGATATAGCAATACTTACTGGAGGTAACGTAATTTCAGAAGAAGCTGGTATGAAACTTGAAGGTGCTCAGGTAAACGACCTGGGTAGAGCAAAGAAACTTAAAATAGATAAGGATAATACAACAATCATCGATGGAATGGGTAAGAAAGAGGACATTGAGGGAAGAATAAAACAGATAAAGGCTCAAATAGAGGAAACTACCTCAGATTATGATAGAGAAAAACTACAGGAAAGACTTGCAAAATTAGCTGGTGGCGTGGCTGTAGTAAGGGTAGGTGCTGCAACAGAAGTTGAAATGAAAGAGAAGAAAGCAAGGGTAGAGGATGCACTCCATGCTACCAAAGCGGCAGCTGAGGAAGGAATTATTCCTGGCGGTGGAGTTGCACTTATTCGTTCAATCCCTAAGCTTGAGAAATTGATTAACAAACTGGAAGGTGACGAAAAAATCGGTGCAAATATTATAAAAAAGGCCCTGGTTGAACCTCTAAAGATGATCGCAATAAATGCTGGCGAAGAGGGACCTATTGTTGTAGGAAAGGTATTGGAAGCTGATGGGAATACTGGATATAATGCTAACACAGGAGAGTATGAGGACCTTGTAAAATCAGGGATCATCGATCCAACAAAGGTTACAAGAAGCGCTCTGCAGAATGCATCCAGTGTTGCAAGTTTGTTGGTTACAACAGAAGCATTAATTGTAGAAATTCCAGAAAAGAAAGAAACGCCAGAGGTGCCAGGCGGAGCAGCTGGTGGCGGTTACGGTGGAATGTATTAATAAAAGGGCGGGGCAACCCGCCCATCTCTTTTATAAGGATTGATAAATGCCTATATACGTTTATAAGTGTAAAAAGTGCGGCTACGAATTTGAGGAATTAAGAAGTATGACAGATGGTAACAGAGCAACCTGCCCTAAATGTGGGGGGGAGGCCCTTAGAATTCTTGCAGGTAGTGTTGGTCTTGTTTTTAAAGGAAAAGGGTTCTACTCCACAGATTATAAAGGTAAGACTTCATCGACTAGTTCTCCTGTAAAGGATAAATCGAATAAGAAAAAAGAAGAGAAAACTTCGGAGACTAAAAATAAAGATTAATCAAAGTGTTATTTTTCTTCAGAAACATAATATAATTTTTTGAGTTTTTCTTCAAGTCTTCTGATTCTTTTTTCTTTTTCATAATGTTTCGACGATAAAATATTTCCGCTGTAGAATCTCAAGAAATAATTGAAAGCAAAAATTCCACCAATAATATCTCTCTTTTTTACTCTATCATACATTAAATATAGGCAGGCAGAATTCCACAAAAGCGAAAAGAGCCCCTCTCTTATATGACCTGAAAGCATCTGTCCAGAACCTGGAATGAAAAATGATAATTTCCAGTATGACCCCTCTTTTCCACCACTCTCAACTATTTCTTTCAATTTCTTTTCCTGTAAAGAACCATTTAGATGAAGCCATTTCATCTCGTTAAATTTCTTATCAATGGCAAGGATACAGGCATATTCAAATTTATAAGTAGAATCGTAGAAGTAAGCCTTCCCAAACCATTTCAAGGCATCCTCTTGCTTACCAAGCTTATAATAAGATCTTGCTATTCTGGCATAAATTTCTGGGTTCCTTCTACCGTAAAATATTTCCCTCTTGTACTCAGATATAGCCCTAAAATAATCACCGTTTTTATATAGGGAATCTGCAAAAGAAGAATTTAAAAGAAATATTATGGCAATAACCATTTTTCTATATTGCTAATATACCTATCCAGGATATAAGTATTATAAATCTTTACCGATATATACGAACCAAAGATGTTTCCGCCATAAAAAAACAGCGAGAGAGCTCCAAACACCCCACCAACTAAATAATTATCCTCTCTATAATACTTATATGAAAAATAAGTAGGGACTAAGACCGTAAAAAGAGTAAATATCCCATCACCTGGCCTGTTTGCATAAACCCTTCCCAAACCAGGAACAATTGTTGCAAGTGCTATCCCTAAAGCAGGATTTTTAAGTCTGGGAGGCTGTCTTAGATTTAGATAATTCATTCCTTTATTTATTTCTCCCTTCCGAAGGTATACCAGCCCCATTAGCCTTCCATCCCAGTAATTATCACAACTGTCATAGTACCCGGCACTATAAAAAAGCTTACCCATAGATACCTTATATTTGCTGTTTTTTCTTTTTACACCTCGCAGAATATTAATGGCATTGCCATACCATCCATTTTTTTCATACATTGATGCAATTCTGTATCTGATTGAATCTGCATCAGGAACAAGATATATATACCTTTTATATTCTGTTATGGACCTAAAAATATCTCCTTCCATTTCAAGTTCTTTTGCAAACCTTAAAACTGAGTCAGGCAAAAGAGAAACCATTATCAATAAAACCATTAATACCTCCTATTTATATTTCCAAACATCGTCAGGCTTTTCAAGAACTTTATATCCTCTTCCTTCTACAAACCCTACCTTATAGAACTTTCCTATATAGTGGAATGTAAAAGGGCTGCATCTCTCTAACCTGTCCCCTGATAGAAGTAATCCCCAGAAAGGGCCAAATTCTTCAATTGCCTCGTAGGAAAAATGTGAACAGGAAGGTTCAAAATTACATACATCTCCCTGTTGCCCAGAAAGTACAAGTTGATATAATCTTATAAGGGATAAGGTAAGAAACTCAACTTCATTAAATTGTTTAACTGCTTTTAAACTCTTACTTTTTAGAGCAGGCGTTGGCTCAATAGGATTTTCTAAAACAAAAAAGAGTAAAATCACCATTTCTTTACCTCCACATCTTCTGGTATTTTAATATCCTTAAGAGAATCTGGAAATGACGATACAATTTTAATATTGGAAAGAGTCAACATCTCTTTTGTTTCTGGTCTCGAAATGTAAGAAAGGGAAAGAATTTCTCCCGGAATGTTTATGGATTTATTTGTTATATAATTTCTATAAACAGTCCTGGCAAGAATGCTATCATCTTTCTCCAATAAAATCTGAACAAGCCTATCAGAATAATACAGAAAATGAAATCTTATGCCAGATTTATCCTTCTCAATAACCCAATAAGAATCCATAGTGTCACCATTCACCTCTTTTGAAATAAATCTGAAACCAAATGGTGTTAAGTCCTTATTTTTTTGGTTGCATAATAATACCTGTGTAACAGTAAGATTCATAGGATTGTAGTGAGAGAAAAAAAAGGCCTTTTTATCCTCTGGGTAGTAAAGAATAAGTGTATCAGCCCTGAAGAAAAATTTCTGGTGGAGAGGCCTCTTAATTTCGATGTATATGTTAGGTTTACTACCTAAATACGTTAGTCCTGAGGCACTTTTTACAAGGGAATCTCCTATGTAGCTTTTTGTGGAGATATCAGCACTTAAGGCAATACTCAAAATTATAAGTGCCATAGTCTCACCACCCATCTAAGTGCGGGTTTCTTATGATATACAAATATTGGGAACTCCAGACCTACCAATTTAAGGTCTATCAATAAACCTCCTTCGGAATAAACTTTTCTCGACGTTGAGCCCGTATCAATAGCCCCCATCCTCGCATACATATTAATAAATTTAAATCCAGTCGCAGCATCAAAAATTAATCTCTCTTTAACAGATATCCCGGTCCCACTGTATCCAGAAAATCCCGGCCCATCTGATATATGCTTTGAAAGAGGTGAAGTGCCACCAGTATTGCTCAATATAAAACTGAATGGAAACAGGTGTTCACCGTTGCCTTCTAAATAAATATCTCTAAGGCCGGGCAATTCAGCAAAACCTTTACTAAAATAAAGGTTCATTTTTATCGGAAATGGTATTTTAATTTTTGAATTAATTTGAATATCTCCCCTTGCATATAAGCTTTGATCAGTATTACCTAAAGTGATATGTGTAAACAGTAACAAAAAATTATTCCCAATATGAAACTTTTTTTTATGACTCAGACCTATCCCAAAAAATTCCTCGGGAAAATTGTACCTTTCACCATAAACTTCCAATCTACCATCACCAATTTTTCTTTGGAGTGCAATTCCTTTATCTACGAATTCATCGCTATTATCAATGTATAAATTCATACTAAGATTCTCTGCCAATGGCTCTGTGAGCCCAAAATTAAAATTTGGTTCATCCCTCGCTGGAATATATGAGAAATTGAGATAGTAAAAATGTTTTTTTATCTGAAAACCATAGGAAAAGATACCATACTCTGGATCTCCTTCGCTTACAAAAATATACGGGATATAAAATATGTTCATAGCAGAAATATCCGGCATCCCTAAAAGAAATCTTATATTCCATCTCGCTGGAAAATAGTTGTTCCATTCATCCAGTTCTGGAATACCATCTTCAGGATCAACACTCACCTCTGTAAAATCCCTGATACCTTTAAAAGTAGCCTTATCATATACTATTTTTTCTTTCTCACCACCATTGTACTTTATTTTTACAGGAATAGGAAGTCTTATATTCCCTCTTCTATTCAGATCTACAATTACGCTTTCTCCCATCCTTTTTATCTTCTTAATACTGAAATCTATCCAATCCTTTGAAAAAACCAGTTTATTGTAATTCTCCATAACTGAATCAGGAAGATAATTAGCAACCAATCTAAGGAAATCCTTTGGATAGGGGTGTTTAAATTTCCATTTATCATAATAATTATGCATAAGGGAATCAAATCGCTTTTCCCCTAATATATCCCTCAGGTATTCCACGATTTGACTTCCCTTTCCATAGGTGATTAGAGAATAATTCTTCATATCAAAAGGTTTCTCTCCTACAAGGGGTTCCCTTTTGTAAGTTTGTTCTATATTATACTCTGCTATTCTTATTCCCTGAGTAATGCTGAAATTCGAGAATATATATCTTATAAAGGGAGAAACATACCTTTTAATAGAATCATTCGGAAAAAATGTATTCATATATCTATTTTCAAGGAACGTTGTAAATCCCTCATCAAGCCATGCCGCATCAATTTCATTGCTTCCAAGCATACCATAGAACCACTGATGACCTACCTCATGACACACTATGTCTTCAAGAAAAATCCTTTCCAGAGACCCTATACCCATTTTCATTTTTCTGATTATTACTAAATTTGGGTATTCCATGCCTCCGCCTGCCCGAAGATAACCATCAACGATAGATAATGTCTTATAGGGATACGATCCTATCCATTTTGAATATGAATCAAGGATTCGTACAGCATGTATAGGGATATACTCAAATGATTTCTCATCGCCTGGAAGGATCGCAGTATATATTGTTGTATTATCATATTTAGACTTTTTAACTATAAAACCCGTGTCAGCAACCCAGACAAAATCATGGACGTTCTCCGCCCTGAACTTTACATTATATCTACCATACATTTTTGACTTTTTACCCTCAAGAAAAGAATCAAAAAACTTGCTATATATGGAATCACCCCTTATGTTACCTGTCCCCAATACTATATAACCTGCTGGAAGATTAATGGAGATATCGTAATCCCCAAATTCATTATAAAATTCCCCTTCAATATTATACCCATCTATATGCCAACCGAGACTATCATACACTGAAATCTGTGGATACCATTGACTCATCTCATAATGTTTTCCTTTATGCCCTAGCCGAGAATAAATCTTTGGCACCTTCAGCTCATACATTATAGTAAATTCAGTCACATCTCCAGGTAATAATCTGTGATCCAATGCTACCCTCATCACATCCTTTGTATCATCATAATTCTCAATCTCATTTCTATCCTGACGCATAAACCAGATTTTTATATATCCTGTATCTGTATCAGGTGATCGGAAGGGACTCTTCTTACCTTTCTTAAGTATCTGTCTTTCGAATCTACTATTTCTCTTGAATGCATTTGCAAATAGGTTAAACCAGACCTCGTCCAATGTATCTTTAGAGTTATTTTCATAAAGTATTTTCTCGACAGCAGTAAAAATATGCAATGAATCATCGAGTTTCCCATTGATATTGTAATATACATACTGTTGAAAATATGAAAAAAGTAATAGAACTATCATTTTGTCTCCTTCTGTAAACATTTTTCTGCATCTTTTCTTAAGGCAATTAATTTCTTTCTCCAATCCATAAACGAACCCTCAGTCTTAATCTGGCTTAAAAATTCCAAGGCTTCCCTATATCTTTTCTCGTTTAGCAATATCTTTGCCTTAAAGTAACTCGCCTGGAGAAAGCAATATTCATTCGTATTACTGAGTTCTAACAATCTATCTACGTAAAAAAGGGCACTATCCATTTTACCTTCCTCAAAAAATGATGTGAATATGGGCCAAGATATTGTTCTGGAATCTGGATACCTCTTTAGTAAATCCCTTAAGATTAACCTTGCCTGTTCGTATTTTTTTTCTCTAATATAAAGATTCGCCAATCCTATAGAGGCAAGATTTCGGGTATATCTTCCCTTATTAATAGCCAATGATATCTGTCTTAGCCCCTCTTCTTTAGCACCTCTAACAAATGGAAAAAGACCTTTGAAATAATTATAGCCTCCGAGGCCCAGGTATGCATCGTAAATTGTAGTATCTTTCTTGATACATTTAGAAAGGTCATCTAAAGCTGGTAATGCCTTCATAAGCGCCTTTAAATAATCACCATTCAGCCCAAAATAAAATACCTGAATTGTATATATCCCACCAGTAAAGAAATATCCCAAAGCATCTTCGGGATTTTCTTTGATATATCTTTCCCCAATCCTTTCACCTGAATCGGCATAGGCATAAAATTTTTCTTTTTTCTCCTCAATCCCCTCATCTATGTATTCAAGCTCATACAAAGAAGCAAGCAAAAAATAACCCACTGGATGTGCTTTCATACTTTTTTTAACGTATAGAAATAGCGATTCTGCCTTGTTAAAATGTTCCTCATAAGCAGCATCCATACCGTTCAGAATTGTAGAATCAATATTTACAGGAAAAAATAAAAGAAGGCTAAAAATCATTTTCGATACCACTAGTGAATGCAGGGTAATTTATATTAAATCTCTTTTTATAGTAAAATTTCATAGAAAAGTATAGAATGAGAAGAAGTAAACCAAAAACTGGATAAACAAAAATCATAACAAGGCTCAGGATGGATGCTGAAAACCTAATAGATAAAAGTATCTCTTTTTTTCCTGGTCTAAATAGAGGCAAAATAAAAAATGGGAGAGAAATGGCAGCGCCTAGAGTACAAATCCAATCCTTTAGTATAACAGCGATAAAAAGGCTAATCAAATCAAGTACCAAGCCGAGCAACATAACGTTCTTTTTCCCCATAAAAACACCTGTCGTTATTTTATTGGTTGCGGAATCACCTGGTATATCAGGAATAGTCGTGTTTACAAAAACTGCACTTACCGTAAGAAAATACGGTATTGAACGTATCCACATAAATCCAATTGGTTTCCCTGTTGTTGTCCATCCGAGAACAAAAGAGAAAACACCATAGCCAATTCCATTTGCAAACATGTCAAGAAAAGGTCTTGCCTTCAAGCTTATGGGTGGGAGTGAATAAAGAATCCCCAAAATTAACGCAGCCAAGAATACAAAGAAATAAGGCGAACCAAAAAATGGTGCTATAGCCAAAGTCATAATTAAAAGCGAGAACATATATATATATGCGGTCTTAAGAGGAATTATGTCTTCAGCTAAGAAGAAAACCTTATTGTTTATTCTATCACTTTCCCTGTCAACAATTTGGTTAAGGATATAAACACCCCCCATCATTAATGTAAATATAATCATTGATAAAAGGGAATACCAACAGAACTTTTCTCCCGAATAATAATGTCCTATTAAAAATATTGTCCACACAGGTATAAATAGTGTAGGCCTCAGAAAAAAAAAGTAATCGAACAATCTTAATGTTTTTACTCTCGCTGACATACAACGTTAGAATAGCGATAAAACAATGGTTGTCAATATAGGAATTTAACCAAAAATCCTATAGTTAAAGACTTTAATCAGTAAACAATCGCCAAAATGGATATTGACTATTTAATCTTCAACCTATATACTAAAAAGAAAAGGAGGCACTATGAGCATAAAAAAACTAAAATATAATGATACAGTGCTTAAAATTCCTGTAGTAAATATAGCATCAACAAAACAATTGAAAGGGAAAATCACCATCGTAGGGCAGGATAAGGCAATGGATGCACTACAGCTCGGCATAAGCTCGGCTATTCCCCACTACAATATCTTCGTATCTGGTATACCCGGAACAGGTAGAAAAACATCTGTGAGGTATCTTCTGGGTAAAATAAAGATAAGAAAAAAACCGGATGATAAGTGTTATGTATATAATTTTTCCGATCCTGATTCACCTATTTTACTTAGATTTAAGGCAGGTAAGGGAAAACTTTTTAAGAAGACGTTTGAAGGACTTGTTTCCGCCCTTATCACCTCTATCCCAAACGTTATTCAAGGAGACCCATTCAGGGAAATGCAAGAGCAGATCCTCGAAAAATACAGAAAGAAAGAAGACAAAATGATGGAAGAGTTTGAGAAAAAGGCTCTCTCAAGGGGCTTCGCAGTTTCCTCTGTTCAGGTAGGTCCTTATAAAAAACCTATCCTGAAACCTATATTGAAAGGCAAACCAGTGGATTTCGCAACCCTGAGTCACCTTGTTGCAGAAGGAAAATTGAAAGAAAAAGAATACAAAAACGCGGAAGAGACATATAGAGAACTCTCTTATCAACTTGAAGATTTACTAAAAAAAGCTAATGAATTTAATAAAAAGGCTGTGGAAGAGGTTGAAAACGCGTTAAGAAATATTATAAAGCCAATAATAGAAATAAAACTTGAGCCTCTAAAAAAGAACTACAAGGATAAAAAGACACAAAAATTCCTTAACGATTTCATAAATGAATTTATGGAGGATCTAAGGGAAATAATCGCAGGAAAAACTATTCAATTTCCTGAAAAGTATCGGGTGAATTTGTTAATTGATAACACAAATGTAAAATCCCCCCCTATTGTATTCGAAAATTCTCCTACATTCCAAAAATTATTTGGCACAATAGAGGTGAGGGCAGAACAAAACGGTGTTTTTAAAACTGATTTTACTATGATAAAAGGAGGATCCTTACTTAAGGCAGACGGCGGCTTCCTCATACTGAACGCATATGATGTCCTGATTGAACCTAATGTTTGGCAGAAACTAAAAAGAACCCTAAGGAACGGTGATCTTGAAATCCAGACACCTGAAACACTTGGGGTCTTTGGTATTTCAGCTTTAAAACCTGAACCAATAAAGGTTGATGTAAAGGTTATAATGATTGGAGAACCCTATTTATACGAGCTATTATACAATGAAGACAGGGAATTCGGAAAACTGTTCAAGGTTAGGGCTGATTTTGATTATGAAATTCCTCTAAATGAAGATGCTGTACGCCATTATGCATTCGTACTAAAGAAGATTTCTGAGGATGAAAAATTGTTGCCAGTAGATAAATCAGGTATATATAAAACAGTTGAGGTTGGCGCAAGAAAAGCTGGAAGAAGGGATAAAATAACCAGTGAATTTAACTTTATAGCTGATATTTTAAGAGAGGCCAATTTCTGGGCATTATCAAAAAAGAAAAGGTATATTTCCGATAAGGATATTGAGAAAGCTGTTGAACATAGATATTTAAGGTCCAATCTGATAGAAGAAAAAATCCTGGGAATGATAAGGAGAGGCGATATATATGTTGATGTAACAGGGAAAAAGGTAGGACAGATTAATGGGCTTGAAATATACTCTATTGGAGGATTAGAATTTGGAAAACCAGTAAAACTGACGGCATCTATTTCAATAGGTGAGAAGGGAATTATCAATATTGAGAGAGAAGTAAAGCTTAGCGGACCTATACATAGTAAGGGAGTATTAATAATTGCGGGATTCCTTAGAGATCGATTTGCAAAGGATAAACCCCTCTCTCTACATGCAAGTATAACATTTGAACAGTCTTATTCTGGCATAGATGGTGACAGTGCATCTTCTACGGAACTCTACTCAATACTCTCTGCTATCTCAGGAATTCCGATTAGACAAAATATAGCTGTAACAGGTTCTGTGAATCAAAAAGGATACATTCAACCTATTGGTGGTGTTAATGAAAAAATAGAGGGTTTTTTTGATACCTGTAAAATCCTTGGATTTACAGGTGATCAAGGTGTAATGATACCATCACAAAATGCAAAAGATCTCGTGTTAAAAAATAAGGTCCTTGACGCAATAAAAAAAGAACAATTCCATCTATACACAGTTGATACTATAGAAGAGGGTATAGAAGTATTAACTGGAAAACCGTATGAAGAGATCTACAGTATAGTAAACGAAAAATTAAGTGAGTTTGCAAAATTGTATAAGTCTTTTTACAGATAGTATTATGGTATTGATAAAAAATATAAAATCTGGCTCAATTGCAGAGAAAATAGGTCTAAAAAAAGGGCAGTACATAATAAGTATAAATGGTTACAGAATAGATGACATGCTGGATTTTAGATTCTATGAAAATGAGGAAAGGATAGACCTCCAGGTAAGGGGTGGAGATGGAGCAAAGCGATATATAATTGAAAAAGAATATGATGAAAGACTCGGAATAGAATTATCAGATTTAATAATTAGAAGATGTCAGAATAAATGTATCTTCTGTTTTATGGATCAATTACCCCCAGGATCAAGGAAAAGCCTTTATCTAAAGGATGATGATTATAGGCTTTCATTTTTGTATGGTAATTTTATTACTCTTACCAATCTTTCAAATAGCGATTTTGAAAAAATAGAGAGATTAAGACTTTCGCCCCTATACATATCTGTACACACAACCAATACAAAATTACGCTCTACAATAATGGGTAATAAGAATGCAGAAAAAATAATGGAACAACTTAAAAGACTGATAAATGCAGGGATTCATTTACACACGCAGATTGTCCTTCTTCCTGGTATTAATGATGGTGATTACTTTCTTGAATCTATTGAAGACCTTTCTAAATTGTTTCCTGGTGTTGCATCAATAGGGGTTGTTCCTGTAGGGTTGACATATTTTCGTGAGGGTCTAACACCTATCAAATATCCCGATAGTGAATGGGCAAACAATATTATAGAGCTTTCTGAACCTTATCAGGCTGAGTTCAGAAAAAAAATGAAAAAAACGTTCCTTTATCTTTCTGATGAGATATATATACTTGCTGGCGCAAATATTCCTAAAACTTGTTACTATGATGACTTCCCACAGATAGAAAATGGTATTGGTATGGTCAGAAGATTCATCAATGGCCTTAAAAATGTTGAAGTGCCCGATTTCAAGGGTTTAACATTGCTTGTAACAGGGATCCTTGCTGCTACATACATAAAAAAATTGGAGAAAAAATTCAAGAGGGCGGGAAAATCTGCTAAAACAGTTGTTGTTCCTAACAGATACTTTGGTCCTTCTGTTACTGTTGCAGGTCTCCTCCCCGGATGGGATATACTTGCCTTAACAACACCATTTAATGCTACAAACCTACTCCTCCCTCCTGATGTAGTAAACAGTGGTGATTATTTTGTAGATGATTTTAATCTCAATGACCTAAAAAAATATTCAAAGAAGAATATTTATATTGCCCCTCAAGAGGTTGAGCATCTATCCGAAATGAAGGTATGAAGACAATAGCAATTGTTGGAAGACCAAATGTTGGGAAATCCACCCTTTTCAACCGAATAATTGGCAGAAGAGAAGCCATTGTTACATCGACACCTGGTGTTACAAGGGATAGAATTTATGGAATTGCATCCTATGGTGAAACCTCTTTTGTATTAATAGATACTGGCGGAATTGTATTTTCTGATGACTCTATCACAAGGGAAGTTCTCAAACAAACAAAATTTGCTATTGATGAAGCTGATAGAATTCTATTTGTTGTAGATGTTAAGGATGGACTTCATCCCCTTGATAAAGAGATTGCTAATATATTAAGAAAGACTACTAATAAGAAAATTTGTCTTGTAATAAACAAGGTGGATAGTGAAAAAAATTTAACGGCTGAATCAGATTTTATTCCCCTTGGGATTGAACCAATGTTCCAAATTTCTGCTGCCCATAATAGTGGAATCTCAGAACTTCTTGCATGGGCTACTGAAGGAGTAAAGGGAGAATACAAAATCAAAGGTTATGGAATTGCCGTTGTAGGAAAACCAAATGTTGGAAAATCTTTATTTGTAAATAGTATCCTTGGATACGAGAGATCTATTGTCTCAGAGATTCCAGGAACTACGAGGGACAGTATTGATACATTTATAAAGTTTGGTAAAAATACTATAACCCTTATAGATACTGCAGGCCTCAAAAGAAAGTCTCACATAAAGGGACAACTCGAATACTATACATTACTTAGAACCGCTAGGGCAATAGAGAGAGCAGATGTTTCTATATTGCTCGTCGATTCAACAGTACCTCTCTCAAGACAGGATAAAAGAATATTTTCGTATATTGAGGATGGCCTAAAAGGGGTAGTAATTGGACTTTCAAAGTTTGATATAATTGAAAAAAAGCTAAGAAAAAGAGTACTCGATTACTTCAAACAAGCACTGCATTTTATTGATTTTGTTCCGATTGTACCAGTCTCTTCTATAACAGGGGAAGGCTTAAAAGACATAATGGAGCTAAGCATAAATATAGCAAAGAAAAGAAAGCAGAGAAGAAGCAAAAAAGAATTAAATCAGATAATAAGAGAGGCTGTAAGGAAATTTCCTCCACCTATCTGGAATAAGAGAATGGTCCGGATCTACAGTATAAAAGAAGAGGGGCCTGGAAGATTTCTTCTCTATGTCAATTTCCCTAATGCACTTGCAAAAAATTACATAAAGTATCTCGAAAATAGCCTTAGGCAAGGGATGGATTTTTTTGGGTTACCAATAAGAATAATACCTTTAAGGAGGAATAAATGATCTATCTATTAGCTTTCCTGGGTGGTTACCTTATAGGAGGGATACCTTTTGGATACATCGTAGCTAAAATTAAAGGAGTAGATATCAGAAATGTCGGAAGTGGAAATATAGGGGCAACAAATGTTTTAAGAAGCATAGGTAAGAAAGAAGGCATACTTGTTTTTATTCTCGATTTTCTAAAAGGATTTCTTCCTGTCATTTTCTTCAAGGGGATAGGCATGCATGCGGGGATTATTTCTGCTGTGGGGGCTATCCTTGGACATACGCTCACCCCATATTTAAAATTCAAGGGTGGAAAGGGTGTAGCAACAGGCTTTGGAGCTTTTGTTGCCCTTCTGCCTCTCGAACTCCTATCTGCTTTTGGAGTATGGATTTTCTTTCTGTTAATTTTTGGTTTCGTCTCTCTCGGTTCAATCCTTGCTGCTATTTCATTGCCCATCTTCTATTGGGTATACAAAACTTCTATTGATCCCCTAATATTTTCTATCCTGATCATCACTTCTGTTTATGTGATATACAAACATAAGGCCAATATAAAAAGATTGATAAAAGGGGAAGAACCAAAAATCTGGAAAAAGAAAGGAGGGGAAAAATGATTATTAAAAGAAGGGGTAAGAAAAGAAACTTGAAGGAAAAGATAATCTATTTTGGAAAAATATTGATACTTCCAGCTATTACTGCGGTTATTGGGGGTTATATATCCTACGGTTTCTCACTAAAGAGAATGAGAAGGGAAAAAGCAGAGATACAGGATGTTTCTGTTTACATAGGTTATAAAGATGTTGGTAACTGTTTTGAGGGAAGTAAAACCGTCAGTTACAATAGGAACGAATGGAGATTAATCGAAGGTGAAGTAAGGGTTAGAAACACAGGATATGCCGATCTATCAAATATACCCATAAAATGTTACATATCAGGATACATTACAGGTGTTCCTAAAGCCATCTTGCTTCCCTCAAAACTAAAGATAGAAGGGATAATAATTAAAAAAAACGGTGAAGGGCAAAGGATAGAACTTAACCTTGCGGCATTTAAAAGAAACGAAGAGATGCTTATGATTTTCTTTTATTTTATCCCCAAAAAAGGAGAAAATAACCCTCTTCCATCGGTTAATATAGAAAAAGCAGGCATAAGGGTGCGAAATCTCAAAAAGATTTACTCAAAGATATAACATTAAATGTAGGACACCATCACTTCATTAGCCATATAACCCATCCTTTGGAAAGAAAAAGTCTTAACAAAACTATAATCTCAACCTGGATTTCGGTTTAATTTAAATTTTCTTTATTTATTTGGATTTTTTTGCTTGACAAAAAATAGAGTCTCCGTATAATAGTCATATGAAAAGTTGGTCCATTCTTATATACCATAGGAAAAATGGCAAATCTAGAGGTATCAGGATACATGAAATTGGAGTAATTACTTCCTTATCACTTTTTGGTATGATTTTGGGCATGTTTACATATTTGGGAATCTCAGGTTATAAAAACAGGGCTCTTCTAAGCCGCATAATTAAATCAAAAACTGAAAGAATCATACTGATGGACAAATTAAATAATTTAAAAAATGATATAGCAAGCCTTGAAATCAGTGCTGATTCAATAACAAAGTGCTCAAATCTAATCGCCTTTCTCGCTGAAAGGTCTGTACCTAATAGATACGTATTAATGATGGGTACTGGTGGTATTCCTGCGCCCTCTCCTTTTTCCAATAAAACACTTGGAAAAAGCGTCAATAATATACAAGAAAAAATAGATAAACTTGACAAACTCGCTGGTTTTGAAAAAGAACAATTAAACAAATCGAAAAAAGTGTTAGACGAAAAAGATAATTTATTAAAACATTCACCTTCTATATGGCCTGCCATAGGAAGGATTACTGCAGGCTACGGCATGCGGATTCATCCTATTTTGAAAAAGAGAGAGTTCCATAGAGGCATAGATATTGCTAACCTTCGTGGTACGCCAATTTATGCAACTGCCTATGGGAAAATTAGGTTTGCTGGATGGAAAAGTGGTTATGGAAACTCTATCTTAATAGACCACGGTTATGGTTACTCAACTATGTATGGACATTTAAGATCTATCGCTGTAAGAAGAGGACAATATGTAAAAAGAGGACAAATCATCGGGTATATGGGATCTTCAGGACTCTCAACTGGTCCCCACCTTCACTATGAAGTTCGCTTCCTTGGAAGACAGATAAATCCTGTTTCCTATCTTGATCATTCTCCTTTAATCTATTAATGGATTTTTCACTTTCTCTTGCCCCTCTTGCGGGCTATACCAATTCTTCGATTAGAAGAATATATCGAAAATTGGGTGTAGACGAAACATTAACAGAAATGATTTCAGCAAAGGGAATAATCTTAAAAAATCAAAAAACGCTCTCAATGCTGAACTTCACAACAGAAGAAAGGCCAATTGGCATACAAATCTTTGCTTCAGAAAAAAATGATCTTCTTAGTGCAAGTGAATTTATTGAAAATCACTTCAAACCTGATTTTATCAATATAAATATGGGATGCCCAACAAAAAAAATCTTAAAAAATAAAGCGGGTGCTGCATTCCTAACATCACCTGAAAAAATGCTTGATGTCTCTGCTTTCCTTTCTTCTAAACTAAGTATTCCTCTCACTATAAAAACACGAATTGGGTGGGACTCAAATCTACCCCTGTCTTTTTTCTCCGAATTGTCAAACACGGGCATATCTAAAATATATCTACATGGCAGGACGTATAAACAAGGATTTAGCGGCAGTGTTAACTGGCCGTTTATAGATGCTGTAGCAAGAAAATCCTATGTAGAAATCATTGGTAACGGTGACATTACTTCACCCTACGAAATATTGAATAAGAAAGAGAGATTTCCACATATCAGTGGAATTATGATAGGAAGGGGTGCATTATCTGATCCATTTATCTTTTTTAAAGCAAAGTGCCTTCTTAGAAAAGAGACGTATAATATTAGCAGAGAGGATTACAAAATTTTTTTTAATTTATTAATAGACGAAAATGTAAATTATAATATAATAAAAAGGATTATGCTTTTTATGGTTAAAAGGTTTAAATATGCAAGAAAAATGAGAAATAGTATAGTTTTATCAAAAAACATAAATGAAATAAAAATATTGATAGAGGAATTCCTTGATAGAATTAAATAGTGTATCCTATAAAATAGGAAATAAGGAAATTCTTAAATCGATTAATTTAAATTTGAAAAAGGATGAAAAAATTATAATAACTGGTCCCAATGGAGCTGGTAAATCTACACTTGCTCTATTACTATCAGGTATAATTAAACCCACAGATGGTAATATATTAATCGATGGAATGGATATTCAGAAGATGAATCCAATTTCCCTAAGAAAAAAAATAGGGATTATATTTCAGGAACCTGAAACTCAGTTTATCACAATGTCTGTTGAGAGGGAAGTTATGTTTGGGCTTCAAAACCTTTCGATCCCGGTGAATGAAATTATTTCTATAACAAATAGAACTCTTGCTGAATTTGGAATTGAACACCTGAGAAAAAGAAACCCGTTTGATTTATCAGGAGGAGAGAAGCAACTCGTTATACTTGCTTCAATTTATGCAATGGGACCTGATATAATAATTTTTGATGAAACAACAACTTTTCTTGATAAAAAGCTAAAGAAAAAAATTTATAGTTTCTGGCAAAAGTTGAAGGGATTTATTGTGATTACAGAAGACTTTGAAGAATTCCCATTTGGGGAAAGGCTTATAGTTCTTGAGAATGGTGAAATCCAATTCAATGAAAAAATTGACAAATTAATGGAAAACGGTTATATCAGGACTTCAGAAAACATTTTTAAAGAAGAACTTCGAAATGCAAATATTAATCCCGAATTCTACCAATGATAAGCCTAACAAATGTAAATGTATCTATTGATAGAAGATATATATTAAAAAATATATCTTTAGATTTTTTCGAAAGAGAAATCCATCTCATCATTGGACCTACAGGGGCTGGAAAAACTACCCTTCTTTACGCAATTAAAGGATTTATACCAATTAGTTCGGGTAATATAACTTCTCCAAGAAGTGATATTGTTTTTGAAAGGGAAAGGATGGGCCTCCTATTCCAATTTCCAGAGGATATGTTTTTCAAGGAAACGGTCTATGAGGAAATAGCCGTTGGTCCATCTAATTTTAAGTTCAAAAACATCAATGAATTGGTGTTGAGTGCATTAAAAAAGGTTCAATTGGATGAGTCCTATCTTGAAAGGTCTCCTTTCAGCCTTTCTTATGGAGAAAAAAGAAGGGTAGCCCTGGCTTCGATACTTTCTTTTCAGCCAAGATGGATATTAATGGACGAACCCATAGCTGGTCTCGATTGGGAGGGTATAAAAATATTGAAAGATATACTGCTTGAATTGAAGGATGAATGTGGAATAATTCTGGTAGCACATAGATATGAAAGTCTTATAAATATAATAAATAGAATTACCCTTATAAATAAGGGTCAACTCATTTTTTCGAACCAGATCCATTCGGTACCCTGGGAAATCATTGATGAGATAGGATGTGAAATTCCATACAGTATTAAAAAAGCAATGAATCTGCGAAATAAAGGGCTGGAACTTGGATATCCATTAACTATAAGAGAACTCGTAAATAAAATTATAACTATAAATAAGGGGAGGACTAAATGAAAGGAATATTTACTGATCTCGTAGGTACACTTGTGAAGGGAAAAACGATGGAACCGTTTGAAGATGTTGTAGAAAAATTCAATCAATTAAAAAATAAATTTAAGATTGTTATTATCACGAACAACACAACAGAGACACCAGATAGCATAAAAAGAAAACTATCCGAAATAGGGTTTAATATGGATGGAGTCTATCTGTTAACCCCCCTCGTAGTTTTACAGGATATTTTGAATGACAGTAAAGGGGATGTTTTCTATATTGGTTCAGATGCGGTAAAGGAAATAATAATAAATAGCGGCAAGACAATTAAAGAGAATGGATCAATAGTTGTAGTAGGATTAGATCTTAAACTTACATACGAGAAACTTTACAATGCAACAAATCTTATTCTTAACGGTGCTAAATTCATTGGTCTACATAGGAACAGACTATTTTTAAAACAACCTGGAAAAGTGGCACCAAGTGTTGGTTCAACAATTGCCTTTTTAGAATATGCAAGCGGAAGAAAAGCTAAGATTATTGGTAAACCAGAAAAAGAGTTTTTTAAAAAGGGGTGTAATATAGCTGGACTCTCTGTAGAAGATGTTTGGGTTATTGGAGATGATCCCTACAGCGAAGTTTCAGCCCCTCAGAGTATAGGATTCAAAGCAATATTTGTTAAATCGGGAAAATACAAATATACGCCTCCCGATATAATACCCGATCGTGTATACAATAATTTTGTAGAGGTTGATTGGGAAAACTTATAACTCAGTTAGTTTTTTGGGTTTCGTAATTTCTTATTTTATCAAATCTCCTCTTGTGTCTTCCACCCTCGAAAGGTGCCTTCAACCATATCTCAGCATATTTCTTTGCATTTTCTGGAGAAATATATGCAGCCCCAAGGGTAATAATATTAGAATTGTTATGTAGCCGAGAATAGCTGGCAAGCTCTAAATTATATACAAGTGCTGCAAATGCCCCCTTTACCTTATTTGCTGCAATGGACATTCCTATTCCCGTATTGCAAATTAGAATGCCCCTTTCAATCTTTCCATTTGCAACATCTTCAGCAAGTGGAATTGCATAATCTGGATAGTCGACAGAATTTGTTCCTTCACTACCATAATCTATAACTTCATATCCTTTATCCTGTAGAAAATTCTTCAATATTTCTTTTAATGCGTAACCTCTATGATCATTTCCGATACCAATTTTCATCCTACCTCCTTTTTGACTGATTTCTTTTTACTCTGAATTTTGCCTTTTTGTGTTCAGAGAATGTCCGCGAAAAAATATGAGTTCCATCCCCTCGGGCAACATAATAAAAATAATCTGTTTTCGCAGGGAAGAGTGCTGCCAGTATTGATTTTCTGCCAGGATTACATATGGGACCTGGGGGAAGTCCTTTTATCCTATATGTATTGTATGGAGAATCAATCGTTAAGTAGGAAAACAGTATCCGTGACTTATGCTCCCCCATTGCATACTGAACTGTCGCATCTATCTGAAGTCTCATCCCTTTTTTTAACCTATTGTATATTACACTTGAAATTATCGGCTTCTCATTATCTACCATTGCCTCTTTTTCCACCAATGAAGCAATGGTAAGAATAACGTGCATATCTTTCCCAAGTTTTCTCATTTTATTTGTATAGGGTCTCATAAATCTGAAAAGGTTTGCAACAAGGCCTCTTATAACAACAGATGCATCTTCACTGAGTGGAACAAAATATGTATCTGGTAAAAGATAGCCCTCCAACGTCTCCTCATTTATACCCAACCCTGAAATAAATTTTCTATCTCTGCAAAGTAATACAAAATATAATGAGTCTATCTTTGCCTTTCTTCTCAATATATGCGCTATCTGTTCAATATTAAGACCTTCAGGTATTGTAACTTTTGTAATAATTCTTTTTCCTTTGCTTAATGCATTTAGAACCCCCATAGGAGAAGATTTTGTGCTCAGGCTATACCATCCAGGCTGAAGCTTTTTTTCGGCACCAAGGATTTTTGCAAGTAAGATAAAACCAAAATAATCCTCAATGAGGCCTTTCTCTTTCAAATCCTTAGCAATCATTTTGAGTGATTCTCCTTTTTTAACCTCAAAGAACACCTTTTTCTCAATTGGTTTAATAAGGATTACTGAAAGCACCAATCCAACAAATATTGGTATACTAACGGTTCTCAAGAAATTCTTCAAGGATAACAGAGGCTGCAATCCTATCCACCCTTTCTTTTTCTTTTGAAGGTTTGCCTTTCATTTCTCTTATGATTTTTTCTGCTTTCTTTGTTGAGAAGGATTCATCCCACACATAGATAGGTATGGAGTACCTTCGTTTCAGGTAGACAATAAATTTATCTATAATTTTCTTCATTTTGCCTTCGGCAGGTTTGCCCACTACAATACCTTTAATATCTCTATACTCTTCGAAAATTTCATCCAGTTTTTTGAATATTTCTTCTGAACTAATAGTTACGAGTGGTTGGGCAATTCCCATAGTTGAGATAGCAATGCCTGTTCTTTCCAGACCGTAGTCAATACCAACATATCTATCCATTAAATAATTATAGATAGAGGAAGTGCTATGTCAAGGATAGGAAATTAGATCTGATTTATTTCAAAAATATAAACTTTAATGATTTTTCTGTCTTATCTGTTCTCACAAAGTAAATCCCCTCTTTTATATTTGGAATTATGGTAACTTCTCCATTTACACCAGGTAAAATGCTCGAAGTAAATACCCTTCTACCTACTTTGTCAAAAAATTTAATATGCACACCTTCTTTATTCCCATTTATCAAGAATCTAACCTCCCTCAAAAAAACAGCGGACTCAAGAGAGATAGTAAGACCTCCTGTTCTATGATGTGGAATACCTGAAAGGACTATAGATACAAACTCATCCGCTTCAATATCCCCATTCTCTATTACAGGCCTTGGAACCTGCCACTGTAATGTCCCAACATCAAAAGTTTCGTATGTCCCTACTGCAAAATAAATAGATTCAGGTAGGCTGTCATATATTTCATTTAATTTTATGACACCTTCAAGGACATTACCAGTTCTGTGCAGCATTGGTAAAGTATCCCCTGATATATTATACCAGGCAGAATAATCATTATCATTCTCATCTGCAAGAAATATATCATATCGACCAACGTAACCACTTTTTGCCCAGGGGGCAGGCACCATAGAATTGGGATTAGAGGAAACGAATATAAAATGATCATTATTGAATATATCATGAGGATTATCACCTGCTGCTTCTGTTGCAACATAAATCTCTTCAGAATCTACATAGTAGTAGTACCAAAGATGCATATCAGGATTCTCGGCAAGTATCCCTGCTATCCTATCAAGATAACCGTCCATAACAAATTGAATTACGCCTACCGTATAGGAATAATTTTTGCCACCGTTGTTGTCCCAGGTATCAAAGCCGCATTTATCATAACTATGAATGACGTATTCAACCTTTGTACCGTATGCTTGAGGCAAAATATGTGCATAATACAATGAAGAATCCAGTGTATCCTCTATCATTCCTATATCTCCCCAGGTGTTATTAATTCCATAGTGAAGAAGCACACTATCTATTCCTGAAGGGTCCTCCGTATGCGTATAAACAGTTACGGTATCTACAGGCAGGACAGAGAATTCAGGTGATTGTGATGTTCCATAAATTATAGGTCCTTCCAGATCGCCAGGGCCAATTGAATCTATTTCAGGATTACTCCTTCCTGCGTAGAGAAAAAATCTATAATCGCCTTTTCTTCCTCCCAACTCCATCATCATCCCTCCAGATGATGTTCTCCCTTGATTGTGAAAGCTTAAACTATCACCCGAACCCCAGAGATACACGACCTTATCCCCTGTGGCTAAATTCTCATATCCTCCGTAGGTCCATCCAGAATCGGTAATCCCATCTATAAATTTAAGGTGGAAACCCTCAAGTAAAGTATTAAAAATACCGGGGGTAACAATGGATTTCGTCCAGTTTGTAAATCCTGATTTGTAGTCACATATGAGGTAATTTTTGCCTGGTAACAGCGTAATTTTTTTCCTTAAATCCCAGGAAGAATCACCTGAAGAACTGTATACTTCCTGGAAAGTAATCCCTTCTCCAGATGGATCTGGAATAACCTTAAAAAGTGAATTCCAACCCTGTGTATCATGGAAGATACCTGAATGACCGCCATCATCATAATCACCTTCATTACTCCAATTGGAAAAATAATTTCCCACCAAGGCTGATGTATCTGATGAGAAAAGAAAGGTCCCTCTCCCCCCTCTTCTATCAAAAATGATGCACAATTTATTATTATACAGTATATATTCATTTAATCCGTCACCATCAACATCTGCTGAATCTATCCTGGTAGACGAGACTGTATCGCAGAAAGTGAGCCAATCAGAGCCATATGCGAACCCTCCTCCAAGCCTCGTATGATTCCAGAGATTCTTACCCCAATAGATAAGCTCACCCCCCGGGCCTGTATGCCAGGCCGTTTCATATAGCATTGCCAGCATTGTTATCCAGCCAAGCTTAGAAACATTATTGTCTGGCAACGAGATGAGTCTCTGCCTCGTCCATTTCCACAGGTCTTCATAATCCCCATTTATACCATTGAAATTCTGATCAACAAGGGTTGTACAACCATAGGCAACAGTATTCTTAAAATCATTATACCAGTTGTCGTATGTGTGACCAGTCCACTCGTATAACTCCGAATACATTGACATCTTTAGTTGATCGTAATAGAGCTCTGGAACACTTCCAGGGCTATATCCATTAACGATATCTGATCCCCACCATTTTGCTGCCTCACAGATATGAATTGGTTGTATCCACTGCTGAGAGGCTATATACGATATATTGTTATCATACGAACTGGCTGGGACGCCGGGCTGTCCAAAGTCCCAACCTGCAACGCCTGCAGCTTTTTCCCAATCATCGCCATATACGATAACTTTCTTCTGATCCTCGTCATTTCTCAAATTCATAAGTTCTTGATGAAGGCTGTTATCTGAATTTGATATGTCATTCCAGACCATATTGTTTCTGGCATTGGTACTTATAAATACGAGATATACATAATTTCCCAGTGTATCATTTAATTTATATACTTTTCTCGTATCAATGGACAGATTGTTTATCCATTGTGCAGCATCATCAAGCACTATACAGGGTGCAATATAATTACTATTAGAATCCAATTTCCCATATTCATCATTAATTACTTTGATTAAAGAATACGGCATATAATACTCGCTCTTCCATACTCTCTCAGGTATCCAGATAACAGTAGGATAATTGCGCCAGCCCGGTTCCTTTACCAGAGAAGAGTCTACTTTCTTTTCATACCAGAGTGCAAAGTGGTTCATATCAGGATCTACGTATGGGGCTATATGTTCAGCATAGAACCCGCCAGCTATATCAACAAGGTTTTCTCTCATCCTTTCAATCATCCCTCTATCATTCTGGAGGTACGCCAGGGATTGAAGGAGGGTCCCAGATATATGAAAATCAACTGGAATATTGTAGAATTCATGGGTATCAAGAATTCTCTGATATGAGTTTCCATTATAACCGTAATCTCCATATTTCAAACAATAAGACCCATTATCACTGAAGGATTGATTTGCGTGATGGAGAAATGCTATTTTTGCTGTACCAGCAAATAGTAAAAGGATTATCACTTTATAACCATAAATTTACCACCATCAACCACACCACTATTCCCAATAATACGGTAAAGGTAAATGCCGGGATAAAGATCTTTAGTGATAGTAACTGTATCTCCGACTGCAGATGTATCAAATACAGACTTACCGGAGGCATTAAAAATCACAACTCTCAAATTCTTTAATCCATCCATAGTAATTTTTATCCAGTGATGTTCCGAAGAAATGTAGGGATTTGGAAAGACAATAGACTTATATTCCATCGGTTTCAAACCTATACTTATCTTATACATACCATTGAATGAACCTACCCAGATATTACCATTTCTATCGGTAAAAAGAGGATAGGCACCCGCATTATTTCTAACCCCTCTAAGTTCTGGAATCCTTTCCCAGAATCCTGCTGTGTTTCTGTAGACAACACCCTCTCCACTCTGGAATACCCAGAGCTCCCCTTCTTTATCAAATGTAATACCATTTACTGGACCTGGATAAAGGCCTGAATTTTCATAATCAAAATGTTCCGCAATTGTATAATTTTCAATGTGGGAAAGTCCATTCTCTGAGCCCACCCATATACTACCAAAATTGTCTGCCTTCAATGCATATATCATACTTCCAAAATCTCCACTCACCTTGTGAAATATTCCATCTTTTAGATAGTATACACCATTTGGTCTTGCAGATGAACCAGTACCAAAAAACGGAGTGCCTGATGCGTCAAAGGCAATATATCTAGTCCAGGTAATAGATGGATCATTATATGTTTGCCAATTGATTGAATCACCAGAATAATATGCCTTAAAAATATAACTTCCTAAAGCGGCTATCCATATTGTATCACCCGGTCCAGCCTTGATACAAGATATAGTTGCTACACTTATAGGAAGGTTAACAGACTGAGGAGAAATGGTATCTTCAGGAGTCCACCTAAAAACTACTGGTACGTTATTATCCCAATACCATAGCCCAAACCATAATTTCCCTTTACTATCCTTTTCCACCTGCCATAATCTACCATGCATTCCCCATTCATTTGAATAATTCCAATCAATCCATTTTCCATCCTTATACTCAGAGAGTGATACAAGTCCGTATGGATTATTCGAGTCATAACTGCCCGCACCAAAGGTTACCCAAATACTTCCATCACCCATTTGTTCAAAATCACTGCCGGGTATAAATCTCGGTAAAGAAAGGGTATAATAACCAACAATACCACCGTCTTCATATCTTATTATATATTTCCCTTTCACAGGTATATATAGAGAATTTTTATAGGGGATAATGTCTGAAGCAGATGTAGAAATGTTAATGGGCATTGCATTATAATTTTGATTTCTGGAACGAATATACTTCCCGGCATTAATAATAATATCATCCTCATACATTGCTGCATTATATACCTCTCCACTATACCATCCTGTTGTATCATAAAGTTTGCCGAAGCCAGATTCACCACCAACAAATATCGAATCATTAAAAATATCTATAAAGGAAAAATTGCCACTCATTAGAAGAACCGTATCGCTAAAATTTGTTGTTTTGTATATACCATTAGAAGTAGCAAGATATATTGAATCTGAAAAAAATTCAATGTCCCTGACCTGAAACGGATAAAATTTGGTCTGTGTACTTTCAGGATATGCATCCAATGGGAAATAAGAAATACCATTTTTAAATCCGAGGTATACTATTTCATTACGAATTGTGATTGAATTTGCAAAGGTGTCTGGAAACAAGGGAAGAAAAAAGGTGTAATCTTTTATAAAAATTTTATCCTTATTAAATAATTGCATACCGTTAAGAGTCAAAATAAAAATTGAATCATTATATAGGTATGTCTTTATCGTCTGTAGAGTATTTAAACCATCTCTGGTTGTAATAAAATCAAATGATTCAGCCTCGGGAGAAAAAATAACTATACCACCATTATCGCTTGCAATATATATTCTATCTTTAGATTCGGAAGAAAAGCCAAAATTGTAGGCATAAGGGAAAAAGGTGTAATTAATTGCAAGCAAAAAGAATATCATTTTCTTATAATTTCTCCTTCCTTTAAGATTAAAAGTCGGGATAGCGCATCTTTCCCTTTATTATTGTTATACTCCACCTTCTTAACCTCCCCATTTTCAAAATAGACATAACCGGTGTTTCCTCCTGACTTTATTGATAATTCAATTGTTTCTTTCATAGACTTTATAGCATCTGTAACATACATAAATCCAACATCCTTCAGATATATTTTATCCCTCTTCCTGTCTAAAAATTCTCTGATAATCCTTGCTCTATTTAGTCTCTTTTTTACTTTGGATACCAACTTTTCTCCCTGGAATGGTTTTGCGATGTAATCATCTGCTCCCAATTCGTACCCTTTTATGTAGTCTTCGACTTCATCCTTTACAGTAACAAAAATAAAAGGCGTAAGGGGGTCTTTGAACTCCTTCCTTATCTTAGTTATAAGTTCAAATCCATCCATCTCGGGCATAACAATATCCGAGATTACCAATTCTGGTTTTCTATTTTTAATTATATTAAATGCAACAATACCATTCTCTGCATCTATGACCTCAAATCCCTCTTTCTCAAGGGTTTTTTTGATAACCAATCTTATTGTTGGATTGTCTTCAACTACTAAAATCATACCTTCCTCCTTGTTCTTCTATCCCTACCGCTTCTTCTTTCTGAATACCTTCTTCTATCGACAAAATGGAAGTCAGTGGGCATAGTTATTATGAACTTTGTACCGTATCCCTTTCTCGACTCAATATCGATAACGCCAAAGTGCTCATAGACAATCTTATGAACAACTGAAAGCCCAAGACCTATTCCACCCTTTCTTCCTGTATAAAATTTTTTAAAGACATTTTTTGGCTCTTTTAGGTCAATATAGCCATCACTATTATAAACATATATCTCTACCATATTGTTACCCAGATTTTTCCCACCAATTTCAACCCAGCCTTGCTTATTTGCATGGTGTATTCCATTCTTAATGAGGTTAATAAATGCGGATTTTAGCTTTTCCCTATCACATAATATTGGAGGAAAACGCTCAGGAATCTTATTTATTAATTTAACATCATTTTCTTTAGCCACTTTATCTTGAATACTGATACATTCATTAACCAGAGAACGTATGTCCGCTGGTAATAATTCTAATTCAAGAGGTCTTGATAGTGTAATAGAATCCCTGGAAAGTTCAAATAACCTTTGGGCTTCTTTTATCAAAGATGTAATAAGTGCGTCCTTGCCAAAATTTTTTTCTATCAATTCAAGGCCCATTACAATCCCTGCGAGGGAATTCTTTATTTCATGGGCAATAATAGAGAGACCTTCATCTCTGTTTATCTTTGTCATACCAGATAAAAATAACACAGGTATTTTAAATGTCAACAGTGATTATAGTATAGTCAAAAAACGATTTACATGTTGTATCTATCTGACTCTTCTACTAATAGTAGTAGTTACAGCAACCCTTGCATACAGGAAAAACATTCCCTGATGCAATAAATTTTCTTAATTGTCTTGCTTTACCAGAATTCCAGATATCAAACAAACTTTCATTTTTCAAACTACCGATCTTATAATCAGGACATATTTCTATACTGCTGTCAGGCTTAATTGTTACAGAATTGAAAGGTGCCTTACACCTTCCTCTAAATTTATCAAGATATGCTGGTTCTCTATTGTAGTATTTCTCAATATTCTCTGGTTCTATTTCGGGAGCAAAATATACGGGCATACCCCATGATGTATTTTTTATTCTTTCGTAATCTTGTTTTCTTACCCTGTAGTAACGATTATCAAATTCAGCACCCCTCCAGTAGTGTGCCCTTTGCCCGGTTATTTTTTCAAATAATAACGAATCACCAGGATTCAAGGTAAGAATATTCAGAAAAACAACGGAAGAAAAGTGGTTTGCCTTTGCAAATTTTATGATAAATTCAGGGTCATTGTCCCTTGATAGAAGGGAGTATAGTATCATCCTTGGATATATTATTCTTTTCTTTTTTTTCAATTTATTTATCTCTTTTATTCCTTCTTCTATTAACTGAAATGAATTCCTTACTCCTCTCAAACGGTTGTGTACTTCTGGCGGGCCATCTACAGAAATTTTTATCCTGTCGATACCTGAATGTATAAGGAAGTCTGCAAAGTGTTTTAATAATGAGCCATTTGTTACAATTGAGAGAGAAAGATTGTTCCTTTTTACAAGCTCTACTGTTTCTCTAAAATGTCTGTACAACATTGGCTCACCACCTGTAAGCCCTATAGCAGGTTTATAGTATTTCACCTCCTTTATTACTTTTCTTACTATATCAAAGGGTAAATCTTTTGGATATTTTCTTATATTATTCAAAAAGCACATATCACAATGTAAATTGCATCTCTCTGTTGGATAAATTATAACAGCCCTCGGGATAAATGAATATCCATTCGTAAATCTATACGTAGAACTCGAAACAATCTCTGAAAACTTTCCAAGGATTGTATATGGCAAGAAATATAGTCTATCTCTTAATCTTTCTTTCACTCCATTCCTCCAAAAAGATTATTATACCTACGACAAAAATCCCTATTGCTCTCATAGATAGACCCATATTTTTTAGAAGATAATATATTGTCGTTACTCCTATAATCTCAAGTGCCATTCTCCCAATCCTATATGAAATTGGATGAAATGTCCGGGATATGGAGAGAGAAAGTACAGCCAGCGCAAAATAGGCTATGAGCGTTGTAAGGGCTGCACCTATTATACCGAAGTGGGGTATAAAATAAAGATTTAATAAGAAATTGATTGAAAATCCTATAAGTGCTATAGGAAGAAGTGTCTTTGTCCTGGAATGAATATAAAATGGTGCTGAAAATATCTGCTCAAGGCCAAAAAATATATACGCAAGCCCCACAATAGGAGAAACGATCATTCCTGGATAGTAGGGCTTTGCAACCCATACTTTAAAAATTTCGGGAAGTAAAAGCATAACCCCAATCCACATAATTAGAATTAATCTTACAAAGAGTGTTGTTGTTCTAATAAAGAGATCCTTCCTATCAGGGTTCTTGAAAAAGAAAGGAAGCCATGCAAATCTAAATCCATTGACAAAAAGAGAAAGAATGCTCCCAAACTGATATCCAAGAATGTACAGACCCGCATTAGACGTTCCCTTGAATATTCTCATAAGGTATCTATCGGAAAGATCAAGAAGAAGCATGAGCACAGAGATAGGAAGAAGAGGAATACCAAAACTCCACATTTCTTTTGCGAGTTTTTTGTCAAGTGAAAATTGAATGTGCCTTCTGACAAATGGAAACGAGAGGATCAACAATAAAACAAGGGCAATTAAATCACCATACAGTACACCAAGAATTCCTAATTTCATTACTACGACGAAGTATACGTTGAGACCCATATTTACAATAAATCTTATAGTGTTTAATATAACATAAAGCGTAGACCTCTCTTCAGCCCTAAGAATGAGGATGGGAATTACAGCAATGTTCTCGATGAAAACAATAAAAGAGGCAATTATAATATACTGTGGAATTGACTTTCCATAAATAAAAATGGAGATTGGCTTCGAAAATCCAATTAAGATAAGAATCAATGGTATACCATAGAGAAATCTCAAAAACAAAAGGGTGCTTGAAGATTCTTTCTCTCTTTTATCCTTTGTAAAGGATTTAAAGAAGGCGTCATTCAAACCCAGGGAAAAGAAAAGTATTAAAAAAGAAATATACACATATGTAAGGCCAAGGATTCCATAATCCGATGTTGGAAAGGCCCTGGTATATATTGGAATGAGAAAAAATCCTATTGCTTTTTTGAAGAGTAAACCAATACTATAAACAAAGGTGTGTCTATATAAACTCTTTACCTTTCCCATTAAAATTCAATGTAAAGGGTATCACGGAAAAGACCCCTTGCCCCTATAGATTCCTTAAATCTTCCAAGCCCCATATTCGGTTCCATATTCAGCGTAAAAGTTCCAAGGTCAAGAAAGGAATATCCATTTTGCCAGCACCATTTTAGTACTTCATAAAAAAGTATGTTTACTGGCCTGTATTTATTGTATTCTTCATTATGACTGATATAAAAGGCAAGGGATACCCTTTTATTTGCTCTAAAAAGCACAGTACCAGCAATCATCTTGCCCTTTAGGAAGGATGCAAATAATCTTATTTCCTCGGGGAATAATTCTTTCAATTTGAAAAGCTCCTGAACCGTATGGGTAGGTTTAACATTATGTCTCATCTTAAGATTCTTTTTGAGTATTGAATAGAATGTCTGAAAATCGTCGGATTCCATTACTTCAACACCCATTTTTTTTGCCTTTCTTGTTGCAGTTCTTGCCTCTGATTTAAAGAGGGAAAAGGGCTCTTCCACAACAGGAATGTATGCAGTGAGCTCTCTTTTTCTATACCGAAAACCATTTTTAAACAATACAAAATCGATATAATTAATGGGCCTTTCGTAATAAATCAGAGGAGAAATAGTCATTTCTACCCCCCTAAAACCCTTTGCTTTCGCAAATTTTAGAAGTTTCTCAACAAGGTCAAAAGACCTCTTAATACTCAGATTATCTTTAAAAACAAAACCTCCATAAGAAGCACCCCTATGAGAAAACAGAAATCCCTTCCATTCGACTGCAGGAAATAATGCAATCCATTCTTTCTCGGAAAATATAATACTCTCATCAATAAATCTATCAGGAGGGTGATATGACAGGAACCTTCTTTTGTGGAAAATTGTGCCGTTTGTACTAGTTTCCACAAATTTTTCCCACTTGTCCCTATAATTTTCTCTGTATGGTATTATTTCCAAAATTTCTCCTTTTTGCTCATCATACAGAAATTCAAATTCCTTTCAAGTAAGATTTAGATGAAATCTACCATATCTCGATTATTCTGCTCTTCCTTTCTGGCTCTTTGTTCTTTATTTCAAAACTGTCTATAATTTGTCTCTTTAGTAATTCAGAGTACTTTTTGGTATAAACTATTGCAAGGGGCTCATTCTTTTTTATTTCTTCCCCTTCCTTCTTCAATATATAGATACCAGCTCCATAATCAACATCGTCTTCCTTCCTTACCCTCCCTGCCCCTGCTAAAACAGCAGCCATACCTATTTTATAGGCATCAATAGACTGAACAATACCCCCTCTCTCTGAATTGATTTCATAAGTGTTCTGATCTATAGCAATATTATTAATATTACCCCCCTGCATCTTAACCATTTCTGAAAACCTCTCATATGCTTTTTTGCTTTTCAGAACTTTCCTCACATCTCTTTTAATACCTGCAAGTCCTATCATCCCATCTGCAAGTGCAGATGCAACTTCTACAACGTCTTCAGGACCTCCCCCCTTCAATACATCTATGGCTTCGAGAACCTCTGGACCGTTACCAACAGCCCTTCCGAGAGGTGAATCCATAGATGTGAAGTATATCTTTATCTTTACACCAAGTCTTTCCGATACTCCCATCATATATTCTGCCAGTTTTTTTGCACTATCCATATTTTTCATAAATGCGCCTCTCCCTACCTTTAAGTCTATCACAAGACCATCAAGATCCTCTGATAATTTCTTGGACATAATACTTGATGTTATAAGGGGGATAGATTCGACAGTCCCTGTAACATCCCTTATGGCATAGAGTACTCTATCGACAGGTGCAATATTCTCTGTCTGAGAAATTATAGCACACCCAACATTCTTTAATATTTGCTTGAATTCACTATCATTAAGCCCTGTTTTATATCCCTCAATGGCATTCATCTTATCAACAGTACCTCCAGTATGACCCAACCCCCTTCCAGAAATCATAGGTACTGTGATTCCGAGATACGCAGCAACAGGTGCGACTATAAGACTTACCTTGTCTCCAACGCCACCCGTGGAGTGCTTATCTATCTTCTTACCAGGAATATCTGAAAGGTCTATTTTTACACCTGATCCTATCATATATTTTGTAAGAAAAAATGTCTCATTGAAATCCATACCTCGAAAATATATGGCCATAAGTAACGCTGATATTTGGTATTCCTTTATAGTTCTGGATTTAACAGAATTAACAAAATATTTTATTTCATCCTCGCTTAGTTTTTCCCCATCTCTCTTTTTTCTTATTATATCAATTATATTCATTACTTCCTTCTCACTCCTGCTCCATAATCCTTTTAACTTCTTTAGCCGCTCTATCAAGAGATTCTTTCACATCCATCCCTCCCCTTAAAGGGGGTTCAAGACCAACCTGCGATAGGAGTTTTCTTCCAATATACCATTGTGGATAAACAGGCTCTGTTCTTGCATAGGAAAGCTGTTTCCATACCTCCCTTAGCCCGGGGACTTCTTTAAACCTCTCCTGTACTTCTTTTATCTTAAGAGAAGACTTCCGTACTGGAACATAACCCGTCTTCAGTGCCCATTCTGCCTGTATTTTTGGAGAGGTAAACCACTTTATAAATTGCCAGGCTGCCTTTTTTTCTTTCTCACCTGCCCTTTCAAAGATTGCTATATTCGTTCCCATTATGAAAACGGCCTTCTTTTCGCCTTCAGGAACAGGTGCCATACCTATCGTAAAATCGGGGTTATTTCTTTTCATAAATGCATATGAGACAGAACTTCCTTCAACAAGGGCAACCATACCTGAGAGAAACTCATCCTGATGCTGATAGCCAGTGGTAAGATGTGCAACCTTATACTTATACAGAAGATCCTTAAGGTATTGTAAAGCTTTTCTCCCAGCTTCTGAATTGAAAACTGGTTTTCTATCCTTATCTAATAATTCACCACCAAATGCATAGAGTAACTGTTCAAACATTCCTACAGTAACACCAAATGCAGTACCCTTTGTTCTATCTGAGGTCAATTTTATAAGCACATCTCTAAGTTCATCATATGTTTTTGGGAATCTTTTTATACCCTTTGCCTTAAACATTTCGACATTGTAAAAATATGCCATAACACTCTTATTAAAAGGAATTGTAACGAGCTGGGAATCAAAGGTGTTATCCCGTATAAACACATTATAGAAATCTGGTAGTTCCTTCTGAAACAAAGTGTCCTTTTTAATAAAACTATCAGCAGGAACAAGTACATGTGCCTTGTAAAGACTCGTTGTCCAGGATTCATAGACCTGTGCAATTGTCGGCGTCTTTCTCGCAAGTATTGATGCCATTATTTTCTGTGAAAGTGCATTGTAATTGCCCATACCAATAGAGACAATTTTTATAGAATCCTGCATCGTATTGAAATCGTTTATAAGATTATCCAGTGCCCGTCCAAGGGGTCCACCCATTGCATGCCAGAATGTAACCTTAACTACTGATGTTTCTTTTTTCCCCTTGCAACCCGACAGAAAAATTAAAATTAAAAGAACAGGAATAATTTTTCTCACTCTTTTATTCCACTCCTCATATATGATTCCATTATCCTCTTCTGGAAAATAAAAAACAGTATTATAACGGGTAGAACCACTATCGTTGATGCAGCAGAAAGAAGGGTATAATTTGTACTTTCCTCCTGCATAAAGTAAGCGAGACCAACCTGCACAGGCCTTATAATATCTCTGTTTGTCATAACTAACGGCCATATAAATGAGTTCCAGCTCGCAATCAAATTAAAGATTGTAATGGTGATAATAGCAGGCTTTACAAGGGGAAGGGCAATCCTCCATAGAAATCCCATAGGTGTACAACCGTCAATAATTGCCGCCTCTAAGAGAGAAATTGGAACAGTCTTAAAGTGTTGTCTCAGAAAAAATATATTGAATGCACTCACAATCCATGGAATGATAAGGGCTAAATAAGTATCAAGCCAACCAAAACTTGCAAGAATTAAATAACCTGGAATTATATAAACAGGCATAGGGACCATCATAACAGCAAGAAATGATAAAAATACAATATCCTTCCCTTTATAATTATAGAAGGCAAAGGAAAAGGCAGCCAAAGAGGTTGTTAATAGTACTCCAATAAGTGTAGAGATCGCAATAAAAATTGTATTTAAAAAATATCTTCCAAAAGGTGCCACCTTCATTGCCTCCACATAATTAGTGAATTTTAATGTGTGGGGAATCCAGGAAGGTGGAAATCGAACTGCCTCCTGTGGCGCCTTCAAGGATGTGGTTACCATCCAGTAAAATGGTATGAGCGATACAATTGCCCCAATGATCAACAATACATACACCAGAATAACCCTTCTTCTACTCATAATGCACCCTCGGTTCTATTACCTTCTTCTGCACAACCGTTAAGGAAAGAATCATAAGGAAAAGCACCATGCTAACAGCACTTGCATACCCAAATCTCGAAAAATTAAAGGCATTATCAAATATACTATATACAAGAACATTTGTAGTACCGAGAGGTCCTCCTGGTGGAGGGCCTGTCATAAGCCAGACAGGTGCAAAGACTTGAAACGAAACTATTGTTGTCATAATAAGGACATAAAATGTTGTTGGAGTAAGCATAGGCCATGTTATTCTTCTAAAAACCGTTGGAGAGGATGCTCCATCAATTAATGCTGCCTCGTAGTATTCCTTTGGTATATTTTGTAATCCAGCAAGAAAAATAATTATGTTATACCCCAACCCCTTCCAGACAGCCATCAAGACAAGTGAAAACAATGCAAGACTCGGACCCTTTATCCCTACTGGTAGGGATCTTCCAACAATTAACTCAAATATCCCCCTCCATTCGGAGAGCCATTTTAGTGGATGAAGGTGAAGCATCTTTAATATATAGTTGGCTAATCCAAGGTCAGGATGATATATCCATTTCCAGATGATAGAAATTGCAACAATAGATGTAACAACTGGTAAAAAATAACTTGTCCTGAAAAAACCAATCCCCTTCAATTTATTATTGAGGAGGATTGCAAAAAACAGAGATATAAATAGGCTCAAAGGAACGACAAGCACTGCATACCATAAAGTATTCCCAAGGGATTGATAAAAATAATGATCCCGGAGTATAGTTACATAATTCTTGAACCAGACAACCTTTTCAGGTCCCCCCATCCCCCACTTATAAAAGCTTACCCTGAAGACATATAGAAGTGGATAAAATCTGAAAATTAAAAGGATTATTACTGCAGGAAGAAGTAAAAGTAATCCATGGTATGGCTTAAGTGCCTTCCTCATCTCTCCACTATGCCAAGAACCTTCTTATCCATATAAAATTCTTCTGCAAAAAGGGTTACTATTTTCCCTCTATAACCAGCAAGTACTTTATTATTTTTATCATAGAATAGATTTAAAATACCTGCCGAACTAAAATTAGTATATCCCTTGTATAAAATAGTGTGATTCTTTGGGGTCTCAAATGGAGTCTTCATCGGTCTTCCTCTTTCACTTGAACCAATGATTACATCAATCCCCGGGATTGAATCAGCAATCGTGCTATCTTTAGTAAAACCTGCATCTGAAAGGAGAATTATTATGTCTGCTCCACTATTCCGCATATCCCTCACCATGTTCTCAATGGCAGGATACACATCCATTAGCTCATATTCCTCCCTCACATTAGAGGGTACGAATAAATTAGTATATAGTGTAGTAATCCCACCTATACCAATTTTAACCCCCTCCCTCTCCATCATAATATACGGCTTTCTTAATGTAGAAGAGAGAATATTTGCAGAAAGAAATGGGGTACCTGCATTTCGTATGACATCCATCAGATAATCAACTCCAAATGAAAGTTCGTTGGTTCCTATGAGGACTGCATCAAATTTGCATGCCTTCAGGAAGCCAGAAATCTCCTCTGATGGCAGGTAATCACCAGGAAAATTGAAGGGGAAAAGATTACCAGAAGATAACACAACAGGATCCTTACCTTCCTTTTTTTCAAATTCGATTAGGGTCTTAAAGGAAGCAGCATCTCCTAACGGTGGAGGCATTTCCAAATCCATAAAATACGCATAGGATGGGGCTAAGGAACCAAACGCATTATTGGTGAATACAATTTCCACATTTGCCAAATTAGAAGACAGCAGAAATAAAATTATCATACCTTAATCCCCTTTTTTCAATGCCTTTAGCGGCTGCTTGACAGTAGAGACCCTGAGTAGATCTGAAAAGAACTTTTCCAGCCTTTCTGCAAGTGGTCTTGATTTTACCAAAAGCGAAGTTTCATTATTATGAACAAAGGCATAGTATGTCCAATTCGTTGAACCTACTATACAGTAAAGGGTATCAATTATAACGATCTTACTGTGAGTGGTAATATCAGGTGGATCCCACCAAACCTTCACACCACCACTCCTCAAATAATCGGCTGTAATCTGATTTTTACGTGTATTGCTTGTATTCCAGTCAGATGCATCCAGTATTACCCTTATCTTTACGCCCCTCTTTACTGCATCAAACATCGCACTATACACCTCCCTGTCAGGTCCTCCTGTATACTGTGGATAGTATCCTGCAGAGTACATTGCTACATCGATGGTCTTCTCAGCGTTTTTTATAGATTTGACAAGATTCGGGATATACTCTCTGTTCCCTATATATTCAATATCCTCAGCACTAAACCCTATTGTGAATATTAGTAAGATGTATGCCATTTTACCATCCCCTTTTGTAGGTTAAACTTAACAATGTTGAAGTTTCGTCAAAGTATAAATCGTTCAATCCAGTTCCAAGGTTTAACTCATCTCCTTTGTAGGAAAGTCCTGAAAAATTAAACCCAAACCCAAGCTCATTTAAGCCAGCTCTGTATCCGAGGCCAAAGGTATATGTGCCCCTTGTCAAAGAAGAATTCGCATAAATATTACTATACATATAGCCAAGCCTTATAAGAATGTTAGAGGTTAGTAGATGCTCAACACCAAAATGAAATGATTCAACATTATCAAGATTCTCTTTTACACCATCCTTTGTTAAAACTGACCAGGGAATATATGAAAGCTGGAAATAAATCTTCGCAGGAAGAGGGCCAGGGAAAAAGTAGTCAATTCCAAAGGCATATTGCTCTGGATAATTTATATCCGCTACCGTATCCTTTGAGATCTTAATAGCAGTACCATATACAAAACCAATGGTCAAATTCTTAATCGGACTTAAGGTCAAGCCTCCATAGTAACCATTACCCTTTATACTATAATTTGAATGATTGATAGTAGTATCTGTATCAGTATAATGTTCGTAATTATAAACATCATTTCCCCTTATAATTCTTACTCCTCCTCCGATGCCAATCCATTTATATTTGAATCCAATGTTTGGAGTAAACGAAAATCCATTCAAATCAACTGTCTCATTTTCTGTCAGAATTACCCTATAAAACTCATCCCTCTCAGTATTTTCATAACTGTACTTTCCCGCCAGAATAGGGAAAAAGTCAAAGCCGATCTGAAGCATATTTTTAGGGATCCTAAAGGAAAAGGTGTATGGGCCTGCAAGAAAATAGGTGTTATCCGCCACAGTTGTATTACCCACGGTATTATCAAAACTATCAAACACCCTCTTACTCCTTCTCTCTGTAGGCATCAACAAGGACCCATCAACCAACACCTGAGCATTTTGCAAGAAATATCCTGGGTTGGCAGTAGATACTACCCAAACATCTCCCACACCGTTCATAGAGGCGTCAAGCACAAAATTAAAATTCCCATAATTCGTAGCCTCCGCAATACCACCAAAAAGAACGAAAGAAACAAAGACTAAAAGTATTGTTTTACGCATATTACCACCACCATATAATTTGAAGGTTTCCAGTATAATTTGTCTTATTATCTACAAATCCATTTATTAAGGTCGGGGTGCCATTGTCGTAATGATATTCTCCGTTAGAGTATTCAAGCCCAACGTGATTGTATTCAGTATATTTTCTTCTGAACTTAAGTCTTAAAAACAGATTATCAGAAACTCTGTCAATAAATGAAACAAAAAATTTATTTCCGTTACCATAGAGAAAGTCAATACCTGTATCTTCAAAAATCCACTGACTCATATCATCCGTCTTCCATATCGCACTCCCCAGATAAGTAGATAGTCTCTCTGAAAAACGATGTTCAAAGACAAGTGATATATACCCGCCATCCATAACCTCATCCTCTGTGTATTTTAAGGAGGACTGAAGATGAACCCATCCGTATCTCGCCCTGAAATCTATATAATCATAGTCAGTTAGCAGGGCATATATCCTGAAAGTAAATTCATTTGTCACAGATTTGGTAGGGGTTGTGGGTCTCTCCCTCCACTTTGCCTGATATTTGTGTTTAATCCTTATCCTTAAAGGATAGATTGGCCTATATTCAAGTTCGCTTTGCACTCTAACATTAGGCAAACCTATCGCAAGATTTTTCCAGACATCCACATATGCCCTGGTAATAGTAAAATGTCTATTTATCCTGTACCTCGTCTCCACATAAAGTCCATCCTCAGGTTTTGGGGCAGGATAGTTCTGCATATCGGAATAAAATGGATCAAGCAATCTATAGGGCTTCTCAAAGGGCGTATCATCAAATCTCTTCTGCTCCATAAATGGCCTTGCATAAGGGTTATCGTAACCAACATCATAATGCCTCTTCCTGAAAAGAACATAAATATTATTGTATTGAACAATTCCACCAAAGATATAAGCATTAGAAGGTACCCCTGTAAACTGGTGAACAAATTCTCCCTCAATTCCAAAATTATTTATCACAGTCCTCCCGGATATGCCACCAAACTTCTTTTCCCTTCCATTTGTCATATCAAGATATGTTGGGGTAATCAATTCATCTGCGTCATACTTAAACTCTACATCTTCCCTTGAAATTTTGAATGGCTTATCAGTATGTATTTTAAGCCCATTTAACGAAATGTATGTTCCAAAAGGAATGAAAAAAAGGTTGGAAAGGTCCACTCCAAAACTTCCACCGTAGAATTCCTCATTGAATTTATCCTTGAACTCTGAGAGGTTATATGGATTTGTAAAATAAAGATTGATTGTTGAATCCCTATTCAAAATACCATCCTTTTTATCCATAGAGTAAAAAGATATAAGTTTAAATCTCTTATAACGAGAAAGTAATCCCGTTCCCCGAGCGGCAAACTCCTGCGACGAAGTTATATCACCGTAGACACCCTCCGCCTTTTCTATCGACCTTGCAAGCATATCATCCACGTTTTGAAACATTACTCCCTGCCCTATTGTTACATTGTAGTTACCGACATAAAGTTTATCTATGGGGCCAATATTGATAAGTCCAATATAACCCTTATAGTTATTTGACCCATCTGGCATTTCTCCTGCCCTTACACCGAGAGAAAGCCTATCCCCATAATCTGTCCTTGCCCTTACAAAAATCTTCCGCATATAGTTGTTACTCAATGCCTCTTCCTTTTCATTCTCCAATCTCTCCATAAGTTTTTTCATATTTTCTCTATCCCAACCAGCAGAATCCATTCTCTGATAGGCATACGTTGTGTCTGAATTGAATGTGTCTAAAACAGGATCATAGTCTATACTGTTGAATAGAGAGTTTACATAATCAACTGTACCATCCACATTCTTCCCTCCCATATCCTCCATATCTTCTCGTGAAAACCAGTCAACATTTGCCTTCCCAAAACCTACCCATTTCTTTGGTTTTTGCTCTTCAGAGGTAACGATAAAATCCCTTATATTTCTGTAGCCATAACTTGTTAAATATGGTGCATATCGAAGATCTGAAGAATACCTTATATTTTTCCATGTCCTTACATAGTTGATGGCAGATACTGCATCCACAAGGTTCACCCTGCTCAACATAAGTATATCGTCTATATGAACCCTGTTTATATTCATAGGTTTTATTGTTAATGCCTCCCATTCATCCATTAAGGCCTCGGAGGGTCTTTCTTCTGATGCAAGCCTCTCCTGTATCTGTTCAATATAGTAAGGAATATTCTTTATCTCAGGTGGTTTCTTGATTATAATAAGATCCTTTAATTTTTTGAACTCCTCTGGTTTCAAGATGTCATATAACTCATAATAAGATGAAATATATTTATGGGTTTCCCTATACTCATATAACTTCTCTGCTGATGCATCTGAAATGGGAAGCAGCTTTATCTCATTAATGGATGCCCTATTTATGTCAAGGGGCATTGTAACCGAGATTAGTAGTATCCATATCATCTGTAACCTGCTCCAACTGTATATGTTGGTTCAATGCTGCTATTGTATTCGTATGAAAAATTAACATTTACAGGAGCAGCATTAATCCCAATGCCAAAGGAAACCTCAAAAGGCGATGAATGGAAACCAGTTCTTAATGCAATTTTATCACCTATTATAAATTCCTGACCAAAGAGGAATCTTGTGGGTTTATCAAACTCTTTTTCAAAACCAAAGGCTGTTGTTGCGCTCTTGTATGGTTTGTAAGAAACACTCATACCCGCCTTTGTCGGAAGGCTGTACTTCACATCCTTGCCTACCGTTGGTCTATTCACGTTATAAACTGCCCCTCCGATATACCACAATTCCCAAACCCTTGAAATTACCCCTATATCAACGCCATAGGTAAACTCATCACCAAATCTTGACTGAAATAGGTAAAAACCCTTTACAGTATAACCGAGTTTTGTATCTTCTCCAAGGGGAACGCCCTGTGATATAGAAACTACGGTTTCATTCTGAAGATCCTTTACATTTCTGTATCCAAGATTAAAACCAAAGGATTTCATTCCCAAAAAAATTCTCCCCGTACTAACTGTGCTATAGAGACTCCTATATGAAGTGCTAAGAGTAAAATCCTTCATAAATCCGCAGGAGGCAGGATTAAATGAAATGACCGGGTCAGGGATGCTGTAATCTGCACCTCCCATTGCATTACCAATGGGAGAAAAAAGAAGGTTTTCAAAAACCGATACTATTAATAACATTGCCATATTATCTTCCTAATTTTGTGCCCACTATAATGGGCTTAGTTAATTTTTCAGTTTTTCCATCTGTTTCTTTTACAACAATATGAATGAGATAAAGTCCGATAGTTACTTTTTTATCATACTCATCCTCTCCATTCCAGTATGTCTCGTATGGCCCACCTGGATAATTCACAACAAGAATCTTCACCAATCTGCCCTCAGCATCAAAAATCTTTGCAGTAATGCTTGAGTTATGTGGAGCGGTTATTTTTACATCCGCAACCTCACCCAGGTCATAAGAGAATGGATTTGGTGTAATTGTACAGGTGAGTACCTCTGTTGTTTCCGAAGGTATCTCCATAACTATATCGTTCATATCTCTGGGAAGAAGTTGATAACCAGTTGTATATGGTTCATGGGAGTCATATTGACCACCAACACCCGTAATAGTAAATATGTCTCCCTTACCCATCATATTTCTCATTGAGTCAACATTTATACCTGTGCCTGTTTCTAACCTTATGGTTATATATGCCTGACCATTTGCAACGGTAAAATTGTAACCCCCTCCAGCTGCTATTGGTGTTAATGGTGTCACGACCTTTGATTTTTTTACACAGAGGAGCCTTCCCTCGGTGGATTCATCAAGACCAACCGATGTGGCGAGCGTCTCCGGTTTAAATATGGGATCCCATCTCGAAATTAGTGTGACATCGGATGGATTATTCACCTTCACCTCTGTTAATCCATTATATTCATCTACAGTACCCTTTATCAAATACCTATAATTCCTTTTTACAGGGATAGCATCATAGGAAAATATATCAACTCCGCTGGTGGTATCATTCAAATAGAAACCGGTCCCCGTTGGAGAGATATTTCCCGTTACTGCATAGCCGAGCACAGTAACAACATCACCAAGCATACCAGAGGTAACGCCATCAGGGCCTGGATTCTGAACGTCTCTTAGATCTGTTATTGTGGGCATTGCTATAATTTTTATGAATGGTTTTCCAGCAACAGAAAAAATGTTATTATCCATACTTCCCTCAACCCTGAATGTAAATGTGCCTGTCGTATCAATAATGACATTATTAACCTGGATCATCACTGTATCAAATATACTGGTGCCAAAGACCTTAATTGTGTCTCCTGTTGAATCGGATACAACTACTGCTGAATCATTTGAGGGAAGATCAATTGAACCAACATTATGAGACCAGATAATTTCGGGAGGGATAAAAACTCTGAGATAACTCACCGTATCTATAGTACTTATGACCCGAAATTTTAGATTAAAATTAACCCTCTCAAAAAATTGAACAGGGTCACAATCTGCATAGAGCCCCTCTATCTCTCCAGGCTCAAGGATATCTCTGTCATCTCTGGGAAGGATCTTGTAATCGTAGTAATAGTCTACCGGACCTGTAACACTATATGTATCACCTACAACAGGTTCAAAGTAAAAAATCCTATCGTCAACTATTGCAGGTCCACTTCCATCATCAACCTCCCACTCCCCATAGGCATTAACACCCTGCGTGCAAGCTGCTTTTACAACCTTTACAAGCACACCTTCATACTTCTCATCGGATATATTACCGGTGGAATCAATAACAGGGTCAGGGGGCGTTGTAGAACCAAGTACTGTAATTTCATCTGGATAAGAGACCTCTGTAACACCATAGTATTCGCTCACCTTCCCAGTAATTCTTACACTATCCCCCCTCTCAACACCTGGATTTGAGGAACCATTGTATATATAAATCCCTCTCCAGGCACCACCTGGTTTCATCTCAACAAAGAAGGCATATCTTGTACTTCCACCAGACAGGTATGTAAAAGGTGCGGTAACAACACCGTAGAAAGTGACGGTGCTGTCAACAAATGGTGAAGAACTGGCGTGTCCCTGAATCTCTTCAATAGTATGAACCCCTCCAATCATAGAGAGGGGCAAAAAGGCCAATAAAAAAATTGATATTTTCTTCATTTATCACCCTTTCTTAAAGATGTATAAATCTTGATACATTTGTCGTATCGTTTGTTTTCAATATAATGAAGTATATTCCTGCGTTTGTTCTTTTCAGATCAATGTTATATTTATGTGCACCTCTTTCAAACCTCCCTTTCATTACCCTCTTTACCAACCTGCCATTGATGTCATAGATACCTATCTCTCCCTCGGTATCCTTATCCAGAATAAATGAGACCTCTATATTAGAGGGAGCGAAATTGGAAGAAACCTTAAATGTAATGACGTTCCCACTATTTATCTCCCTTATGCCACTAACATTAACAATATCCGAAGAATCCCTGGGCTCAACCTTGAAACTATCAAAGGCAAAATTTAATGGTCCTATAACGGTGTAAGAATCTCCAAGTATTGGGGTATAGGACACATTCCAGTCGTCGACTCTCAAAGGGCCTGAACCATCATTTATTTCCCACTCGCCATGGCCCAGATCAGTATTGGTGCATTGTGCATTTTCTACTTTTAAAAGGACTGATTCGTATTGTTCATCGTTCGCATCACCAGTAGAAACTATTAAAGGTAAAGGTACCCCTACACCACTTGCGAGAATACTGTATGTATTACCGTAAGCAAACTCAGTCATATTGTTATATTCCTGAATAGTGCCGGTTATTTCAACACTATCACCTCTGGAAACATCCTGTGTCCAGGAGTAACCTTGATATGCATATATTCCTTTCCAGGCACCAGCAGGTTTTTCCTCAATAAAGAATCCCCTTAAGTATACACCTGTAACCACGCCAGAAGTAGTAACAGTACTGTCCACATATGGAGAGTCACCTGATGGATCTGTCGTATATTGGATTTCGTAGATAGAATGGTATGAGCCCAAAAGAGGAATAACCTTCGTCAACCCTAAGAAGATCCATAACCTTTTCATAAAACACCTCCTTTTTACTTTTTTTAACTTTAACACTTTTTAAAATATCGTCAAGCATAAATTTTTATAATTAATGGGTCGAAATAGGTGTTTTTTTCGGGAAAAATAATCTGCTGAAAACGCCTCCCTGGGTTATCTTTTTTAAGACATCAATATGTTTGTAAGCCGCTGTTCTACCCATTTCAACGCACTCATCAAGCCTTCCAAAATCTGTCCAGTGCACATCTTTTGTATCTATCTCAATAACATAATCTGCCTCTTCTAATAGCAACCTGAAAAGTTTTAGCTTTGCAAGTTCATCACCCCTCAGAATGACACTCATAGAACTATTGAGTTTTCCAGGTGGGGAGGGCTTATACCCAAATATAACACCTATAACGATGTCTGCACCAAGATCTCTGGCTGCCTCAACCGGGACATTTGCAGTAACACCACCATCCACAAGAATCCTTCCTCCAAGTTTTACAGCAGGAAAAATCCCGGGGATGGCAGCGCTTGCCCTCACCGCGCACTTAATTAATCCCTCTTTAAAAATAATGTCCTGGCCTGAGACAAGATCAAGGGCAACTGAAGCAAATGGAAGTTTCATATCTTTAAACGTTTTGTTATTAAACATCTCATCAAATATTTCTTCTACTGGCTCTTCTGGAATCAGGGAGCTCTTTCCCAATGCCTCAACAAAGGTTAAACCCACTTTTAATCTATGCCTGATCCTCTCAAACCAATTATCTTCCTCTTCTGATTTAAATTTACTCAATCTCATCTCTCTGTACGCCTCTGAATCTACAAATCTCCTTGCCATATTCTTCATTTTTACCGCATCAGGTTTAAGGGCATAAAATCCACCAACGATGGCACCAATACTGGTGCCAGCAATTATGTCTATTGGAATTCCCTCCTTTTCAAATACTTCAAGAACACCAATATGTGCAAGCCCCTTTGCCCCTCCACCTGCAAGTGCGATTCCCACCTTTGGCTTTTTAAATAGCATTTTACTCTCCCTTTATTTTTTCTTCATTTTAAAGGAAAATAATTAAAAGGCAAGAAAAAAATACTTCTTGAATTATTATTATTATAAATTATTATATTGATATGATTAATTCATATAAGTTTGGGGTTATAAATATCAACGGTAAAACCTATATGAAGGACGTAATCATTATTGGTGACGAAGTATTCCATCCATGGTGGAGAAGGGAAGGGCACAGGGTATATCCTGAGGATCTCAAATATCCACTTGAGAAGAACGTAAATAAAATTGTTATTGGCACAGGATACTGGAACAGGGTGACAATACCCAAAGAAACAAAGAATTTTTTAAAAGACAACGGCATTGAATTTATTTTTTTAGGAACAAAAGAGGCAGTGGATATGTACAACAACGATAAAGAGAAAACTTCTACTGCCTACTGCCTCCACCTTACCTGCTAAATAGCTATCCTACAGGTTTTCAAACTATAATACCTTTTGGTTTACCCTACTTCATTAGCATTACCATCAATGCCTTCTGTGCATGGAGTCTGTTTTCTGCTTCATCAAGAACAATGGAATGGGGCCCATCAAGGACTTCACTTGTTATTTCTTCACCTCTATGTGCAGGAAGACAATGCATAACTACTGCATCTTTTTTTGCTACTTCAAGAAGTCGAGTGTTAACCTGAAACCTCTGAAAATCCATTTTTCTCTTCTCTGCTTCATCCTCCTGACCCATTGATGCCCATACATCTGTATAAATTATATCTGCATCTCTTACAGCCTCCACAGGATCGTTAACAATTTTCACAATTGAGCCTGTCCCCTTTGCAAGATTTTTTGCTTTATTAACAATTTCAGGATTTGCTTCATATCCATCCGGACATCCAAGTGTAAAATTAGCTCCGAGGATGGCGGAGGCAAGCATAAGGGAGTGGGCAACATTGTTACCATCACCAATAAATGCAAGCTTCAATCCTTTAAAGTTACCCTTGTGTTCCTGAATAGTAAGAAAATCGGCAAGTATCTGACAGGGATGTTCAAGATCTGATAAGCCATTTATTACAGGGACTGATGCATTCTCTGCAAGGTCAGTCACTGTCTTATGGGCAAAGGTTCTCGCCATTATTCCATTCACCCACCTTGAAAGATTTCTTGCAACATCTGGAACAGCTTCTCTTTTGCCAAGTTTTATATCGGTCGGAGCAAGGTAAATCCCATATCCACCCAGTTGATATATACCTGTTTCAAAAGTCACCCTTGTTCTCAGGGATGGTTTTTCAAATATCATTGCCAGAACCTTCCCCTTTAGTATATGATATTCCTTACCTCTTTTTACTTTTTCCTTCAACTCCCTTGCAAGTTTAAAGAGTCTAAGCATCTCGTCCTTTGATAGGTCAGTTATGGAAACAAGATCTTTTTTCACATTGCCTCCTCTTTTTCTTTAGAGTTCTTTCCTTTCCTTCATCTTTTCATATTCCATCTGGAATCTAAAAAATTCCTTTCCCGAAAGATAATCAACAATAAGAATACCATTTAAATGATCTATCTCATGTTGCGCAACACGGGCAATAAGCCCTTTTAGTTCATATTCAATTTCTTTTCCATTGGTATTAAAACCCTTTAAATACAATCTTGTCGCCCTCTGTATTTCCACACCTATTCCAGGAACACTAAGGCAACCTTCTTCCATCTCATCTTCACCATCCGCTTCTATTATCATAGGGTTGACCATAATAATAGGTTTTTCATCTGGAAGTTTGGCTACAAACATTTTTAGCAAGTAACCAATTTGGTTCGCTGCAAGTCCTATACCATCAGCTTCTTCCATCACCCTGAGCATCTTTTTGCTTACCTTCTCCAGCTCTTTCCCAAATTCTGTTACCTCTGGCACCTTTTCCTTCAACATTGCATCGGGAAACTTTCTGATTTCTTTATGCTCACTCATCCTTCACCACCTTTATATGTAATTCTTTCAATTCATTTTCTCCAACTTCGGACGGAGAGCCCTCCATTAGTCCCATTCCAAGATATGTCTTTGGAAATGCAATTACATCTCTTATTGTTTTACTGCCTGCCATTATCATACATAATCTATCCATTCCCATGGCAATGCCTCCATGTGGGGGGGCACCATACGATAAGGCCTCAAGGAGAAAGCCGAACTTGTTTTCTATCTCTTCATTGCTCATTCCTAAAACCTTAAATAATTTTTTCTGAAGTTCGGGATTATGATTTCTTATACTTCCACTGGCGAGTTCAACACCATTTAAGACAAGGTCGTATTGTCTCCCTATAACTTTAAGGGGATCTTTATCAAGATATTCCATATCCTCCTCCTTTGGCTGTGTAAATATATGATGACAGGGTTCTATGTGTTTTTCATCTTCATTATACAAAAATAGCGGAAAATCAGTTACCCAAAGAAATTTAAACCCTCCTTCTACAACATTAAGTAAATACCCCAATTTTTTTCGTAGAACTCCAAGAGACTCCAGTACTATTTTCTTCCCGCCAGAGATTAAAAAAAGCGTTTCACCATTCTGAACTTTAAATGGTGAAAGGTCATCAAAGTGTTTTATGAATGGACCTTTATACCTCCCATCATTTATCAGATAAAGAAGACCCCCTGCCCCCCCTTTTTTAGCAATTGCTTCAAGTTCGTCTATCTGCTTTCTGGAAAAAAATCCCTTAACCTTTATCCCTCTTGTTTCTGGATTCTCAATCATTATTTTGAATTTGCCTGACTTTGCGACTTTAGTATAATCCTTTATCTCAAGTGGGTTTCTAAGATCTGGTTTATCAGAGCCAAATCTCTCCATAGCTTCCTCATAAGTCATCCTGGGAAATGGGAGCCTGATAGCTAATTTTAATACGTTCTTGAAAACTCCAGACATCAATCCTTCCATAAGATCAAACATAGTAGACTCGTCTGTAAAAGACATCTCTATATCGAGCTGGGTATGCTCAAATTGCCTATCCCCCCTCAAATCTTCATCCCTTAGGCACTTTGCAAACTGGTAATATTTATCAAATCCACTCACCATCAAGATTTGCTTATAGAGCTGAGGCGACTGAGCAAGGGCATAAAACTTCCCTCTGTGTAATCTTGACGGCACCAAAAAATCCCTGGCTCCTTCTGGAGTAGACTTTGCAAGTATCGGTGTTTCCACCTCAAGAAAATTTCTCTCCCCAAGGTAATTCCTTATTATGTTAAAAACCTGATGTCTCAATAGGAATTTTTTAAGCATCTTTTCTCTTCTTAAATCAAGATACCTATACCTGTACCTAAGTTCCTCTCCTGCCTTTAACTCTTCCTCAACCACAAAAGGTGGAACTTTTGATTTATTAAAGATCTTTATGTCCTGTGCAAGAACCTCAATTTCTCCAGTATCAATTTCCTTATTAACCATATCCTTAGGCCTTTCTCTTACAACACCGTTTACGATTATTACCCATTCAAGCCCCAGGGTTTTTGCTCTTTTTAAAAGATCTCTTCTCTCATTTGTTATCACTATCTGTGTTTTTCCATATCTATCCCAGAGATCGACAAACACAATCTCTCCGTGGTCTCTTACCTTCTTTATCCACCCGCCAATAGTTACAGTTTTCCCAAGGTCTTTTCTCCTTAGTTCACCACAATTTGTATCTCTCAACATTCTGAAATCCTCCTTGCTATCTCTCTTTCGTTAAGAATCACATCCTCCTCACTTCCAGTTTTCATATTTTTCAAGCGAACTTTTTTGGCTCTTAATTCATCTTCTCCTATAATTATTACATATTTAGCTCCACTCTTGTTTGCAGACCTCATCTGTGCCTTTATGCTCCTCCCTGTAAAATCTTTCTCACCACTAAACCCTATATTCCTCAACTGCTGTAGAATAGAGAAACCTATTTTTTCTGTTTCCTCACCTATTGTGACCACAAAAAAATCTATGCCATTAGAAACTACATCCTTCTCCCTCATTGCAAGAACAACCCTGTCGAGACCTATGGCAAATCCTGCAGCTGGTGTATCCCTTCCACCCATGATTTTTACCAGGTCATCATATCTCCCCCCACCACCAACTGCATTTTGTGCACCAAGAGAGCTAACAACATATTCAAAAACAGTTTTTGTGTAGTAGTCAAGTCCTCTTACAAGATTGTGATTCATTATTATTTTCACACCTTGTTTTTTTAAAATACTAACAACGGCATCAAAATGATCCTTACATTCCTTACAAAGAAAATCATAAATATGAGGCGCATCCTTTAACTTCGGCCTATCGACCTTACAATCAAGAATTCTAAGTGGGTTCGTTTTGAACTTCCTTTTGCAATCATCACAGAGTTCTGGCAACTTTTTTAATAAATATTCTCTCAAATGTTTTTTATAGTTGGGTCTGCACCTGGAGCACCCAATCGAATTTATGTGGACCTCAACATTGGAAAGACCAATCTGACGGAAAAAATCCATTCCCAAAAGAATTATTTCTACATCCAGATAGGGTGACTTACTACCAAGTGCCTCCACACCGAATTGAGAAAACTCCCTCCATCTACCTTTTTGAGGTCTCTCCTGTCTAAACATCCTCTCAATATAAAACAACTTATGGAAGGGTGCCTTGCTGGACAATCCATGCTCCAGATAAGCCCTTACGACTGAAGGGGTACCCTCAGGTTTAAGTGCAAGATTCCTTCCTCCTTTATCTTTAAAGGTATACATTTCCTTCTGAACAATATCTGTATCCTTACCGGTGGATTTGCTAAAAAGTTCTGCCCTTTCAAACGTAGGAACCCTGATTTCCTTATAGTTATACCTTCTGCATACCTCTCTAATTTTCTTTTCTATGTCTACCCATTTTTTTGTTTCTTCAGGAAGTATATCCCTGGTACCCTTTATAGATTCAAAAGCCATATTACACTCCCCCCTCCTAATAAATCTACGGTAAAATCAATGATAGAAGGATTTCTCATAGGAATAAAATATTGATGTATCTCATCAATTGCGCTAATTACAACAATAAGTATCAAAGTTATGTATTTCTTTTGTTTAAATCCATAGATGAAGAATAAAGAAAGCGTCATATATAAAAAGAGATGCGCAAGAACGTCACTTCCATTAAACATTGGTGGTGTCGACTTACCCGGGAGTGAGGTCAAAGAAAAAAGGAGAAATAACCACAGAAAAAAAGGCAACCTCTCTTTTAATTTATTCATTTAGTTCTTCCTCTTCTCCCCTAATAAGGACAATAGCATCTTCCTCTGTTTTACAATTGAGAAGGTCTTTTCTAAGTGTAGAAACATTGAGAATCTTAAACAAATGCGTAAGATACTCTGCATAGGTTTCGTCATTATCAGGAAGAACAACAAAAATTACTATCCGAACAGGTTCTCCGTCATATGATTCAAGATTAGCTGGTTCTGGTGATATACCAATATACATCTCTGGTTCATCTATATTCGCTCTCTTTCTTATCAAATATACACCCTTCCCAATGGAAGAAGGGAACTTACTTTCCCTCTCAATAATATCCTTATAAAGGGAAGAAAAACTTGAATGTTCAAGTATTTCTTTTATTGGATTGTCAGTTTTAAAGGTAAAACAATCTTTTATTGAATCCCAAATCATAGTATATACCTTGTAAGATCCTCATTTTTTATTATGGATGATATTTTTTCCTCAACGTATTTACCATCTATAACTATATTCTTATTTTTTACATCCGGGATCTTAAATAGAAGATCGTCAAGGACAGCGGTAAGAACTGTTGATAATCTTCTTGCACCTATATCTTCACTTATCCTGTTTGCCTCCGCACTAAAGTGTGCAATACTTTTTATTGCATCGGGAGTAAACTTTAGATCTATTCCCTCTGTCTCAAATAATGCTTGATACTGTTTAACCAATGCATTCTCTGGCTCAACGAGTATCCTCTCAAAATCTTTCTCTGTTAGAGAAGACAATTCGACCCTTATGGGAAACCTGCCCTGCAATTCAGGGATCAGGTCTGATGGCTTGTGAACATTAAATGCACCTGCAGCAATAAATAAAATATGGTGGCTTTTCACAATGCCGTATTTTGTCATAATGTCTGTTCCCTCTACAATAGGAAGTAAATCCCTCTGGACACCCATTCTTGAGACATCGGGCCCTGATTTTGCTTCTCCACCAGCGACTTTATCTATCTCATCAATAAATATAATCCCATTATTTTCCACTTTTTTCTTTGCCTCTTCCACCACCTCGTCCATATCTATTAATTTATTAGCTTCTTCATTCTTGAATATTTCAAGGGCCTCTTTTACACTTACATACTTCTTTTTCTTCGACCCTGAAAAGAGGTTGGATAAGGTATCCTGAAGAGACATCTGAATTTCTTCTAAGCCAGCCCCTCCCAATACCTCAACCATTGGCATCGGTTTTTTTTCTATTTGAAGTTCAACCTTCATATTGTCAAGTTTATTCTCTTTAAGCATTTTTCTTACACCCTCTCTCCCTTCCGAATATCCTTCCTTTCTCATAATCAGATCAATAACCTTATCCTCTGCAAGTATTTCCGCCTTCTTCTCTATTTCTTTCATCTTTACTGCTTTAACCATTCCAACGGCAGAATTCATCAGATCCCTTACCATTGACTCTACATCCCTACCCACATATCCAACTTCTGTATACCGCGTAGCCTCAACCTTAACAAATGGAGCATCTTCAATTCTTGCAAGTCGCCTTGCGATTTCAGTTTTGCCTACACCCGTTGGTCCAATCATTATAATATTATTTGGATAAATCTCTTCTTTAATAGGACCTTTGACCTTCTGTCTCCTCCATCTATTCCTCAATGCAATGGCCACTGCCCTCTTTGCATCATCCTGACCCACTATATACTTATTGAGCTCTCTTACTATATCACCTGGCTTTAATATTCTCTCTTCCATTATAACTCCTCTATCTCTATTTCATTGTTTGTGAATATACATATCTCTGAGGCAATTTTTAAACTTTTCTCCACAATTTCTCTGGCGGAAAGCTTGGATACCTGAAGGAAGGCCCTTGCCGCTGCAAGTGCATATGGACCACCAGAGCCAAGAGCAATGATATCATCATCAGGTTGAACAACGTCCCCGTTCCCAGAAACAAGAAAACTTAAATCCCTATTCATTATACCCAATATTGCCTCAAGTCTTCTTAAATATTTATCCATTCTCCACTCTTTCGCAAGTTCTACAACTGCCTTTGTGAGATTTCCGGGAAATGTGTTCAATTTTTGTTCAAATCTTTCTAATAGTGCAAGCCCATCTGCAGCGCTACCAGCAAATCCGACAAGTATCTCTCCATTATGAAGTTTCCTTATCTTTTTTGCACCTTTCTTCATAATTGTATTTTGAAAGGTTACCTGACCATCACCACCCATTGCAACTTTTCCATCCTTTCTTACACCAATTATTGTAGTGCTCTTAAATATACTCCTCAAATCCTTTTTCAATTCCACACCTCCTGAATATTTCATTGGCGAGTTCCCTATACTCCTCCTCTTCTTCATAAAAGGTAGAAAGAAAAGAAAGAATATTATAATCTTTTGCTATTTCCCATAGTGTGCCATAAATCTTATGGGCGTTTATTGCCTTCTCCCCATATTTCTTTGCCAAAAGGGAATCCCCCAATCTATCTTTTACTATTGCTAACAACCTATATACCTCGCCCCTTTTCTCATTTGTTACTTCATTCTCCAGTCTTTTAAGTAATCTATCTGCATCCTTATACATTTTACCCCTTATAAGCAATTCTGCTTCACCAATTCCCAACTCGTATTTCACATCCTTATATCCATATTTCTCAACAATCTTTCTTGCTCTATTGAAATACACAGAAGCCTTTTTATTGTTGCCCTTTTTTGTCTCCATTCTACCAAGAAGTACATATGTACTTGACAAATTCGGCAAGATATGGGCCTTCCGCAAATTTTCCAGTGCTTTATCCAGATAACTCTTAATATTTTTTGTATCACCTATTTCAAATAACAAATCTGCTATAAAGTAATTGATTGAGCCAATAAGAGAACTATTTCCAATCTTCTCGGCAACACCGAGTGCATATTCATAATGTTTTAACGCCTCTTTCAATATTGATTCCTTTTCATAAATTAAGCCAATATTCATATATAATGATGGTATGGAATCAGTATCTGCAAGTTCTATAAATCCTTTTAAGGCCTTACCGTAATATTTTCTTGCTTCATCAAGGTCACCCCTTGAATAATATATCGCTCCCATTCTATTTTGAAAGATTGATGTCCAATAATTATCATTTAACTTATATGCTATTGATATCCCATTCCTGTAATAATTCAACGCACTTTGAAATTTTTTCTCACTATACTCCAGAGCACCGAGGGCTGCAAAGGCTCTCATTTGATCTTCCATCTTTTTTGACAACCTTAATGATTCCTGTGCGTACTCTCGTGCCCTTTTAAAATCTCCAACAGCAAGAAGGACCTCGGCTATGATAGGAAGTGCATCTTCTCGTATTGATTCCAGCGTATTAAATGCATCCTCCATATTACCCATCTTTGCATATAATATACCTATCTTTTTTACTATCTCCACATCCTTTTTGTTTTCCAATGCTTTATTGAACATTTCCAACGCATTACGGAATTCACCTTTTTTATAAAAAATATCCCCCCATCTTTCATAAAATGTTTTTCTGTTAAACCATTCTTCATTAATCCATTTCTTAAGCCTCCCAAGAACTTCCTCTGCATCTATAAGAAGACCCTTATCCAATAAAGTTCTTACAAGTAAAAGAGACTGTTCTGTTTCATTTACAAAATCTCCTGCCATTCCAAATTGATACGCAGAAGGCCCAGGATAACCCTTCCTGGAAAGAATCATCCCTGCTTTTCTATGTAACTCTTTTCTTTTACTTCCTATTCCCTGGTATAACTTCTTTCTCAGTTCTTCCGTTGATATTATAAAATTTTCAGATGGTTTGAGAAGACCAACGCTTAAGCCAAAGTTTTTCATTTTATATACCTCGTCACGAGAAATTCCCAATATATCTGCAATTAATTCACAATCACCAATGTCACCAAGAAGTGCCCCAACTTGAAAGATCATCCCCTCTTCCTTTTTGAGTTTCTTATACGTTTTAAACAGATTCCCTTCAATGTCTGTATCAATAATCTTACCCATCTGAATTTTATTTTTCCCCAGCTTTATAACGTTGTTATTAAGGAAATTATTCAATGTAGACAAAAGTTTGCCAGGTATTCCCCGGGTCTTATCAAAAAGATATGCAACAAGATTGTCATCTATATCTTGCATCCCAATAAAAGAAGAAATAAAATCCTTTGTTCCATATAGATCAAGTGGTTCAAGATTTATTTTCAAGAACTGATTCATACCAACATCCTCTTTTCCCGAAAGTATTAGAAAGAATTTTTCTTTACCCATTATAGATGGCAATTTTTCAAGAAATTTTCTTGTCTCCATTGAACAGGACTCAATATCGTCAATACACCAAAAAACTGGCCTTCCAGATATCGATGGTGAAATACTGTTAAGCACTTTCCATGTTGGATTAAATGATTTGTCACCAGTAAGAAATTGAAGGGGCTCATAACCAAAATCTTTCTTGCAATTAAATGATGTCGCATCAAAACCTGCAAGATTTGCATATATCAAAAGTTCCGAAAGTATCCTTGTCTTGCCAACCCCCTCAACTCCTGTTAGGTATATAAATTTCGGATTTCCTCGGGAAGCCTCCTCTAAGCCAGATTTTAGGATGGAAAGAACGTTTTCCCTCCCAACAAATCTTATCCCATAATGATCCTTCCTCTTTGCTTTAAGCAATATATCATCGGCACATTTCAGAAGCTTGGAAAGATCATCTCCATCCTCTGGGTATGTTGCAGAACCAATTGTAAAGGATATCCTTACAGGTGGGTCTCCAGCGAATTCTCTGTGAAAAACAATATCGTTAATATATCCCTCAAAAGAATCCATTAAAGATTTATCTGTAACAATTATAATAAATTCATCCCCTCCATACCTCACCACTGTACCCCTATTCTGCACCGATTTTTCAAGAATGTCAGCAACATCCCTTAATACTTCATCTCCACGCATATGTCCATAACTATCATTAATCATTTTAAAAAAGTCAATGTCAAGCAAAAACAGTCTAAAAGACTTTCGGTCTTCAATTAAATCGTTAACATAAGGCTTAAGAAAACTCCTTGTATATAGCCCGGTCAAATCATCGAGCTTTCTACTTTTGGATTTCATAGTTTGGAGGTTCCTTTGTAATCACAACATCATGGGGGTGGCTCTCCTTTAATCCTGCTGCTGTTATTTTAATAAATTTTGCTCTTTTTTGTAATATAGAAATATTTTTTGCACCAATGTAACCCATACCCGAACGGACACCTCCAATAAGTTGAAAAATCACATCCTGTGTAGGCCCCTTATACGGAACCCTTGCAACGACCCCCTCTGGAACAAGCTTCCCCTCTTGAAAATATCTGTCACTACTGCCCTCTTTCATCGCATCCAGAGAACCCATTCCTCTATACACTTTAAATCTCCTTCCTTCATATATTACAGATTCGCCAGGTGACTCCTCAGTTCCTGCAAGGAGGCTCCCTATCATTACACTGGATGCACCGGCAGCAAGAGCCTTTGTAATGTCTCCAGAATACTTTATCCCGCCGTCTGCTATGATAGGCACGTTACTTACACTTGATGTTTCCATTATTGCTGAAAGCTGAGGAACACCTATACCTGCGATAACCCTTGTAGTACATATAGAACCTGGTCCTACCCCCACTTTAATTGCATCTACATCAAGGGATAAAATATCTTTCACTGCTTTTTCAGAAGCGACATTACCAACAATTAAATCAACATCTACAATTCCTCTCAATTTTTTAGCTATCTCGAATACTTTCCTGGAATGGCCATGAGCAGTATCAATTATGATAGCATCAACCCCTGCAGAAAGCAGCGCCTTCGTTCTATCGACAGTATCTTTACTCACTCCAACGGCAGCAGCACACCTCAACCTACCATGTTTATCTTTTGTGGACTGTGGATACCGTATCCGCTTGAGAATATCCTTTACAGTTATTAAACCTGTAAGGATTCTATTTTTCTTAATTATAGGCAATTTTTCAACCTTTTTTTCCTGAAATATTCTCTTTGCCTCTTCTATTGTAATTCCTTCCTTTCCTGTAACTAATCGATCAAAGGGAGTCATCAATTTACTGATTTTCTTTTTACTATCTTCTTCAAATAAAATATCCCTTTTGGTAATCAGGCCTAAAAGTTTCATACCCTTCTCTACAACTGGAAGACCCGAAATGTTATGTTTTTCCATTAAAGATATTGCATCTTTTACCGTGCTATTGGCATAAAGAACAATTGGATTTTGGATCATACCACTCTCAAACCTCTTTACCCTCTCAACTTCCTCAGCCTGTTTATCTATACTCATATTCTTATGGATTACACCTATACCACCTTCTCTCGCTAATGCAATAGCCATAGCACATTCTGTAACTGTATCCATTGCTGCACTAACGATAGGAATTCTCAATGATATATGCCTTGAAAATTTTGTGGATAGATCTACCTGAGAGGGAAGCACTTCAGAATATTGCGGCACGAGAAGCACATCATCGTAAGTAAGATATTCCTTCATTTATTCCTCCATAAATATATTCCATTAAAGGGAATGTTAACCTCTCCAGTCAAGAAAATCTTTTCCCTTAATTTCTCTACTTGAAATGTACCACCCTTAGTTTCAATTTTTATTTTTTCAAACCCTTTCTTCATTATATACCAGAAACCCACTGATGCAACTCCAGAACCACAGGATAGTGTTTCTCCCTCAACTCCCCTTTCAAATGTTCTCATATATAATAGACCTTCCTTTTCTTCCTTTACCCAGTTCACATTTGTTCTACCCTTAATGGTATAAGAACGATTCTTCCCTTCATTGTCAACGTCAATCTCCTCAAGTCTGCTAACAGGTATAATTAAATGTGGGACTCCACACTCGACTATATTTTCCTTTAATGTTCTGCATTCTGGCATCTCTATACGAACCTTACTCTCTGAAACCAACTCACAGGAAAAATTACCTGCGTCTGTTTCTATTATTCCTCTCTTATCCATAATACCTTTTTCATATAGATAAAAAAAGAATACCCTTGTTCCATTCCCGCAGTAAGGAACCCTACTACCATCAGGATTGTAAAATACCATTCTATTTTTTTTATATGTTATTAAGCCATCTCCTCCAACACCAAAGTGCCTATCAAGAATAGATTTTATAAAATTTTCCTCAGACTGGGTAGATTCAATTATAACAAAGTCATTGCCAGCCCCTACTGCCTTTGTAAATTTAATCTCCATTTATCACTGCAGTTGCATCTATCTCTACACCGACACCTTTAGGAAGAAATGAAACCTCCACGGTTGCACGTGCAGGGGGCGACTCTTTAAAAAATGCTGCGTAGACCTCATTAACCTCGTTGAAATTATTAATATTTGTCAAATATATGGTGGTCTTTACAATATCACTCATATTTCCTCCTGCCTCTTCTACAATTGCTTTTATGTTATTCATTACCTGCTCAGTCTCTCTTCTTATATCATCTTTTATCAACTCACCTGTTTCGGGAATTATAGAGATTTGGCCAGAGATAAAGAGTATCTTATTTATAAGAATACCTTGGGAGTATGGGCCTATAGCTTCTGGCGCCTTTTTTGTTTTTATCACTCTTTTCATACTCACTCCTTTCTCTTCATACTATCAATGGAACTAAAAAAGTCAAGCCAACAAAAAGTGTCCGTTGTTACTATTTATGGGAAGTATATCCCAGGCGCTTACCCCTATTGCTATGGCACTTGGTGGATTACTGGCAGAATATATTTCCATAAGGATTTTAATTTCTACAAATTTTTTCATAACTACTCTATGGAAAGCGTTGCCTCTGATTAATTTAAAATCCTGTCTCTCTTTCCAACTAATTTCCAACCAAAAGGTAATAATGTCATTGCAAGAATTATTTTAAAAACATCACCAATTAAAAAGGGATATAAACCCATTGACAGTATATTGTTATACCCTACAAATTTTGACAGATAGCTCAATCCAAAAATATATATTATTCCATTGCCTATCAGCATGAGAAGAAAGGTTGTAATTATTTTTCTATCCCATCCTTTTTCAGATAGTATGCCTATTGTTAAGGCAGCTACAGCAAAACCAAATATATACCCACCTGTAGGACCAAAAAGATATATAATGCCAGATGCACCTCCAGCAAATACAGGAAGACCTACAGATCCCTCAAATATATATGTAAGGAGGCTCAGAAATCCCCTCTTGCTTCCAAGTATTATCCCTGTTAAAAGTACTGCAAGGGTCTGACCCGTAATGGGCACAGGACTGAAGGGTAAACGAATTGCAATACGTGAAGACAGGGCAATAAATATACTTCCACAAAAAATAAGTGCAATATCATAAATCAATCTGTATGTTTTATTCAAAGGCCTGAACACATCAGCAAAGGTTTGGTTATTAATTGTCATATTCTCCTCCTTTTCTAAAATTTCTATCTTTTTTGAAGGAAAAGTTATATTGAAGAGAAAAAATGTCAAGAGTTTATTTGGGGTCAGTAATGCAGTTTTAGAAACTGGATAGGGCCATCCAAATTTTACTACTTATCCTTACCTTGTTAATTCCGTCATAGAATTCACAATGCTAAATTTGCATGACTGAGCCCCGGTTTTTTCTCTTTCCAATTTCAGATAATGATATATATTATTTTTATATGATTCCAAAAAAACTGGAGAGGTATAAGATCATAGAATGGCTGGGGGGCGGAAGATTTGGGGATGTATACCTTGTACAGGACAAACTCCTTGAAAAAAAATTTGCACTGAAGATAGGAAGGGGTAAGGGAGACGTGGATGGTTATCTTAAAGAGGCAAAAATCATCTCCGGGCTTGAACATCCCAATATTATAAGGTTCTATACCGCTGATATGATCGAAGGAAGAATATTTATCGTAACAGAATTTATTGAAGGGAAAAGCCTTCGGGAAATCATTGAGAAAGAAGCACCCCTGGACATAAAAACGGCACTTTCTATTGGAAAAGACATACTAAAAGGGCTTTCCTATGCCCATAAAAGGGGTATTATTCACAGGGATTTGAAACCTGAAAATATTATGTTAACAAAGGATAATACAGTTAAGATTGTTGATTTTGGTATTTCAAGGATTGGTGAAGATATAACAGCATCCATTGCAGGGACACCCCCTTATATGCCTAAAGAGGCATGGAAGGGGAAATATGACGTGAGGTCTGATGAGTGGTCTGCAGCACTCATTATCTATGAGATGCTCACTGGTGTAAATCCATTTTTTTCAGAAAATCTTGAAGATGTTAGAAAAAAGATATTTAAGGGCAAAATAAGACCATTAAAAACCGTTGCATCAAGAATAAGTATCGAAATCGAAGAGGCATTGAAGAAGGCATTATCTCCTGATATGGATGATCGTTTCCCTTCAGTAAATGATTTTCTAAGAACGTTAAGGGAAGAGACTCATTCTAACATTTCAACTATGAAGATGAAAAAAAGACCTTCAATAAAGGGCCTTCCATATCCTCTTACAGAGGAAGAAAGGGAGGCACTAATCCATGAAGAAAATGTCCTCTTGCTGGGAGGACCAGGAACTGGTAAAACTTATACGTTAACTGCAAAGGTTATTGACCTTATAAACAGGGGGATTTCTCCTGAGTCTGTCGTACTAACAACATTCACTCTTAGAAACTGGCATGAGCTTGAAAAACGTTTAGAAAAGGAACTGGGAACTCTCACAAGAGATATAATACTCGGCAATTTTCACAATCTCTGTATGAGAATATTGAGGAGGGACATAGGAATCTTAGGCTTTCCTGAAGACTTTACTGTTATTCCATCATCAACCCAGGCAATAATTATGAAGTCGATATCAAAAAATTATGGGGTTAACCACAGGTACGCTATGAGAAAGATCCAGGAATATAAAGCAAGAGGACTAAAGGCAAAAGAATTTATAGAAAGAAAAATGGAAAATACGATAGTAGAAATATGGGATCAATATCAAAGTAGACTGAAGAAAGAGAACCATCTGGATTATGATGATGTACTCATCTTTACAAGGGATATTCTAAAAAGAAATCCGGGGTTAAAAAATTTTTATACTAATAAATTTAAATACCTCGTCATTGATGAATATCAGGACTTGAATCCTGTTCAGGTTGAGATTGTAAGATTGTTATTTTCAGGGGAAAATCAAGTATTTGCTACCGGTGATGACGACCAGATGATATATGGATGGAGAGGTGCTAATCTCCGAACGATAAAATTCTTTGAGAAATATTTTCCTCCCGCTATCATATTAAAATTGACAAGATCCTTTAGATTGCCAGTGAGCATATCAAACGCCGCAGCAAATCTCATAAAATACAACAGAAACAGAGAAGAAAAAATAATATTCCCTAAAAAAGTAGCGGGTGAAGGTGTCATAGTAAAACAGTTTGCAAGGAAAAATTCAGAGGCATCTTTTTTAGTAAAGGAAATTACAAAACTTGTAAAGGAGGGCTATAACTTCTCAGAGATCGCTGTAATGTTCAGGGTCAATAGATACAGCAGATTGATAGTAGAGTCCCTTTTGAACGCAGGCATACCTCATTCAAGTCTGGGTGGTGGTTTCTATGAAAGGAAAGAAATCGCTGGACTAATCACGCTTATGGAATTTATTATCACAAAAAAACAATCTAAACTACTCTCCGCGATAAATTTTCCTGAGACTCTTGTAAAGAAAAGAAAAAAGACAAAATCAAAAGACATAAAAAACTACATTGAGGGGAAAAAAGATGAAGCAGCCAAAGAGCAATACAAAAAATTGCTATCACTCTCAGAAATGATAAAGGGTATGGGAACTGCCACTGCTGTAAGGTCCGTTGTGAAATCATTGGGTCTTATTGAATATTACTCTTCTAAGGAAAATGGCATCGAAAGAATCGAAAACATAGATGAATTTATTCAGTCTGCCGAGGATTTTGAGGAAAAATTTCCAGGGAAAAATCTCAATGCATTCATCACATATGTAAAAGATATAAAGAGGGCAGGGCTTTCCGGGCAGGAAGGTGTAAACCTTCTTACCGTTCATTCTGCAAAAGGGCTTGAATTTCCTGTCGTATTTATTCTGGGATTGGAGGAAGGCATTTTCCCTTTATTGAGAGCAATGATAACAAGGGAGGAAATGGAAGAGGAGAGAAGGCTTATGTATGTGGCTATGACAAGAGCAATTAGAAAATTATACCTTACTTACTCAACCCCAGCAAAACCCTCACGATTCCTATCTGAAATATTCGGCCAATAGAACTCTCAAAGGAAACAATTCCACCCTTGACATAGGGTCAAAATGTGTTATATAAAATTGATTAACTCTATAAACATTAAGGAGGTGGAAATGAGCCAGGCTTTGGGAAGACATGTTTTGCTCGAGTTTTTTGGATGTGCTCCTGAGACTCTTTCAAGGGTTAATTATGTTAAGGACGCACTTTTAAATAGTGCAAGGATTTCAAATGCTAAAATTGTAGACACACTTTTCCACCAGTTTCTTCCCTATGGAGTATCAGGAGTAGTTGTTATTGAAGAGTCACATTTTACAATTCACACCTGGCCAGAACACGGCTATGCGGCAATAGACCTCTTCACCTGTAGTAACGATGTGGATGTTGAAAATGCAGTAGAATACCTCAGAAGTACGCTCCAACCGGAAAATGTTGAAAGGATAGAGGTTGACAGGGGAGCAACCTTTAAACTGGAGGCTGTATGACGGAGGATGACCGATTATACTTTGTTGAAAAAAGTATAAAAGAAATCATCTCTTTCTACACCGTTGATGAAAGAATAATTAAAGAGAGAACGCCTTATCAGCTCGTTGAGATATACAAGTTAAAAGGATTCGGGAAATCATTGTTCCTTAATAGCGCTCTCCAATCTACGGAGTACGACGAGTATATTTATCATGAGGGTCTTGTTCAACCTGCTATGTTTGCTCACCCTGAACCAAAAAGTGTCTTTATCGGGGGAGGAGCTGAGGGTGCTACACTGAGGGAAGTTTTGAGACATAAGGAAGTTGAAAACGTGACTATGATTGAAATAGATAAGAGAGAGTGGGAAATTTGCAATCAATTTTTACCCGAATTCTCTCAGGGTAAATTTTCTGATGAAAGGGTAAATCTTATCTTTGATGATGCAAAAACAATACTTGATAGAGAAGAAAAATACGATGTTATTATTTTTGACCTCCTCGACCCAGCGCCTTTAACCCCTTCAGAGGATATGTACAAGATACCATTTTTAAAAAAATTAAAGAAAAAATTGAAACCCGGTGGAATATTTGTTACACAGGCAGGATCTATATATCTCAGTACTGGCAAATTCTTTTTTAGTATATGGAAACACTTAAGCAGTGTGTATTCAAATGTAGTTGCTTACGAATTACACATACCTTCATTTCAGTTGCCCTGGGGAATCATAATAGCTTCAGATAAGCAGAATTTATTTACTCCAAAAAGAACAGACGTCAGGGGACTAAAATTTTACTCTACAGATTACCATTCTTCTCTGTTAAATTCTTATCTTCATTTAAAGAATGAGCTGGATTTCAGAAAATCAGACTGAGAATCTGAAACTATCCTTTCGTATAAAAAAACGTCTTTTAAAGACCCGTTCAAAGTTCCAGCTTATAGAGGTCTACGACACATATGAATATGGTAAGCTTCTTCTCCTCGATAGAAAGGTAATGTTCACCGAGAAGGATGAATTCATATACCACGAAATGATTGTTCACCCTACGATGGGTATGATAAAGGCAAGAAATATACTCGTAATTGGCGGCGGAGATGGTGGAACCGTAAGGGAACTGCTAAAATATCCGGTGAATAACATCACACTCGTAGAAATTGATGAAAAAGTAATAGAAACAGCAAAAAAATTTTTCCCTCGTATGGCAGATACGCTAAATGATAAAAGGGTTAATATAATAATTGATGATGGTTCTAAATACGTTTTAAACTCAGAGGAGGAATATGACCTCATCATTTCAGATTCAACGGACCCTATCGGTCCTGGGAAAGTGCTATTTGGAGAAAATTATGTTAAAGCCATCTCAAGAATATCAAATGTGCTTGTTTCTCAATCTGAATCTCCCATATTCCATAGGGAATTAATAAAAAAATTCCATAGTATAATAAAAAAATACTTTAAAAATCTCTTGTTTTATTTTGTTCCTATCCCTACTTATCCATCGGGTATATGGTCCTTTACTGTGGGTCTGAATGTAAATATTAAAAAACCCAACAACAAATCTCAGAAATTTTATTCCCCATCATTATTTGAAGGACTTACCCATATACCAGAAGCATTTAAAATTAAATGAAGGAATCCTTGAGAAAAAAATTCCTTGAAAATGAAGGGGGTAAAATCCGACCTGCTGGAGGATTTATAAAAGTCGCCCTTGGTTATCCAAATAATTACGCTGTCGGTATGTCCAACCTTGGTTTTCAGTGGATATATTTCCTTATAAACAAAAAGAAAGAATCATTTGCTGAAAGGTTCTTTTATTCTAATGATTATCCTGTTACCCTTGAAAGTGGAAGAAAGATCGTCCTATCAGACATTATAGCCTTCTCTATTTCCTTTGAACCGGATTATTTCCGTGTGGTTGAGATGATAAGAAACACGGGGCTTAATCCCTTAACGGAAAAGAGAAAAGAAAATGACCCTATAATCATAGCAGGGGGCGGATTTGCGACGATTAATCCAGAACCTATTGCTCCATTCTTTGACATTATCTTTATTGGCGATGGGGAGGGAGTGATTGAAGAATTTATAGAAACAGTGTCCAAATACAAGGGAAAAAAGGATTGGAAGAAAAAGGTAAAAGAAGATATAGCAGGCATTAATGGAATATATATACCTGAGTATATCAAAACTGGTTTTACCAATGAAAACTACAAAATAGAAGGGAATTTCCCAGTGAAAAAAAACATCTATTCAGGAGAAGAGCCGGCATTTACCCCTATATTGTCAAATTTTACTCATTTCAAGGATATGGAACTTATTGAAATTGAAAGAGGCTGCAAATTCAGATGTAAGTTCTGTTCTGTCGGATATGTAAATAATCCTTTCAGAATGTATAAAAAAGATAAAATATTAAATAATATTTTCCATAAGAAAGTTGGACTCATCGGGGCTGCAATAGCAGATTATACAGGGTTAGAAAGTCTTCTTGATTCTCTGGTGGGAAAAGTTGAGCATTTGGGCATCTCTAGCGTAAGAGTGGATAGACTTACCTCTGACACTCTGAAACTGTTAAAAAAACTTTATGTAAATTCTATAACTATTGCCCCAGAGGTTGCCAGTGACAGAATGAGAAAAAAAATTGGGAAATTTGTGAGTCTGAATAAGATCTTAAAGGTTGTAGAAATAATGAACAATGTTGGAATCACGCATCTTAAGCTTTACTTTATCATTGGCCTTCCGGGTGAGGAAGATCAAGATGTACAAAGAATAATTGAAGATGTAAAGATTATCTCAAAAACTTTCAGTGGAAATATTTCAATAAGCGTAAATCCCTTTGTTCCAAAACCATTTACCCCATTTCAATTCGAACCATATATAGGAAGAAAAATCTTCTCAAGAAGGGCAAGAATGTTGCGTGTTGGTTTGAGGAATGTTAAATTAACAATTAAACCATATATGGGAGGATTGATTCAAACAATTCTTTCAAGGGGAGGACGTGATGTTGCCACAGGTCTATTAAAGGGCAATGTTATGGATTATAAATATTATAGTGGTAGACTTCAAAATTCTCACCTATACCCGTGGAATGTAATAGAGACAAAAGTATGATTCTTGACCTTACCCCGGTACTTACCAGTGACCTTTACCCTTTTTCTTATAAACTTTCCACATGGGGTTACCTTTCTTATCCCTTATGAAAATCACCTTTTTACCTGAATTTATCTCTGATGCAAATATTACCCTTTTCCCAGAGTAAAATCCCCTGGAGCCTGTTATAATTACCTTCATCCCAGGCCTAAAAATCCAACCTCTCTTTATTATCCAAGGTCTTGGGCCGGTATGAACAAAGAATATTCCATTAGGTGTCTTAACCTTCAAAACCAGAACCTCTCCAAAATCATCTACAAAAACATACTTTACCCCAACCACTGTCCCTGTCAGAGTAAGAACAGTTGAAGGATTATAAAGGGAAACATAAACTACCTTTCTTCTTGTTACAACAGGTGGCCCATAGCATCCTGCATAGACCATACTAAATAATGACAGTAGGACAAATATCTTTTTCATAAGTATGCCTCCTTTTTTTATTTAGATACATATATTTGCAAGAAGTTCCCATCCCCCTCCAAATTACACATATATATCCACGATATATATGTGTAATTTGGAGAATTCCGTGATTTCAAAAGTAAATGATGATAAAAAGGGGAGTATAACCTACCAATAGATCAATAGATTTTTTCAAGGTCAAGCTTTTTCAAACATTTAGAGCAGACATTCAGCTTTTTAATCCCATCTTTTGTCTTTACTTTAACAACGTGAAGATTAGGATATCTAACCCTTTTTGTTTTTTTATGTGAATGGGAGACTGAATTCCCAAATTGTGGTCCTTTTCCACATATATCACATCTTTTCGCCATTTAAGTTCCTCCTTGGTATGTCTTATTTATGATGTTAATATATTGAAAAAAACCTGGCTGTCAAGTGAATATAATTGACAAAGATTATTTTTAGAATATCTTTTTTATCAATGAAAGATATACTAAAAATGCTAAGTAGATTGAAAAAATATTGGGTGAGGGTGTTGGCAGGCATTATTATCCTGATTATAGTGGATGGCATACAAGTTTTTATTCCTCGAATTCTTAAGTATGCTATAGATGGTCTTGCCACTGGTCACTTTGTTAAGCCCCTTTCTTACTTTGCAATTCTTATTATCATCCTTGCATTCACTATTGCATTCTTCAGGTTCTGGTGGAGATACTTTGTCATTGGCACTTCAAGACTTGTAGAAAGGGAAATGAGAGATGGTTTCTTTTCCCACCTTATTTCAATGGACCCATTGTTTTTTGTAAAGAGAAAAATTGGCGATCTTATGGCACATGCGACAAATGACATCGACGCTATAAGAATGGCTATCGGTATGGGCTTAATTGCACTTACGGATGCTCTTTTCTTATCCTTTGCGTCTATTTTTATGATGACAAGAATAAATCTTAGCCTTACTCTTTATGCTCTTATACCTGCTCCATTTCTCACTGTTATAACCTATTATTTTGGTGTAGTTATACATAGAAAATTTGAATATTCACAAGCAGGGTTTTCCTTGCTAACAGAAAAAGTAAGAGAGTTCGTTTCTGGAATAAAAATTATCAAGGGTTACAATCAGGAAACAGGCTCTGTCGAAAATTTTGATGAAACAAATAAGGAATACTATAATAGAATGATGAGCCTTATGAAATATTGGACAGCATTCGATCCTCTCCTATTCTTCTTTGCTTCCCTCTCATACGTTGCAGTTATCTGGTTCGGAGCATGGTACGTTATCTATGGGAAAATAACACTTGGTGATCTCGTCGCTTTTGTAAATTATTTAGACCTTATGATCTGGCCTATGATAGCATTTGGATGGGTCGTAAACCTTTTCCAGAGAGGAAGTGCCTCATTCAACAGGGTGGAAAGGATAATGAAAGAACAACCCACAGTAATAGATATAGGCAAACCAACGCCAATAAAAGGAAAAATAGAATTAAGAGATCTAATGTTTTCTTACAATGGTAAAAGGGTTCTAAATGGTATAAACGCTGTATTTAAAAATGGAAAAATTACTGCGATTGTTGGTCCCACAGGCGCAGGAAAATCCACAATTGTTGAACTTATAATGCGCTTTTATCCTGTAAATGGGATATATATTGATGATAAACCCGCTGAAGATGTTTCCCTTTCAGAATTTAGAAAAAGAGTAGGTTATGTTCCCCAAGAAACATTTCTCTTTTCTGATACAATTGCAAATAATATTTCTCTGGGAAAACCATCTGCATCAAAGAAAGAAATTGTGGATGCTGCAAAGGTCGCAATGATCTACGATGAAATTATGGAATTACCCAATGGGTTTGAAGCTATGCTTGGTGAAAAAGGGGTTAATCTCTCTGGTGGTCAAAAACAGAGAATTGCTATTGCAAGAGCAATTATTCTCAATCCACAAATATTAATACTTGATGATGCACTTTCATCTGTTGATTCACACACAGAGAAAAAAATAATAGAAAACCTCAGTAATTTCCTGAAAGAAAGGAATTCCATTATTATAAGTCACAGAATTTCCGCAATAAAGGATGCCGATGAAATCCTTGTAATCGATGATGGTAGAATCGTTGAAAGGGGTATTCACAAAGAATTAATAACCAAAGAGGGTTTATATTACCTCTTATATAAAAGACAACAATTAGAGGAAAAACTGGATGCCACATAAATTCGTTCAGGAAGATGAAATAAGCGGAAAAAAATCTGTATTTGATATAAATATCTACAAATGGCTTTCTGGATACCTTAAGCCTTACTGGGTTCAGTTTTTCCTAAACCTTCTCGTTCTTTTAATTATCACAGGTATAAATCTTGCCCTTCCTTACATATTAAAAGTTGGAATTGATAGGTATATAATGCCGTCTGCAAGAGAGATTGTAGGCAACTATAATAACCCCAAAATTCTAAAAACCGAAGATGGTAGAAATTTCATTATTATGAGTAGTATTTCCTCAGGAAAGGTAGATGAGTTGAAAAAGAAAGGTATCTTTTCAAAAAAATCATACTATTACATACCTAAACCTAAAAGTATCCCAAAAGGACTCCATTACTTGAAAGGAAAAGGATTTATACTAATTCCAGCAGTGGAGATGGGTAGGCTTTCATTAAAAGAACGAATCTCCCTACGTTCCTATCATATCCTGAAAATCAGGCAACTCGCCTTTATTTTTATCTTTATTATCTTCATTAATCTATTTCTCACATATGCCCAGGAATATCATCTCCAGAAAATTGGTCAGAAAATATCAATGTCAATAAGAAAGAACATTATAAAGAAATTTACCCGTTTACCTGTCTCTTTCTTTGAAAAGAACCCACTTGGCAGACTTGTAACAAGGGGTACAAATGATGTAAATGCACTAAATGAGTTCTTTTCATCGGTAATCGTATACGTATTTAAGGATATTTTTATGATATTCGGTATACTATTCATTATGTATAGAATGAGCCTATTACTTTTTTACATCGTACTTGGAATATTTCCTATAATTATTGTAATCACTGTTGTCTTTAGATATAAAGTAAGACTCGCCTTTAGAAATTTAAGGAAGAGACTGGCAAAAATAAATGCATTCCTTTCAGAAAGTCTCACAGGTATAAAAGTAATTCAGGCTTTTGTACAAGAAAAAAGGACAAAGAAAAAATTTGAAGGTATCAATAAAGACTACTATGACTCTACTATAAGGGTATTAATTACGTTTGCCGTTTTCAGACCCATAATTGGGGCAATCAGGTCTATCGGACTTGCCGCATTACTTTATTTTGGCGGTAAGGGTATCCTCAGTGGTATCATAACTTTTGGTTCTCTTGTTGCCTTCATCAGCTATCTCAATGAATTGTTCCAACCTATCCGTGAATTGGCAGAGAGGTTCAATGTAATGGAGTCAGCTATGGCTGCATCTGAAAGAATACATAAACTATTAAATGAAAAAGAAGAAATTTCTCCACCTGTTTTTATAAAAACATCAATAAATGGGCACATAGATTTTCAAAATGTGTGGTTTGCTTACAATAAAGATGAGTATATTCTTAAGGATGTCTCATTTCATGTAGATAAAGGCGAAAGGTTAGGGATTGTAGGCTATACTGGATCAGGTAAGACGACACTCATTAAATTACTCACAAGATTCTATGACCCTGATAAAGGAGAAATATTAATAGATGGAATAAGTACAAAGAACTTTAACAGAGCATATTTGAGAAAACATATTGCGACAGTATATCAAGAACCATTTCTTTTCTCTGGAACAATCAAGAATAATATAACACTTTTTGACGATATACCTGAAGAGAAATTGAAAAGTGCAATAGAGGTTTCAAACCTCTCGAAGGTACTTAAAAAGAAAAAACAGGGTTTATTAGAAACAGTGGGTACTGGTGGAAGCGGACTATCCACAGGAGAAAAACAGCTTGTAACATTTGCAAGGGCCCTCGCCTTTGATACTCCAATCCTTGTATTGGATGAGGCAACTGCAAATATTGACCCAGAAACGGAATACCTCATCCAGGATGCCTTATTCAAGGTAATGGAGGGTAGGACGTCCATTGTTATTGCCCACAGGCTTGCAACACTGAAAAAAATAGACAGAATCATCGTCCTACATAAAGGAAAAATTATTGAAGAGGGAACCCATGAGGATCTATTAAAAGTGGATGGCCTCTATGCATACCTTTTTAGGCTGCAGAAAATTGCATAAACACATATTTTAGAGAAGCTATCAGGAATCTGTACAATTGTATATTAAAAGGGTATTACCATCTTTCTCTTTGATATTAGAAAGGATTAGTCGTCTGTAATTATAACCTTCTTTTCTTCTTTGTTTTTTCCTTTAGACCTATCGGTAATTATTATATCATTTTCTGAATCTTCCCCTTCTCTACCAAGATTATCAGGGGCTATAATACCACTCTTCTCCGTTTTTTCCACCTTCTTTGGGAGAAATGGGTATAACAGTTTCCAAATCTTTGGGTTCTCTGCATAAGGAGTATTTAGGGCAGTTTTAATGAACAAACCCTGGAAAAAGGGAATCTTTTCAGGAGGAATTCTCTTTGAGAGTAGAAGGATAGTTATACTTACCAGAGTGCTTTCTTCACTATTTTTATGACTCTCAATATATTTGCCGAGTTTTTCGACAATTAAACTGTAAAGCACTGGTATAAGGCCCCTTTTCACTCCTTCAAAAACAAACTCTTCAAGGGATGGCTCTACAGAGGAGTTAATAATTTCATCAAGATACTCTTCAACATTTTTTACCTTCAATTTTAATTTAACGAAATCATGCGTCCATGGTAAAAAAAATGTTGCCATTATCAATTCTTCATTACTGGGTGTTCTTTCTTCTTTTCCCATAAAATATGAATAAGCAAAATATAAAAAAAGTCAAGGAATCAAATTATAAGAGATTATTTAACAAAAATTTTTGCTGCAATACCCCTTCCAATTGCAAGCCTTGCCCCCATCACCTCAATAATAAGTGCACCTCTGCCAGGATTGGAAACCATAGTAATTTCTGTGCCCGGTGTTATACCAATTTCAAGGAGTTTTTTTCTAAAATTTATACCTCCGCTGAGGGACAAAACAACACCTATTTCTCCAGGTCTCAGGGAAAGAAGACTTTTCATCCCTTTAAATTAGAATTTATAATGTTCGTATTGATTAACTTACTCAGATAAAAACAAATCGTCGTATTAATAATAGTATCTATAATGATAATATCCATACTCTTTCCTAACATTTACCTTATTCATTACAAAACCGGATGCTTGAATATTAAGATTCTTTAAAACGGTTTTTAACCTCTCAAGGGATTGTCTTCTTGTTTCACCATAGGCGGTAACAAAAAGGAGACCATCCACTATTTTTGAAAGAACAGTTGCATCAGACACACTTAAAAAAGGTGGTGAATCAAGGATAATAATATCATACTTCTGTTTCCAGCTTTCTAACAATTTCTCCATTTTTTTTGAATCGAGTAGCTCAGCAGGATTCGGTGGAAGTGTCCCAGCAGTTATAACGTCAACACCATCAATATTATGAATGATATCTTTTATAGAATTCCCTGTAATTATATCAGAAAGCCCTGGAGAAAGTTCTACATTAAAGAAGTTATGAATTGCAGGTTTTCTCATATCTGAGTCGACTAACAACACCTTCTTATTAGCAAAATAAAATGAATATGCAAGATTAACTGAAACCATACTTTTACCTTCTCCCTCGCCTGGGCTGGTGATAAGGATTGTTTTTAAAGGCTTATCAGCACTTGAAAGGGTCAAATTTGTCCGTAGCATTCTAAATGATTCCGTTTCTGTAGAATTTGGTTGCTCTTTAAAAAGAAGAAGACATTTCCTGGTTGATTTACCATTTATTTTGGGAATTATAGCAAGTCCAGGAATGCCAAGAATTCTTGAAGCCTCATCCTCCGATTTTACACTCATATCCAAATAATCTATAAATATTGTCATACCTATACCAAGCAAAATACCAAGAAAAAGGAAAATTATTACATTCCTCATTTTTACACTCTTAAGTGGAATATTTGAAAATGCAGCCCTATCAAGAATTGTAACATCGCCAATTTCGCTTGCCTCAGAAATCCGCGCTTCTTCAGATTTTTCGAGGAGCATCATATATATTTTTTTATTCGCGTCTCTCTCCCTCTCCAATCTTGCAAGTTTCACCTCCTGGTCAGGCACAGCCTCCATTTTTCTCTCGTACTCCTGGACAATTCTCTTATAGGCATTTTCCTTCGCCCTCGCAACCATCACTTCAACCTTCAATTCAAGGGATCTCGAAAACAGGGTTTGAATCTCGGGAAAATCTGCCATTGAACCTGAAGAAAGCAGTTCAGAAAGCTTCTGTCTTAGCTCATTTGCTGTTCTTTTTATATCACCTTCTAAATCAGTGATCCTACTATCTTTTTTGTCAACACCCTGAATGATTAAATCGGCTTTTTTATTTTCTAGATATGTAAGTCTATCCCACAAATTCTGTACCTGTGGAGCATCTGATCTTGTTTCAAATATTCTTTTTTGTTCATCATCAAGCCTAGAAACAGTCTCGGAAAGCCTCTTCTCAAGTACATTCCTATCTACCGTTGCCTCCCTATACTTAGCCTCAAAATCTGTTGTTTTATCTATTAAGGCATCTGTCTCCTGTGATGTACCAAGAATAAGGTGTTTTTTCTTATAATTCTTTAATGCTTCTTCAGATTTTCTTAAAGCCTCTTTCATAACACTTAGTTGTTCTTCTGCAAAATTCCTTAACTTCCTCGACTGGCGTTTTTTACTATCAATATCAAATCGCTGATATGCCTCAGCTATCTTATTGGGGAAATAGTAGCTTCTATATGGGTTTCTCTCGGTTGCAACGATTTTAATTATATTAGAATTCCTTATGGGCTCTATCGTTATGTTGTTTGATTTTATATCTCCGATAAGTCTATCCATAACCTCTTTTTTATTTGAGAATTTTGCCTTCTCAAGCTCATCTGCTGTAAAACTTTCAGCAACCATTGACATAATTCTATTACTCTTAAGGAGTAATGTATGATCGGTAACTTCACTTCCTATTTTACCGGTATACATAGGTTCAAAGAAGGATACATTTTGCTGCCTGATCAAGATAGAAGCGGAATTCCTATAGAGAGGAGGCGATTTAAAATAATATATAAGGGAAAAAATAACGGTTATTCCCAAGATAGAGTATAGTATCCAGCTTCTTCTTTTAATAATAAGTATATACTGTTCTATTCCAATTTCGTCATCCTGCATAAAAACATATTATTCACTTTACAAAAAAAGTCAATATAAAAAGAAATTTCAAATTAATTAAATACATTAGTGTCAAAATTTTACTTGAAATATATTCTTTTGTTTGTAAAATACCCATATGTTTCTATGTACCATTGGGGTTAAAGGATTGCACAATGACAGACTTGGTTAAACTCACACGAGAGGCTGGTATTGTTGGAGCAGGTGGAGCTGGTTTCCCCACATATGTTAAGATAAATTCCTATGTAGACACGTTTATTGCAAATTGCGCAGAGTGCGAACCCCTTCTTTATAAAGACAAAGAAATAATAAAAAATTTCACCCATAAGGTTATGGGGGCAATACAGAACGTCCTTGATGCAACAGGTGCGAAAAAAGGCTTTATCGCTGTAAAGAAAAAATATTCTAATTTGTTCTTTAAAATAAAGGGCGCAATAAATGACGAAAGAATAAGTATTTACGGCCTTGATGATTACTATCCTGCAGGGGATGAGGTAGAACTTGTCTATGAAATAACAGGAAAGGTAATAAATGAAGGGGATATTCCTCTTTCAGTTGGGGTACTTGTTCATAATATAGAAACATTATACAATATTTCATTGGCTTTAGAAGGGAAACCAGTAATTAAAAAGTTTTTAACAATCAATGGATGTATCAAGGAACCCTTTACGGCATCCTTCTCTATTGGAACACCAATTTACCAAATTGTTAAATCCGCCCAACCATCTACTCAGCACTTCTCCATCATCGAAGGAGGTCCGATGATGGGTAGCATTGTAGAAGATGAAAGGGAACCTGTAAAAAAAACAACTTCTGGTATTATCGTTCTTCCAGAAGATCACCCTCTAATAAAAAAGAAAAAAATAACAACGGGCCAAATTGAAAAAATAGTACAATACTGTACCAATTGCACGAGATGTACCGATCTTTGCCCAAGACATCTTTTGGGTCAACATATTGAACCTCATAAGATAATGAGAAATGTAGGTTATAGGATTGAGGATAGGGCAATAATGGTAGAGGCATACAACTGCTGTCAATGTGCAATTTGTGAAAATTTTGCCTGCCCTGTGGAACTACCACCTATGTCTTTAATAAAGGAGATTGTAGAATTTCTTAAAAATAAGGGGATCCCACCTAAAATCTCTATTCCTGGGCAGGTAGATGTAGAAAAAGAAGGAAGAAGGATTCCTTTTTCAAGGCTAGTCCAGAGGCTTGGTATTGAGCAATATAACCTCTCGGCTTCACTCAGAAAAGTAGAACTCAATACGGATGAGTATACAATTCTTCTAAAACAGCACATTGGAGTACCCGCTTCGCCCATCGTAGAGAAAGGTGAAAAGGTGAAAAGAGGTCAAAAAATCGGTGACGTGCCTGAGACTGAGATGGGTGTCCCCATACATTCTCCAATAAATGGAACTATCAACTTTGTGGACGACAAAAAAATCATAGTCAGGAGAGGGGATTGAAGGGTTGGTTAGATTCGATGGTCAGGCCTGAAGGTGCAAGATTTGTTTTAAATCGTTTGAGGGCAAAGAAAAAATTAGTCATTGTTGAGGGTGATAATCGTATACTAACATTTAGAAAAATGTTGAAAGCTGTAAAATTTCTAAAAAGGGATTCCCCCCATGGGTAAACTCAGTAATAATGTTAAAAGAGGAGTAAGGTTATTTTTAATCATATTAATCATCACTATTACATTACTACTTGTTTTCACGGTATCAAGACAAACCTGGGGTGCAATAAAAAAGATGAGCTTTGTATATCTTATTATTGCCCTTGTACTGTGGTTTTTATATGTACTCTTTGATGGTATAAGACTCCAGATAATAATTCACGGCATAACAGGAAGATGGATAAATCTTGTGACATCCCTTGAGGTCATTCTTACCGGTTCATTTATGGCAGCAGTAACACCCTTCCAGACTGGCGGGCTTCCTGTACAGCTCTATATTCTATACAAAAATAAAATTTCTCTTGGAAAAGGAACCCTGGCTCTCTTTTTAAGAGGAATTTTTTATGCACTTTTTATCATAACTCTAATTCCTTTTTTGATACCCCTATACAGATCACAGGTTGAACAAGGTTCAATGAAACTCTTGCTAACATATAGTATTATTATATACAGTGTAATTATTATTGGATTTTTTGTCATTATATTAAAACCAAGAATTATTAAAAGGGGCCTCCTCAAAATATTCTACAGAAGAAAAAAGAAAACAAGGGTTGTAAGATTTATAGGAAAAACATTTAGTGAAATTGAAGAGATGCGTAAGGAATTCTGGAGATTTACATCAAAGAAAGGGCTTCATTCCCTGGGGGCTTATATATTCACTTTTCTTAGTTCCATACCATACTATTCTATTGCACCTCTAATCCTCTACGGTCTTGGGATAAAAGTTCATTTCTTTTCAGTATTTTTCTTACAGGTATTTTTAATTCTTTTCACATTCTTTTTCCCTACTCCTGGTGGTACTGGAGCAGTAGAAGGTGGTTTTGCAGCGTTATTTGCTACTGTTGCACCGAGATACATACTCGGTGTGTATACACTGATCTGGAGATTTTTTACATCATATATAACTGCAATAATAGGAGGATTCTTTACTTTGAAGATTCTCAAATTAGGAGAAATCGATTTTGAACGAGAGGAAAAAAATAAATAAATACGTAAGAACATTCTTTTTTATATCATTTATTTCAATAACAATTGTACTCATACTTACCTCAAGTAAAAAAACATTCTTTTCCATAAGATTAATATCTTTTTCGTACTTCTTCTATGCTCTTTTAACCACTTCCTTGAGATATCTCTTTGACATCCTCAGAACCCAGACCATCGTTAACGCTATGGGGAAAAGGATAAATTTTAGTACTGCATTTACCTTCATATTTGGAGGTCAATTTCTTGGGGGGATTACTCCTTTCCAAGCAGGAGGAATTCCCTTACAACTATGGATATTAAAAAGGAAGAATTTAGATTATGCTGAAGGTACAGCCACAATTTTCTTAAGAGGATTACTCTCTGCTCTTATTTTTCCTTTCCTACTTCCGTTTGTATATCAATATGGAAAAAATATTAAAAGTGACATATTTAGGGGATTACTTTTCTATATAATAATATTTTATGGGGTTGTACTACTTGTCGTTTTATTGTCCATAATCTTCACAGGCTTTTTTAAAAAAATTCTCCCAATAAAATTTGTAAATGGCGTTCAGAATTTCAAAAATGTCTTTACCAGCAAACTTAGAAAGCATCCTATACCGATATTAATCTCCTTTATCTTTACAATTCTATCGTTGGGTTTTTATTTTTTCACTGCCCCATTACTACTAAAAGGGTTAGGGCTAAAAGTCTCTCTTATTAAAGTTGCAATACTTCAGGTGGTACTCACGTATGGGTTAAATTTTACTCCTTCACCGGGTGCAAGTGGATTTGCAGAAGCTGGTGCCTTAGGTATATTTTCTGTTGTTTGCCCAAAGGAATTACTTGGAATATACGTCGTATTATGGCGTTTTTTAACAGGCTATCTCGGAATAATTGTAGGAGGTATTGTCTCAAGCAAAATCACATATCCAGAAACCTCTTTGCATCATTAAGCATATTAATATTATTGAACATTATATAACCGTTACTTCGTTTGAACCTTTTTATTTTTTGGAAATCCTCATTAGAAAATTTATACCTGTATCCTCCAATCCCATGAAGCCTGAAATATACAAAATCTTCATTAAAAGGCACTCTATTAAAGGGATCAACTACATCTACAAGATTTAGAACAGATTTTAACTTCTTTAATAATATAGGGTCCCATTCCCCTCGCTCTTCCCATCCAAGGTTTAAATCCTCCCTATCAATTTTTTGAAAGAAGTTTTCCAGATTTCTGATATTTTCTTCTGTCCCTAAAAATGAAGGTGGCGTTTGGAATACTATGAACTTCACTTTTAAAATTTTTGCAGCCAATTTTGTACTTTTCCATCCTTCCCATACAGAGGATGAATCCCTAAAATATCCTGCATTTGTGTATTCACCTCTTGACCTCCTATAAGTAGGAGAACTTTCTGGATGTGAAATCAGTTGGGATGCCTTTAGTGTAAACTCAAATTCTTCAGGCGCTTCTGCTCTCCATTTTGTGAGAGTCTTTTCAGAAACTAAATTATAGAATGTTTTTTGAATTTCTACTACTTTGAAGATTTTGTAATACTTTTCTTTCCCCACAGGAAAACCACAACATCCAATCTTTACCATAATTTTTTAAAAGAAACACCTCTATAATAATGTTTCATAATTTTATCGTATGTATAACCCTCCCTTGCCATTTCCATTGCTCCATATTGACACATCCCCACTCCATGCCCATATCCATGCCCACTCACTACTATTTTATCCCCTCGGACTTCCATTGAAAAAAGTAAACTTTTTAGAGACACACCATCCTTTGGGAAAAGACTTCTTATCCTATCCCTTTCTATTTTAAACTTACCCCTATCTGTTCCTACCTCGACTATCCTTACCCTCCCACTCCTCGTTCTCTTTGAAATCTTTACGTAGTTAACTCTATTAACTTCCTTACCAAATATCTCTTTTATTCTCATTTTTACTGTATCAAAAAATTCCTTCCTATCAAAAACTACTCTCCAGTTGAAATGGGGGGAAAACCTGCAGAATGGTTTCCCAAACCTTCCATCATATACAGATCTCAGATATGGTACAGGTTTACTATTCCATACATCCTCGTTGTTTTCAGTTCTCCCTCCACAGGTAGAAGAGTATCTTGCATCTATAGGCCGTCCTCTATATGTAGGCACCACACCCCTCGTTTCCTCTACTGCTCTATTGGTAATATCAGTTTCTTTTCTCATTCCTCCATACACTTGATGAGCAATTGTATTCCCCAGATCATACGGCATATTTCTTTTCATAGATCTTAGGGCATATGATCTCGATGCAACTGCCTGTGCCTTCAATGCCTCAATCATCCTTTCAGGAAGCCTCCCCATCTCAAAGGGAACAACACCTTTCAAATATTCTTCAATTGGAAGGTAGTTTACTATAAGTATATCATCTTTGTATTTAACAATCTTTATAAATCCTCTATAGGGACTGCCATTTAAATATATATAACCCCTTTCAAGTGGAAAAAAAACGACGGGAAATCCTTTTTCTTTTATGATTTTGTTTTTCGCAACCCATATTTTAAAGGGATTAAAGGTCACCCGCACTTCACCCGCAAACACACCTTCCTTTTTCCCAATGACAATTTTTGTGCCAACATCGGATGATATAGTTATTCGTGCAGGGTCTTTAATAATCAGGATTCTAACAGTAGGTTCTTTATGAAAAACCAGGTTTCTTCGCGTTACTAACGGCATACAGGATGAAAACGCTAAAAGAATTATAAGAGATACAAGGGTTTTCCTCATCCAATATCCTTCAGAAATTCTTCCATAAGTTTAATGTGGCTACCTCTCCAGTAAACTTTATTGCATTTTGGGCATAAGTAAAAAATCTTATGTGTCCGAAATGTATAACGAGGCACCATATCCTTTACCCTCTCTTTTGGCACTTTCTCAAGGGCTGTATTACAAAGGCTGCATCTTGAAAATTTTCTCTCACCTGAATAGTTTTTTGCTACTTCTTTTATTTGTTCTTTTATATTTTCAGAACGTATTAGAAACACACCTCTATCTTTTTTTAATCTCTTATTCCTGGTAAGTATTATTCTCCCCTCATTATCAGCTTTCAGAATTAACCTATTATTATCGGTATCCTTAAAATAAAGCGTGTCATAACCAAGTAATCGCATCCAACGCGCAAGTCTACCGAGCATAAAGTCACAAATGAATTTCATTCATTTAAGGCCCCAATTTTTCAAAAGCTTCTCTACCTCTTCTTGGGGAATAGGTTTTGCACCTCCAAGGAGTCTTGAAATGAACATAACCTTTGCAAGATACTCAACCCTTTCAGCACGATAAAATGCCTCTTCAAGGCTTTTACCTATTGCCAAGGCCCCATGATTTGCCAGAAGAATCGAATTGTGATCTTTTATATAACCAGCGATTGAACGTGGCACATCTTCCGTTGAAGGGGTAGCGTATGGACTAACAGGAACATGCCCATTGGACAAAACTGCCTCAGACACAACAGGCTCAAGAGGTATATGTGAGACTGCAAAAGCTGATGCATAAGGAGAATGCGTATGAATTATACCAAACACATCCTTCCTTTTTTTATAAACCTCTATATGCATTCTGTATTCGCTTGAAGGATTGTGAGAACCCGATATTTTTTTCCCTTCGATGTTTATTTTTACAAGAGAATCAATAGTAAGTCTACCTTTCGGAAGACCAGTTGGTGTTATAAGAATATTCCCATCTGAAAGTTTCGCGCTTAAATTTCCATCAGTAGCAACGACAAGGCCCCTCTCCTCTAAAAGCTTTCCGAAAAAAATGATGTCCTGCCTTAACTGGTATTCACTTCTCAGTATAAACCTCCCCTCATCATATGGGAGAAACTTGTAACTCCAATTGTGAAAAGTGCAATAATGATAAATGCAATACCCAATATAAGTAAAATCCCTTGAATAACAAAGTATACTCTGAATGCCTTCAACGATTGGAGAAGACCGTTTGGATCTTCCTTATCAACAATCTCGAGACCGTTGGCAGCCCTAATCAAAAGTACTCCCTGCCATATTGGAAGCCAGGCAATAATAATACCCCAGATACTGAATACTGAAATTGCGCCAAGAACAATTGTTGTTATACCAAGAAATCTTATCCACCCTTTCATTAGTTGGGAAGTAATTTTTACCTCTTCAAACACCTTCTCATCTATTTCCATTTTACCTCCTTTTTTCTCTGTATATTTTAAGACGAAATAACAAGTTTGTCAACAAGCCTTATTACTACTACGAATGCCTGCCTCTCAAGGAAAAAGCCGTGATTCGTAAATCGTGTAAAAAAGGCAAAATATAGGATATAGGATATGGAGAATAGGATGTAGGAATAAAACAGGGATTAAGATATAGAATATGGGATACAGAAAAGACTTACGGAGGGTGAATGGGTGATGTATTTTTTGACAATATATGGATATTTAACCCGTTCCAAAGTAGTAATCAAATTTTTTTATACCAAGATAATCTGCTACATACTCACACTTTGCCCTCAATAAAAAAAATATTTCCCTCTTTTCATCAATTAATGTTTCGGTATTTGCGTGTCCCTTTGCAATGACTATATCTGAAGCGTTATAAATTTCCTTAAATGTATCCGAAACTTCTTCAAATATTATACCAAGAGAATCACTCCCAGTTTCAATTACTTCTGCTGTTTCTAATATTCCTGTTTCATCAATTTCGTCTATAGTTATATCGTTAATAACAGGGCCTGTTTTTACTGCGACGAATTTTTTTATTTTTAATTCTTCAAGTAGAATTCTATCAAAGATTATTTCGCCAGCGTTATCAGCTACAAGTAAAATGCTCTTTGAATTCAATAGTTTTTCTCTAAAATAAGTTATCCGATTAACGCGAAAATCAAAATCAAGTTCCTTCTCTATCTCATTAAAATCAAGATGAATTTTTCCACTGACACCAAGATCTATAGCATTTCCTACCGCAGATATTTTCAATGCAGAAAGTAATCTATCTTTACTTCTTTCAACGTACCTTTTTAATAATGGATAAACTTCAAGTGCTATTCTATTTTCTCTCTTCTTTTCATCTTTATATGGGTCCTCCACGCCTGTTTCTTCTCTTATTATCCTGTTGACAAGTGTACCAAGGTGAGCGGGAGTCAATTCCGGCCTAATATCCGAAATACCTCTTGTAACTTTCCTCATTAATTCAATATTGCCCCCCTCGCCAATAAAGTTCATCGTCCTTAAAGCAAAATTTAATGCACAGGGATAGCATATTGGTTTAATTTTCAAATTTCACTCCGAAAATGATCAAACCCCTCTATCTTTGCCCTTCTTCCGTCAATAAAAATGCCTTTTTGCGAAATTATTTTTCCTATCTTCTTAACATATGGGAGATCAACCTCATCAGGAGATGAGAACAATAACTCATATTCATCTCCGCTCTCCAGAGAAAAAAATACCGGATCGAATCCCTGATTCTTACAAAATTCTATTACACTCTCTGATATAGGCAGATCCTTTGAACTTATGTCTATACCTACACCACTCTCCTCACTTATATGATCTGCATCCATTAATACCCCATCAGATATATCTATCATACTATTTATATGATAATTTTTAATAAGTTCTTTCGCCTCTCTTATTTTCGGAATAGGTTTTAAGAACTTGTCTGTTGGACTCTCCCCACTTCTTAGAAGCATATACCCCATCCTTGCATTACCTATACTCCCCGTTATATAAATAGTATCTCCGATCTTTGCCCCACTTCTTAAAACTGGCTTTTTCGCCTTACCAATAATTGTAAATGAGATAAAAAGGAATTTACTGCCAATAGTATCTCCTCCTATCAGATCGACTTTAAAAAGGCTCGAAAGAGATTTTATCCCTTCCACTATTTCCTTCAGTTTTTCTACCTCTAACTCTGAAGGAATTCCTATTGCCAGAAGGGAGTGTAACGGGGTCCCAGCCATCGCAGCTATATCACTTAGAGCAGCTGCAAAACACCTCCATCCTATATTGTAAGGCTTCATTTTTTTGAGAATAAAATGAGCGCCCTCAGAAAAAATATCTTTCGTGACTATTGTTCCATCCTTGAAAACTGCACAGTCATCACCTATAGAAACTTTAATATCGCTATCATGTTTTTTGAATTCTTGTCTCAAAAACTGAATAAACTTGTGTTCTCCCCACTCATTTACTAATTTTTTCGTAATTCTTAGTCCTCATTTTGATTTCTTCTTTTTTTCTTGCTAACCCATTTATAACAGAGTGGACTGGCTCACTTCCACCACCAATAAGTAAACCTGTAAGGAAGTAATCAACGTAATTAAGCCCTGGAGAACGAATTTCATTAAAAAAACCAAGACTTGTAAATAACCCCACCTTCCCAAAAAATGTTATCAAAAGCCCAAAGAATGTACATAGCGCCCAGGAGACAGTCTTTCTTTTTTTCTTCGGTATAAAATCTATAATCTGTTCAACGGCTCTTTCTATAACGAGAGAAAAAGCAAATACACCGAATAGTGTATTCATATAACCTCCAAAAAAAGGGGGCAACAGCCCCCCTTAGATTACTTTACAGCACTTTTTAGACTGCTGCCGGCTTTGAAAACAGGTACTTTTCTGGCTGGAACCTTAATGATCTGTTTGGGATCCCTTGGATTTCTTGCCTGTCTTGCTTTCCTCTTCCTGACAGAAAAGGTCCCAAATCCAACAAAGGTAACCTTTTCGTTCTTCTTCAATGATTTTGTAATCCCTGTGATCATAGAATCAAGTGCCTTCTGTGCCTGTTTCTTTGAGAGCCCCGCCTCCTTTGCAATTTTCTCGATCATGTCCCTCTTGTTCATATAGACCTCCTTTTGGTTAATTGTTATGTTAAATATATAGTATTTTTAAGGGTTTGTCAAGTGTTTTTTTATTTTTTCCTTGTATTTTCAAAGTTTACATAAATTCATAGTTTGTTAATCCTTATATTCACCCACTTCCCGTGAATCCAAAATTTGCAAATTAGGCTTATGGGAAGAGCGATTTGATAGTCGTTCTTTCTAACTTTATTTCCGGTATGCTCTTTAGACGTAGTGAAAATTTATAATCCCAGTTTGAACCGTAATAGCTATAAGAAAAAGACATTGACCAACAGTGTAAATCCCTCTTTAACGCAACACTCATATTTGTCATTTTACCCCTTTCAAAGTCATAGTGACTATTTAACTCTACAAACCACTTCCTTGTTATATTCATTTTGAGTTTAGCATCTGCCTGTTGTGTCAAAGAAGTGTCCGTGAATGTTAGATGATGCCTTATATCAAAATGGAATGGTTTACTTTCAAACTTCTTTTCAAGCGTAAAATCTGTATTAAGAAATATATCAGAAAATTTTCTTGTATATATGTCATAAGTTGTTGAAATATTTGATGTAATTACATTAAAGGGTATCTTTCCATTTATCATGATTGGAGCAATCTTTTTTTCATCGAATTGATATGAAGATGCAGCACCCAAGGTTAATAACTCAAATTTGTTTTCACCCATTTTTCCTTGCAAATCACTGGTTAATGAGAATATTAGGGATCTTCTTTGATGAGGTATAGAAAAAGGGGCTCCCGGAAAGAAATCCACCGAATCGGCTGAAGAGGTGTAAGAATATGAGAAACGAGGGGTAATAACATTCCTGAATTTATTAAATGGATAAACCCCAAAAAGGGAGAATAAATAAATCTTCGTATGGGTTTGTAAAGAATAAGAATAATTCCAAATCATTCTGGGGATAGAATCCTTAGTCAAAGAGGTATAAAAATTGTTTACATTAAATTTGCCTGTTACAACAAATGGAAACATATTTTTTGTTATGCTTGCATTACTTCTACTATTATTATAAAGAATATCCTCTTCGTTTCTTAAAGAGCTGGTAGAAAAATCAATGGAAACTGGCCCAATATGTCCTGGAAAGATAGTGACATTAAACTTTGGTAATTTCTCCTTTATCTCTCCTGTAAAAAGGTTCTTCTCCCATTCAAATATTACGTCACCACTGGCAAACGAAAAGCTCCTGGAAAGTGAAAGATAAGATTCTACATTTTGTGTTCCAGGGTTAACTACACCGGGGATATAATCCCTATTAATATCTCTATCGCTCTGAAGATTGGAGAAAAATTTCATGTTTATGCCCCCGGGAATCTGAGAGTTATTATTCCCCTTCAATTCCCATCTCTCCCTACCACCCCTCTCTCTTTGATAGAATCCGCTAATGTTCCCCCTCGATTTATTTCCCTCAAGTGTCCATCTTAATTCAAAAAATGGCCTTAAACCCATACTTGTATAAAAGTTGAAACCAAGCGTGGCATCCGCGTTTGATCCAAGTGTCTGATACCATGCAATATTTTCGATATATTTTCCTGCATAACCCGATGAACCAAATTTTGGCATTAAAAATCCTGATCTTCTTCCCCTTGAAAGAGGGTACATCCAAATAGGTATGTAAAATAATGGAATACCTGAAACAACAAGAAATATATTGGATGCCATAAGCTTATCATTCAGTATAACTTTCATTCTGGGAGAAAAAAAATAGTAGTGGGGAGGGCTGAGATCACAGGTAGTAAATGTACCCTTGTTTATTTTAAGAATCTTATTCTTATAGAATCTCACCTCTTTCCCTGTCATCCAGCCCTTTTCTACTTTTGTCCTTCCATTATTCACAACTCCCTTTTTTTCATCAAAAAAATAGACCATTTTATCACCAGTTATTTTTTGGTCCTTTTCATAAAAAATAGGATTACCATTTGCTATAAGTTTCTTCTTATCGATGAAATAGGATATTGTTTCTGCCTCCACCCTTAAATCCCCATATATAACCTCACCTTTTCCAAATAATTTTACGGAGTTACTTTCCGGAAAAAATAAAATTCTATTGCCAGAATACTGGATTGAATCTGCTTGAAAAAGTATAAGGAAAAGGATCATCTCTTTTTTTCGAGTGTCTTAATCCTCTCAAGAATCTCAGGAATCTTGGCAATAAGGGCATTAAATCGGAGTGTTTTCATCCTCTCATCTGCAGGATATCCAAAAATAATTTGCCCCTTCTTAACGTCTCTCATTACTCCTGACTGGGCAAGAATAAGTGCATCATCTTCTACATTTAGGTGATCTGCTATGCCTGCCTGGCCTGCTATTATAACCCTGTCTCCTATCTTAACGCTTCCTGCAACGCCCGCCTGGGCAACTATCACTGTGTCTTTACCAACCTTCACATTATGAGCGATTTGTACAAGATTATCTATCTTTGTCCCTTTTCTAATGACTGTTTCACCAATGGTGGAACGATCAATCGTCGTATTCGCACCAATTTCTACATCATCCTCTATAATCACCCTACCCACCTGTGGAATTTTCAACCTTTTTCCATCTTTATTTATATAGCCAAATCCATCACTTCCGATGACAGCACCCGCGTGGATTATAACGTTATCCATTAAAATTGACCTATCATATATAGAAACATTTGGGTATATTATTGCATTTTTTCCTATTGTGACATTGAAGCCAATATAAACGTTAGGAAAGATAACTGTACCAGAATTTACGGATACGCCATCCCTTATAATTACATTTTCTCCTATCGAGACATCCTTTCCCAATTCTGCATTACCAACAATTGCATGCTCCGAAATTCCTTTCCTGAATTTAACAGGTTCAGGGAAAAAATGATTAAGAAACCTGACAAAGGATTCTTCTGGGTTATCAACAAGAATATAATTGTATTCTCCTTTAATTTCGGAATCCTCTTTTACAACATAAATTGTTTTTTTTAATTTCTTGATTTTTTTGAATTTAGAAAAGTTGAATATAAAGACAATATGATATGGTTTTACATCCTCTGGATCCGTAATACCCTTTATCTTTATATTTTGTCCCTTGTACTTTCCTCCAACGACCTTTGCAATTTCCTTCCCACTACTTAACATTATATTCTTTTAAGATCTTCGTTATTATATCATTAACAATGACATCCAGCTTATTTTCTCCCTTTACCGTTGAAGAACTGGATATGACAGTCTTGTTATTTTCAGAATCAACTACTTTATAACTAACTACAATATCTTCACCGTTTTTTGTAACATCTCCAATGACAATCAATCTTGCATCAGCCTTCTTAATCACAGACAGCGCTTTTGATTCATTCATATCTTCTTCTCGAAGAATTCCTTCGCTGTTCTCCGCATTTGCAATCTTGAAGTGCTCAATAACATCAAAAGGCCCTCTACCTTTGAGGTTTGCAGTAACAAGATTTTTTAACTTTTCTCCAAGGTTAAGAGAAGAGGCTTCTCCAGTCTTTTCCTTGAACTTTGCAACATAAAAATATATTTTTGCTTCCTTAACGGGAGCAAACTCACTATTTAATTCATCTATTACTTCATCAGTAATATCCAAACCCTCATCAGCATAAACCACAACTCCACTGGATATATCAAGAATCATTGTATATCCATCTTCAGCACCAATTTTTTTCAAAATTGAATCTACCTTTGTGAGGAGGGGCTTCATCAGCTGGTCATTTAATTTTTTTGCCTCTCCATTCTGGCCCCAGATCGACTGAAGAAAATTTTCATACTCCCGTTGTTTTGACTGTATCTCCTGCATTTTTCTTACTTTTGCTTCTTGAGAAAGTAAAAGACCCTGAGTCTGAACCTGTTTCTGAAGATCCTGAATCTCTCTCTTTAAAGTTTCAGCCCTTTTTTGCCACTCATTCAATTTGTCATTGTATTTTTTCTCAATTTCATTTATGCCCTTATATTCCTTCATAATTCTATTTGAATCAATGTACCCTAATTTTACTTCACCTAAAACTGAGAGTGAAAGCATTAATAGAAAAAACGTAGAAAGTTTTAATATCTTCATATGTTACCTCCTTTTGTTCTATTCAAGGAATTCGAAAGAAACCCCGGCCGTATATTCAAAATCTTCAAATCTTCCTGTTATATTTCTAACAATGCCAAAAAGAGAAAGCCTATTACTTGATTTTAAGGGTATTTTACTACCAATACCGATTTTCCAGCCTTTACTTCCTTCGCTCTCGGAGAATACGTACCCCCCTCCAACATAGACGTACAAATACTGCATTGATACATTAAACTCGTTCTGGGAGACTGTAACGTAACCATTCCCTCGACTTATCGGAAATGATATCCCTGCTTTGTAAACAAGCTTTTGGATCAGTGTATCTCCCCCTATATATCTGTAAAAAACTGAAGCACCAAGATCTATTGTGGAAAGGTGTAACTTGAACCCTCCACCATACGTATAGCCCGAATAAAAAACCCTCGTTGTATCATCTATATCTCTATACTTATCAAAAAGTATATGCCATCTATACTCACTCCCGCCATTTAGCCACCCAGTTCGCAAACCAAAATCCATATTTTTGTAACGTAATGACATTACTCCAGAAAAATCCGTGATGTCTCCAATCCTCTTTACGCTCTCTGTAAAATGGTCCCACTCATTAGAATCCGGTGGAAAGGTAAATGTAAAATTCTGTGTATATAATACGTCACCAATAATGCCAATATTAATTATGTCTTTAATAGGAAAAGTAAATCCAAAGGAAGAGATCCTGTACTCGCGTTGTCCACTTCTACTATAAGAAAAGATTGGGGTAAATGAAGTATAAAATGAGTCTATAAAAAAAGCAGGGTTAATAGAAATATCATTAGAGAGCGGTGATCCCAATATCTTTGCATCCATATTGCCGGGGTATGTGTTTTCTCCAATTCCTATCTGTGAAAATAATGTTGAAGAAAGGATAACAAAAAGCATCAATTGCCTCCCCTTTTTATATACATAATATAAAAAGCTACGGAATCTGTTGGAATAGTAAATCTGCCAATGTTATTCCCGTAATATTTATTCCTTAGGATAATAGAATATGAAGGGAGCGTATCACTTAAATAAGGAACAATAGGGAGAATAGAAATATACCCTTCCACATTTCCTGACAAAGATTTGGAGCCAATTGCATAGTATTGTGTGCCTCGCTTTAAGAGAACTTCAAGAGTACAGGCCTGAGGCGAGTATACACCAATATCAAATCTTGAGTATAAAATTGAATCGAGCGGAATAGGTGGTAAAGAATCAAGGTTTAACTCAACCACACCATCCACACCAATGCCACTCCCAATTAAAAGTGTGTCTTCCATAGTATCATTAACCCCAAATCCTGCAAGTGATGAATCAATACCTACAACATATGCATCTTTATCTGGATTTTTAATTTCGAAACTACTGCCATTAAAAAGATGAATGGAAGGCTTGTTATCAGATTCTCGAGATCCAAACTTATAGAAATTGCTTGAGCCTATTATAAATCCATTGGTCATCTCGTCATTATCGGGTGATGAACCAAACTTTATCACCAGCGAATCACTAGAGATAAATTGTTTAAAGACCGTATCACCACATATTGAAGCAAGAGAATCGTATGTAACACTATTTTCCTCCCAGGGTTTGATAGCCTTCATTACAAAAAAGGTATCTGAAACAGAATCACCTTTCATTATGATGCTAAAAGAATCTATCGATAGTGTGTCGGGAATTATGAAATGGAGGAGAGACATAGTTGAATATTCTCCATTTCTACCTGTATATAATTTTTGTGAACTCCCAGTAGAAACATAATGTGAATAAGAATATACACTATCAGGTTTGACAATACTTGTTTTAACTTGCCTCTCCGGAAAAATAAACCCTGATTCCTTTGAACAGGAAGCCAAAAGAACAAAAACTATTAAAACGTAACGCCTAACTGAAAATGTGGTAACCATTTTCTCCCCTTATTTTTGTCAAATCCGTACCCAAAATCGAAACCTATAATACCCATCATCGGTATTTCCACTCTGAAACCTACTCCCCCACTCGTATAGAGGTCTGAAAGCTTCATATACTTTAAACTCTTATACGCATTGCCAGCATCGATAAATGTCATAACATAAGCAGTTTTCGACAAATTCCTCCTTAATTCAAGGTTCATAATTAATGCTGCATTCCCACCAATAACATAGTTATCCTTCATAGGCCCAATAGATCTATCGTTATATCCCCTTATACCCATAGAACCACTTCCACCTAATATGTACTTTTCTGTCAAAGGAATTTCCTGCCCAATGCCATTCCCAAATCCAAAAAATAATCTATTCATAAGAACGAAATCTGGAAAGATTTCTGCGTACCTTCTCATTTCAAAGTTGATTTTATAAAAACTTACATTTCCCTGTAAAATCCCCCCAGATAATTTTGGGGAGAAAGAAATATAACTTCCATTTTTTGCTGCAAGATAATTATCCCTCGTATCCCTCCAGAAATTAGCCATCACGGAGGATTCTATTTTTTTACCTGCCTCGTTTAAAATAAAATCAGGTACACTTTTAGTCGTATCAACTGATATCTCATTTCTTGATAAACTATAAGAACCACCAAGAAAAACATTTCTATTCCTGGTGAGGAGTTTCCCTAAACTTATCTGCCCCCCTGTTCTATATTCATCATAATATTGCCACATTCTGAATGTTGAGAATATGTTAAATCCAAAGCTGGTAGGTGTATCAAAAAGCCAGGGTTCACGGAATCCCAAGGTTAAGTTTTGTACAGGCTGTGATGTCTTCGTATTGGCAACAGTTCTCTCATAGGAAAAGTTTACCCGCTGTCCCCTTCCTAAAAAGTTCGGGATATTCATAGAAACGTTTCCAGTTAATCCTATGTCACCCGAAAATCCAAATCCTGCAGTAAATTGTGCACTCTGTTTTTCTTTGACCTTAAATACAAGGGTAATGGAATCCTTTGATTGTTCGGGTTTCATTTCTAAACTTAGATCATCAAAGTATCCGAGCCTAAAAATATTTTTTTGTGAATTTATTACTTCTTCCCTCTTAAATATATCACCAGGAAATATTGTGATATTTCTTCTTACTACTTTGTCGTATGTTTTCTCATTTCCCTTTATGTCTATATACTTAACAAAAACCTTGTCGCCCTCTGTTACTGAGAGGGTTACATTTACTGTATCGCCCTGGAACTGCATATCTGGATTAATATTAACATAAAGATATCCATTATTTGTATAAAAGGTATACATATCCTGGATCGATTTTTGAAAACTTTTATTATTAAAAATCTCTCCTCTTTTCAATTTTATATACTTCTCTGGATTTTTTAAATACTCATTGCCAACGAATACGATCGAACCAACATAATACTTTGTCCCTTCTGTTATGTAAAAATTAAGTACTGCACGCGAATTATTTTCATTAATTTTGTATGAATCAACCTTTGCATCGAGAAAACCCTTTTCTCTATAATAATTTTCTATTCTTTTTACATCTTGAACAAGTGTAGAATCAACAATCTCACCCTTTCTCCAGAACATCCATTTCTTTTTCCCTCTATGTTTTATCTTTCCACCAAGTGTTCTTGATTTTATTTTTTCATTTCCCCAAAATTTTACATCTACAAGTACAAGCTTCTTCCCTTCCGTTATCTCAAATGTAACATCCATTTCCCCTTCCAGATAATTCCTTTTCAAATTAACCTTTGTTCCTCTAAAACCCCTTTCTCTGTACAAATTGAGAATTGCCTTCTTTATACGAAATAATCTTCTATCGGAGACCAACATCGGAGGAGAAATATCAATGAGTGGAGAAATTTCCTTATCCTTTATCTTTTTATTACCCTCGAAATTAACACTTCGAAGTTTTGGATATTCTTCTACAACAATCCAAACCTTCACTCCTCCACCCTTTCTCTCAGCTTCAAGCTTTATATCTTTAAACAATCCAGTAGAATAAAGATATTTTATTGCTTTCTGTCCCATTTTTTCTGTAAGTATTTCACCTATAGAAAGATTGGATGTTGTCAAAACGATACTCGTATCCACGTAGTGAAGGCCCTTAACACCAACATCTAATATAACCTCCCCATAAGGGAAAACCATCATAAGAAGAAATACCATAAACTTAAGTTATTAAAAAATGATTTGTTGTCAAGGAGTTTATTCTTAATAAAACATTGGTGGTGGTAAAACTTTGTAAAACTATATAAACTTTATCATCCATTCCAAAGCCTTTGGCTCAAAATATGATGCTTCACGAGCTGTCTAGTAACTACGAATTATTGATTCTCTCTCTTTACGCCCAGTTAAAAGTTTATTCTAAAACCTTATTGCAGATTTTGCAAGTTTGTCCGCTTCCTTATTTTTTTCTCTGGGGATATATTTAATACTTATACCTTTGAATTCCTTCATTAAAGATACAACCCTATAAAATAGTTTCTTTATATATGTATTCCTTACCTTATATGCACCATTTAACTGTTTTACAACTAACTGACTATCAAGAAATACATCCACTTCCTTTATATTTTTAGATATTAGGAATCTTAATCCTTCAACAAGCGCTGTATACTCTGCTTGATTATTTGTACTTATTCCTATATATTTAGAACCTTCAAAGATTTTTTTATCATTTTTGTATACAACAAAACCAATCCCAGAAGGTCCTGGATTACTTGAGGAGGCCCCATCCGTATAGAGTATAAATTTAGTCAATGTATTTATAAATCAGGATTCTGCCGCACATATCGCAGGTGAATATCCTTTCAGCCCGTTTTACTTCAGCAAATTTCTGAGGTGGAATGGTAGAAAAACAACCAGTACATATTGCTTCTTCTATCACAGCTACACCCTTTCCACCCTTGCTCTTTCTAATTCTTTCATATCTCTGGAAAAGTGGTTCATCATTTAGTCTTGCTGCTGTGCGTTTTTTCTCATCCTCTTTGATTAGTATTTTCTCATCAGCATTGTTTGATGCCCTTTCTATATTTCTTTTCTCCTCAAGAATTCTCTTTTTTAAATCATCAAACATTCTTTCTTTTTCTGTATATTCCTTGTTTTCTTTCTCTCTCTTTGCATATATTTCAAGGAGTTGGTCTTCGAGCAATGAAATCTTTTCTTCGGTTTCCTTTATTTGTTTTTGTAGAGCCTTATACTCCTCATTCGTTTTAACAGAAAATTGCCTCTTCTTTGAATTTTCGTATAGCATCTTTGCCTCTTCAATATCTCTTTCTATTCTTAAACGTTGTTCATTCAAGAGCTCGTGCTGACTCTTTTCCTCATTAAATTCCTCCTCAGCCCTTTCTAATTCTTTATCCAGCTTTTTTAAATCTTCTGGCGTCCTTTGCTTTAATTGCTTCAGTCGTAATATTTCATCGTCTATCTTTTGAAGCTCCATAAGTATTTTTAATTTTTCCTTTACAGTCATTAATCCTCCTTAAAAATAAAATAAGTGCACAGTTGTGCACTTATTATGGGCGAAAGAGGAGTTGAACCTCTGACCTCCGGTATGTGAGACCGGTGCTCTAACCAACTGAGCTATTCGCCCTTCCAAATCTTTCTCCCATATATACTCTGTATTAAGTGGGCCCGGTAGGGATTGAACCCACGACCTGCTGATTATGAGTCAGCCGCTCTAACCAACTGAGCTACGGGCCCAATTTATAATATATTTTGATTATATTTATTTATTCACTTATGTCAAGTAGACAATCCACAGGCTGAATGTTTACTGAAGTAATACTTTTAATGTTCACAGCTTCAATAAAAAAAACAATAAGTAAAGGAAAAATTATGCTCTGTTTTCTGACATCTTAATAGCTATTTCATATCACTTTTTTACTTGACACTACTCTCTATAAAGGTATATTAAATTTGTAAAATAATAAAAAGGCAGGTGAAATATGTTAGAAGAAAATCTTGACAAATTGAGAGAAAAGTATGAAAGGGACCCTGATTCGTTAATATTTGCTCAATACGGCGATACCTTAAGGAAGGCTAATAGGATTGATGAAGCAATTACTATCCTTGAAGACGGTCTCAGAAAACATCCAAATTACGCCACCGGTTACATGATACTAGGAAGATGTTATAGGGATAAAAACGCTATAGAGGCTGCCATAAAGGAATTCGAAAAAGCCGTTGAACTTGATAAGCAAAGTATCCTTGCTCATAAGGAACTCAGTGACCTTTATATTCAGGAAGGACAGACAAATAGAGCAATAGATATACTTCAGAAATTGTTGAATCTCGACCCTCTTGATGATGCAGCAAGGGATAAATTGAGAGAACTCAGGGAAAAGAGTTTAGAGGAAGAGAAAAATGTTATATCATCCGTCGGAAAGGAAGACTTCTTTTCCTTTTTCGAAGAGGAAAAGACGAAGGAATCTATGGAAGTACCAACAGAAACTGAAGTCCCTAAAGAGACGCACAAAAAAAATATCCCTGAAGAGGAACTTGAATCTTTCCTTGAGCCCAAAAGAGTACCCGAACAGCCCGCAGAGGCTGAAACACCTACTGAAGAAACTCCACCTGTTGAAGAAACAAGGGAAGAGGTTGAGCCTGTTTCTGCTCAACCAATAGAGAAAGGGACAGAAGAATTTGAGACCAAAGAAATAGGGGCAGAATCAGTAGAAAAAGAAATGGCAGAATTACCAGAAAAAAAGATTAAAAAAGAAACTATAGAAGTACCCCAGGGTTCAGAGACTATAAATCCGAAATTTAATCTTGAATTGGCAAAATTGTACATAAAGTATAACTTTAATGATAAAGCCCTCTCTGTACTTCAGAAAATCCTTGAAAAAGAACCTGATAATACTGATGCATCCCTTTTGCTAAATGAAATAAAAGGACTGTCACCCTTAGAAGAGATAAAGAAACCTTCTCCTCCAATGGAGGAAGAAAAAACCGAAGATACAGGCATCCTTGAGGAAATTGGTAAGAAAGAAACACCTATAGAGATAGAGTCAGCTGAGCCAGAAGCAAAAGAAGAGGATACTGAAAAGAAAGAAGAAAATAAAAGAGGGACAGAGAACGCGGAACCTAAGAGCCTTAGCGATCTTTTTGGGGAAGACGAAAATGAGTAACTCAAGGATGAGCAAACTACAGAAAAGACTCTCTGAGCTAAAAATTGATGCCTTCCTTATAACCAATATGAAAAATATATACTACCTGACAGGATTTACTGGAGATTCAGGCATCCTATTCGTAACACGGAGAAAGGCTCTGCTTATAACGGATTATCGCTTCCAGGGGGATATAGTTGAAAACATCAAAGATGCTGATTTTACACTTTCGAAGGAAAGATATACGATGGAATTAGTCAGACAAAAAATTTTCAAAGGAAAGAAAACGATTGGGTTTGAATCCGCCAGCGTTTCTTATGGATCTTTAAAATCTATAAAAAAAGTTTTAAAAAAGAAAATGAAACCAATCGAAGGAGCGGTAGAGGAGTTAAGAGAAATAAAGGACGAGAAGGAAATTACGTATCTGAAAAAGGCTGCCTCTATTGGTGATAAAGCATTACTGAAGGTTCTTGATATTATTAAACCCGGGATAAAAGAAAAAGATATTGCGGCAGAGCTAGAGTATCAGATGAAAAAACTGGGTGGTGAAAAGCCTTCATTTGATACTATTGTTGCCTCAGGTTACCGTTCAGGGACACCCCATGGTGTGGCATCCGATAAAAAAATCCGCAAAAATGAATTCATTACAATGGATTTTGGAAATTTCTATAAGGGTTATGCCTCTGATATGACCAGGACAATCTATGTCGGGAAACCATCAAAAAAAGAATTGGATATCTACAACACCGTCTATCAAGCTCAAAAAGAGGCTCGTACTAAATTCCAGGTCGGTATGAAATTAAAGGATATTGATAAAATTGCAAGGGATTACATTACAGCAAAGGGTTACGGAGAAAATTTTACACATTCACTTGGCCATGGAGTGGGCCTTAATATCCATGAAAAACCCTTTGTTAGCTTCAAAAGCAAGGGTGTTTTGAAAGATGGTATGGTTTTCACAATTGAACCAGGTGTCTATATAAATAACTTTTGTGGAGTAAGAATTGAAGATACCGTTGCTGTTTTTAATGGTAAAAAGATTGAGTTAACAAAATCAAAAAGGGAACTAATCACTCTTTAGAAAGTTATGGCTGATACAAGCGATATCAGAAAGGGCTTAACAGTTAAAATGGATGGAGCAGTTTATAAAGTTGTAGATTTTCTGCATGTTAAACCTGGGAAGGGACAGGCATTCGTAAGAACCAAATTTAAAAATATGGAGACAGGTGCAGTTATCGAAAAAAATCTGAAATCTGGGACAACAATATATCCTGTTAGAGTAGAGGAAAAATCTGCCCAATACCTTTATAGAGATGGAGATTATTATATTTTTATGGATCTCGAAACCTATGAGCAGTATAGCCTTCCACTCGATCAAATTGAAGAGGAATATAAATTTCTAAAGGACGGTTTAGAATTATCTCTCTTAATTGCAGATGATAAAATTATTGGTATAAAATTACCGAATTTTGTTGAATTAAAAATTATAGAAACAGATCCCGGGGTAAGAGGTGATACCGCTCAAGGGGGCACCAAACCAGCAAAGGTTGAGACTGGTGCAATTATATCTGTTCCTCTTTTTGTGGAAGAGGGCGAAATAATAAGGATTGACACAAGAACAGGAACTTATGTAGAGCGAGTCAAAAAATAGTGAAAATTTATACTGATGAAATAAAGTTTTCCACAAAAGGTTTTGACGATATTATAGATATTACTAAAGCCGTAGTAGAAATTCTTAGAGAGTCCAGTATAAAAAACGGAATAGTTACACTCTTTATCCCTGGCTCAACAGGTGGCATTACCACTATTGAGTACGAACCAGGTTTAAAAAAAGACTTCCCTGAGATGATGGAAAAGATAGCCCCTCAAAATAAAAATTATCACCACAACGAAACCTGGCACGATGGAAACGGTTTCTCACATCTAAGGGCATCATTGATAGGACCTTCTCTTACAGTACCCATTGCAAATGGAGAATTAACTCTAGGAACGTGGCAACAGATTGTGTTTATAGATTTTGATAACAGAAGCAGGAAAAGGAGTGTCATTGCCCATATTATTGGTGATTAGTTTCTTTTTATTTAGAACACCCAATTTTAATGGAGATTCTTCATTTAGTTGTCTTGAAAAACAGATGAACTTTGGATATAGAATTCCAGGTTCACCCGCTCATAAAAAATGTAAAAATTATATCATAAATAGATTAAGAAAGACTGCAGACACTGTATACCTTCAGAATTTTGAAATAAATAGTGTGCATTTTCATAACATCATTGCTGAAATACATTCTAAAGGGAAAAAATGGCTTCTTCTTGGGGCACATTATGACACAAGACCTTTCTGTGACAAAGATCCAGATACAACCTATCAGGATTCGGCTCTACCTGGAGCAAATGACGGGGCAAGCGGTGTAGCAATCCTATTAGAGTTGGCAAGAATATTATATAAAAAAAAGCCACATGTGAATATAAAATTTGTCTTCTTTGATGGTGAAGACTTCGGGAGAACAGAATACTCTTCCTTTATTGGGTCAAAATACTTCGCCTCCACATTAATCAAAAAACCTGATTTTGCAATAATTGTAGATATGGTTGGTGACAGAGATCTGAACATATACAAAGAAGGATTCTCTGAACGATTTTCGAATGGATTTAATGATCGAGCGTTTAAGATATTCAAAAAGCTATATCCAAAAAATTTCATCGATAGCGTAAAATATTACATAGATGATGACCACATTCCTTTAATAAAAAAGGGTGTAAGTGCAATAGATATAATAGACTTTGATTATCCATTCTGGCATACTCATCTTGATACAGAAGATAAATGTGCCCCAAAAAGTCTTGAAATAACTGGAAGGGCAATTGAACAATTAACGTATGAATTACGATAGGGAGGATACTATGGTATTTTTATTATTACTATCCCTTGACATAGAGGGGGGAAATGTACTTTTTTCTCTGAAGATGCCCGACGCGAAGGATGTGAGATTGTCAGGGGATTTTGTAAACTGGTCAGCTGATGGTATTAAAATGGTCAAGGAAGATACACTATGGAAGGCAAAGGTGAAAATTCTACCTGGGATTCATCAATATAAATTTATAGTTGATGGTGATTGGATTCCAGATCCTTTAAACCCTTTAAAAGCCCCCGATGGCTTTGGTGGTTTCAATTCTGTATTTATCCTTACGGAAGACGGTAGAATACTCACAGAACCCTTAATAAAGAAAACGAAAGAAGGCGTTCAGTTCGTCTATTTTTCTCCTACCTCAAAATCAGTCTATCTCGCAGGCGATTTCAATAACTGGGACAAAACAGCCACACCATTGGTAAAAAAGAACGAAATGTGGAAAATTACAATTCCCCTCACGCTTGGTGTGCATAGGTATAAATTCATCGTTGATAACAAATGGGTTGAGGACCCCCTTAATCCCGCAAAAGTGCCCGATGGGTACGGCGGTTTCAATTCCGTTATTACCTTGAAAGAGAACGGAAAAATCGTATTTGGAGAAGAGAGTCCATTCCCAAGTGGCATCCCTGTGATAGAAAAATTGAAGGGAGAAGGAAAACCAATTTATTTCACAATTGTCTGGCACCAACACCAGCCTTTTTACCTAAAAGAAAAGGGAATTTATGTGCTCCCCTGGGTACGACTACACGCTATAAAAGACTATTATGATATGGCTGCCTTTGCAGAAAAATACAATATCCATTTTGTTGTTAACCTGACACCTTCACTGCTTTACCAAATTATAGATATTGGAAAAATAATGGCTAAAGGAAAATGTCCGGATAGATACCTTGAATACACAATGATCCCGGCAGATAAACTCAATGATGAACAGAAAAAATTTATCCTCGCAAACTTCTTCAGTGCAAACTGGGATAATATGATTAAAACCTATCCAAGATACAACGAACTGCTTGAAAAAAGGGTTATAAAAGGTGATGGTTCGTTAAATTACAAGGCCAGCATGAAAAAATTTACTGTTCAAGATTTTAGAGATCTTCAAGTCTGGTTTAATCTCGCCTGGTTTGACCCAGATTTCAAAAAAGGTGTTGTAAAACTCCCTGATGGTGATTCTGTAACTATCAAATCCTTAATTGAGAAGGGGAAAAATTTTTCGGAGAGGGATAAAAGTCTTATCTTCGAGGCACAGGAAAAAATCATAAAGAATATCATACCTCTTCATAGAAAACTCCTGAAAGATGGAAAAATTGAAGTTTCGACTACACCATTTAGCCATCCTATTCTCCCTCTCATATATGATACTGATATAGCGAAAATCTGTATGCCAAATACGCCTCTTCCAACCCGCTTTAGCAGACCTGAGGATGCAGATGAACAGGTCAAAAGAGCTATTGAAATGTACAAAGAATTGTTTGGTATACCCCCTACAGGAATGTGGCCTGGTGAAGGCGCACTCTCCGAGAATGTGATTCCAATTTTTAAGAAATATGGCATCAAATGGGTCGCGACGGATGAAGGGAATCTCCAGAAATCTCTAAAGGTAAATCAACTCAAGCCGCAGCAACTATTCAACCCATATAATATGAATGGGGTAAAAATTGTTTTCAGGCTACGAGATCTTTCAGATGCCATTGGGTTCCGTTACCAAAAGATGAATGGCGTTGATGCCGCCAACGACCTTATACTAAATCTTTACTCACACTACAAAAATCTAAGCAGAGAAGGACCGTTTCTTATTACGTTGATTCTTGATGGAGAGAATGCGTGGGAGTGGTATAAAAATGATGGAAAAGACTTCCTGAACGCATTATACTCACAGATTGAAAAAGCAAGTTGGATCAGAACAACCACGATAAGAAACTATCTCAAGATAGAAAAAAATTATGCTGAACTTTCCTATCTCTGGCCTGGTTCCTGGATAAACTCAGACTTTAATATATGGATTGGTGAATCTCAGGAGAATACTGCCTGGGAATATCTCAAAAAAGTAAGGGAAGATTTTGATAAGATGAAAAAAGGGAAATCTAAAGAAAAGATTGAAAATGCATATTTCAACATACTTAAAGCTGAGGGGTCTGATTGGTTCTGGTGGTATGGTGAAGACCAGAATTCCCTTATGGATAGCGAATTTGATTATATCTTTAGAGAATATCTAAAAAGGGTATATGAGAACCTCTCAGAAAATCCTCCTATCTTTCTTGACTATCCAGTAAAATAATGTAAAATTATAAAAAAGGAGGAGATACTATGGATAGTAATAGATTTGGCTATCAGAAAAGATTAACACCTGGGGAGATCCTTTTCAGGGAAGGGGACACTGGGAATGAGATGTACTTGATTAAATCAGGTCAAATTATGATTACAAAAAGAATTGGAAATGAAGAGAAGACCCTTGCCATTCTTAAAGATGGTGATTTCTTTGGGGAAATGGCAGTACTTGATCAGAGCCCACGCTCAGCCTCTGCTATAGCCAAGACGGACGCAGAGTTAATCATAGTAGACAGGGATGCCTTCCTAAAACAGGTTAGAGAAAACCCATTTATCTCATATGTTATTGAAACGCTCACCAAGAGATTAAGACAAACGGACGAGATGCTGAAGTTTATGTATATAAAAAATGAAGAAAAGAGGTTCGTTTCCTTCATCCTGAACAAGGCAATGTCTCAGGGTAAACAAACCCCTGATGGATTAGATTCAGGCATACCTACAAGCCCTGATTCAATCTCCGGGATGATAGGAGTGGATAGAAACAAAATCGAGAATTTTTTAAATACCCTTACCAGGGGAAACATTGTAATACAGAGAGATACTCTTATTATCGCTGATATTAAAAGACTTGAAAAATACAGAGAATACTTAGATTTGAAGGAGACATTCGAGAGGTGAGGGTTGTCCTCCTAACCCATACACCTAATCCCATTCGTACCCTTTATGTTGCGGCAAGAACCTGTTATTCAGATGCGGGCCCCTCACAAATTGAGGCAAAGGATGAGGAGGTTATGAAGAGGCTCATAAAAAATATTTATATTTCGGGGCACGAATCAATTCTTGAACACGTTAGCTTCACCTTTGGCATAGAAGGCGTATCAAGGGTTCTTACACATCAACTGGTAAGGCACAGGTTGGCAAGCTATTCACAGCAATCACAGAGATATGTTAAAGTAAGAGAAAACTATGTCATTCCGCCAAGCATTAAAAAAAATAAAGAGGCATTATCAATCTTTGAAAAGGGGCTTAATGATATTAATAAAATTTATGAAAATCTAATTAATATGGGAATACCAAAAGAGGATGCAAGATTTATTCTTCCCAATGCAACTAATACGAATATAGTAATGACAATGAATCTTCGTGAATTGATCCACACATCTGAATTGAGGTTATGCTTTAGGGCTCAGTGGGAAATAAGAATGTTATTTACTTACATAAAGCGCGAAGTAAAAAGGGTTGACAAATTTTTAGCAAGTCTGCTTAACCCCATATGTATACGGCTTGGATACTGTCCAGAAAAGGAAAGTTGCGGATTGAGGCCGATAAAAAAGGAGGTAATTGGTGATAAAGATTAAATGGATAGATGGAATGAAATTCTACGCATATGGACCCTCCAATCATCTGATAGTAATGGATTCATCACCTGATGTTGGAGGTGATGATACTGCATCTCGACCTATGGAGGTATTCCTATTCTCCCTTGGTGGATGTACGGGTATGGATGCTATAAGTATACTAAGAAAAATGAAACAAAAGGTAACAGATTTCTGGATTGATATAGAGTCAGAGAGGGCATCTGAACATCCGAAGGTATATACAAAGGTAAGATTGGCATACTATTTTAAGGGTAAAGGCCTTAATTCAAAAATGGTGGAAAAAGCAGTTAAACTTTCTCAGGATAAGTATTGTTCTATCTCAGAAATGATCAGGAAAACGGCAAAATTAGAATATGAGATAAAGATTCTGGAGTAAATTTTTTTAGCTATGGTAGATTAGCCTTAAAATTTCTCTCCCCCATATAAATACGATAAAGCCGCCTATAGATAGAAAGGGACCAAATGGGATTTCTTTCTTTATGGTCCCGCCCCTTTTTCTTATAATTATAACACCGTATATTAAACCAATGAAGGAGGCAATAAAGACAGTGATAAGAAAAGATGCCCATCCAACAAAACTACCGATAAGGGCAGATAGCCTCATATCGCCAAGGCCTATAGCTTCTTTTTTGTAAATAAATTTTGCCGAATAGTATATTGTAACAATGACAACCGCTCCAATAACAGCTCCAAGAATGGAAGAATACATCCTACCCCTGAAGAATGAAAGGGTAAGCCCTATTATTATTCCGGGTATAGCAATGGAATCGGGAATAAGCATTGTATCAAAATCTATGAACGATATGGGAACGAGAAGGAGAATAAATAATACAAAGGTCAGGTACTCGAAACTTAAGCCATACCTCAAATATCCAAACAAAAAAGAGAATGCCACAATGGATTCAACAATGGGATACCTCGGTGAAATAGGCGCGCCGCAGTTCCTGCATCTCCCCTTAAGAATGATATAACTAACTATCGGTATATTATCGTAGGGTTTTATCCTTGCCCCACAATGTGGGCAGGATGATGGAGGGAAGATAATAGACTTACCCTTTGGAAGTCTGTATATAACAACGTTTAGAAAACTACCTAATATTGCTCCCAGTATGAAAAGAATCGTAGCAATCATATTAGGGGTTTATCAGAAAATTCTCTTATGTCAAGAAAAAATTGTCACTGTTTTTTCACATCCTTTGCTAAAGTGCGGTCTGACAGAAAAATTTTCCCTTGACAAAAAATATAATTCCTTTATTATTGATTTATAATTAAAAATGAAAGGAGGTGAGATTATAGGAAATTAAGTAGGGGGTCTTTTTATCTCAGAAAACGAGATGGTAAAAATTTAAAAAGGAGGGTTTTATGAAGAAGTTTTTATTTGTTGGTTTATTTGTGTTCTTTTCAACAGCAGTGTTTGCCCATAATATCGAAAATCGAGGAAAGAGAAATATTGCAAAACCTGTAATATCAAATGTTGAGGGTTCAGTGCATAATATGAATGTGAATATTCAAAGGTCAACAAAGGTTAGTAGTATATCCCTTGATCTGCCCAAAGGTCCATCATTCAAAAAGAGCATACCCCCTATTAATGCAGCAGACTTACCGAATCCAGACGACATTTCTTCAGCCAATCCATCTTCTATTCTATACGAGCAACAGGATGAAGAAAGGGCTTTAAGAGAGAGTAGGACTTCACCCTGGGAAAAAGATGTTAAATGGGCTAATGACATATTGATCTGGGGAGGTACAGTTGGTTCTGGTCAGGACTTTGACGTAGATGAATCAACAGGTGATATCTATGCTATCTTTGACACCAATCATTCAACCTATGACAGTCTTATTGTCTTTCGTTCAACAGATGGCGGTAATACCTGGAGTTTCTGGCGTGCAAGTTATACTAGTACGGGTACTGTAAGTAAGCCCAAGGTTCGTGTTGCAAAGGATGCATCAGGAGTAACATGGGTCTGTATGGCTGGTATATTCAACAGCGGCACTTCCTCAGAATACAAAAAGCTATATGTAAGGAGAATGAAGACGGATCAAAGTGTAAATTACTGGGAAACAGTCTCGGACAGCGTTGATTATTTTGATATGGACGCCGATGTTGGAACCGGTGCCTATGTTTATGTTACATATATTCCTTCGGGCTCTGGTAATGACGTATGGGCCGCTCGTAATCACCTGGACGGCAATGGATGGGTTAATAATCAATCTCTATTCGTTGACCCACTAACATTCCCATATCCACAAATTGCTGCAGGGGCGGGTGGTAATGTATCAATTGCTTTTATAGATAATAGGATTACTACAAACGATGAAATCCGCATCAAGAGAAGTACTAATTATGGAAGTACCTGGTTAGGTTCTGCACAGGTGAGCAACAACAGTGGTGCCGCTACATTGCTTTTTACAGATATCGCATATTCACATGGTGCAACCCAGACTGGATGGATTTTTGTCACCTTTAGATTTCCCTCCAGTGATAACCTTGTGTATTATTACAGCACAGACAGTGGTGTTAACTGGACATACGGTACTGTAATTGGTGGCGGCGGTGATGAAAATATGAGTACAATCCGTGCCCGTAAGGCCACTGGTGCCTTAACAGTTGCCTATAACGCAGACCCGGGAGATTCAACAATGTTTACCTGGGCATCTGTAGGCAGTCCAACAAGTTTCACCACGCCCGTACGTATTAATGATTACAACGCCACTGGCATCTGGCCTCCTACTGCAGGATGGAATGGTCATGCATATTCTGCTGTAATCTATTCATCCCATACCCAGAATTATAAACCCTATTTTGATTGGTTTGGTAATACTGGTATTGAAGACAATGATGAAGTAACGACACGTTTCTTAACCGCGCCAGGTATCTCAAATGGCAATGCAACGATTAACTATGTTGTAAAAACGAGAGGGAATGTAAGGATCTCTCTATACGATATGACGGGTAGATTGTTTGATATCCTTGTCGACGAGGCGAAGCCTGTAGGAAAATATTCTTTGAATATCAGCAAAAATCTTGCCTCAGGCATCTACTTCATCCGTATGAATTCAGCGGATGGTGTATACACAACGAGGATGACGGTTTTTAAATAAATCAGTCGTTCATTGAGAATAGGGGTCAGCAATCTTTGCTGACCTCTATATTTATTACTGCCCCTGAATGGATAATATTTTTTTTACCATTGACAATTAAATTTAGATTACCATTTATATCCACACCTTCCATTGTTCCCTTTATTAATTTACTACCCTGTTGAATCTCACAATTCCCTCCAATGTCCTCAAGTTTTTCAAGATACTTACTTAATATATTATCCTGTTTACTATACTGTAATTTTAAAATTGCTGATGTAATCTTGTGAGAGCGAACCTGAGTGCGGAGCAGCAATATCCTCGCCTCTCTTTTTTGGTTCGCCTCTACTCTATCCTGTTGCCCTGTTCCTCGCTATTCTTTCTATACTTCTCCTACCTTGCTTCTCTTTCTACTTCTCTTCTACCTTGCTCTTCTTTCTATATCTCTTCTACCTTGTCTGACCGTATAGGAGACCAAAAAGAAAAATATATAAAAAGATATATCTCCTACTTCCTTGTCTAATGTGAAATCTATAATAGTAATAACAAAGAAAAATTTTTCCTTGACAAAAAAAAATAATTCCTTTATTATTGATTTATAATTAAAAGTGAAAGGAGGTGAGATTATAGGAAATTACGTAGGGGATCTTTTTGTCTCAGAGAACGAGGTGGTAAAAATTTAAAAAGGAGGGATTATGAAAAAGGCCCTATTAATTAGTTTGTTATTTATCTTCAGTAGTGTGTTATCTGCATCGAACCAACCAGGAGAAGAAATACCCTGGCCAATTCTGAAAGAATCAGCACCTGCATGGGTAATGCTTGAAAACCTTACCCCTGCAGAGAGGAGCAATGCAATTATCCAGGTCGAACTCTTCAGTGATGCTAATTCAGAGGCTGTTCAGCATGCCCAATTGGTAGAGGATAAGTGGAACAATGGTGACTACAATGATGCGATTGAATTATTTCAGCAGTTTACTGATCTTAACGATGCAGCCATTGGGATACAATGGAAAGAGCCCATAACCACAAGTTCTAGCTCTAAATGGGGAACGGATGTTCAGATCGGGACAGACGATTCAATATATGTTGTAGACCTTGATGTTGATAATATAACAGGTCATCTATTCTCAGTTCTTCTCCATCCTTCTGGCGGTTATTACCATTGGGATGTCTACTTTTCTGCAGATACGGGAAAGACCTGGTCTGAAACATATACCTGGAATGGGGGAAGTAGCTACATAACCGATGTGAGTTGCGCAGTGGTTGGAAATCGCTTCTATGTAGCCTATGTATACGATGGCGCTCCAAAGGATGCCCGTTTAAGAAGGTTCTATACCAGTGATGGCACCAGCGATGCCACCTATGGTTACGTTACTGTTAATACCGAAGCAGATACTATAAAGGATATTGTCCTTGCCACTAATGCAGATTATTACAACAACCGTATATATTACTTAGATATCCTTGCAAATAATTCACTCAAATACTACTGGGATGATACAACTGCAACAAGCTGGACAGCCGCTGACCCTGCTATTGGAAATGCATACAAGGGTCTGGATGCCACCTGCAATGAAGGATTCTCTACCTACTTCTTCTGGGTTTCCTATATTGGAACAGACTATAAAATCTATGTTGCTGGAAAGGCGGGATCCTGGCACAACTTTGGTGCATTAGATACATCATCTACATATCCAGGAGTGTCTTCCATTGGTGCATATAAAGATACAGTAATTACCATCTATAAAGAGGCATCTAGCCCCAACAGGGCAAAGTATAGAATTACTTACAATGGAGGGAGTTCCTGGTTATATGGATTTATTAGTGATTCAACAACCTATTGTTTTGATGTAACATCCAGGGGAGGGGATGGAATGGGTGTTGCCTACCAGGAATGGAATGGTGTCAATTGGTCTGGCATGTATAGACACAGAACTTACACAAGTTATAATCCCTGGACTACCCCTGTGTCATTTGCAGATTATGAGCCACGTATTATTGTAAAGCCTGCAATAGAACGTGTTGCCAGTGGAATATATGGGATCGTTTATGTAGACTATCCAAACCAGAATGCATACTTTGATAGAAGTGATTTTGTAGGGATAAATGAAAATCCTGATATAGAAACGAATGTAGTTAAGCTTCTGGGCAATTACCCCAATCCCTTCAGCCATTATACAACGATAAAGTATCAAATCGCCAAAAGAGTGAACGTTTCTCTAAAAGTTTACGATATATCGGGAAAATTGGTGAAGACAATTGTTGAAGGTGAAAAGGGACCAGGTAGTTATACAGCAACGTGGAATGGAATGAATAATGACGGAAATAAGGTTTCAAGTGGTGTATACTTCTACAGGTTGAGCACAGGCAATGCCGGTGTTTCAAAGAAGATGATACTTCTGAAATAACATTTGTTTTAATCCCCGGGCGCATTGCCCGGGGATTATTTTTTATAAAATCTTTTTACTCCCCCTGAATAGATAATATTTTTTTTACCATTGACAATTAAATTTAGATTACCATTTATATCTACACCTTCCATTGTTCCCTTTAGAATCCTTTTCCCTTGAAGAATTTCACATTCTTTCCCAATGCCCTCAAGTTTTTTAAGATACTTACTTAATATGTTATCCTGTTTACTATACCGCAATTTTAAAATCGCTTTGGAGATCTTTAATGCCATCTCTTCTAACCTATAGTTTTGCTCTCTTATCTCAATTAAGGAAATAGTTCTTTCTCTTAATGTCTCTGGCAAATCTTCTACTCTATTATTTACATTTATTCCAATCCCAATAACCATTTTCCCGGAAACCTCTTCTATAAGCACACCACCGACTTTTCTTCCCTGAAAAAAAATATCGTTGGGCCACCTTATGGATACATCTACCCCAAGCTCCGCAAGGACATCGGAGATTGCAAGTGGAACAATAAGTGGAAGTGGAGGCCCCTTCCATTCTGTAACAAATGAAAAATAGAGACCCCCTAAAGGGGATGCCCACATTCTCCCAAACCTTCCCCTTCCTTTGTTCTGCACCTTAGAAATAATGATTGATGGAATTTCGATTTTATTAATATTTTTTCGTGCAAAATCATTTGTGGAATCTATTTGTGAAAATCTAAAAATTTTCAATGCGCTTCCGCCCAGTTATTTCCTATATGTGCATCAACAATGAGCGGGACATCCAATTTTATAATATTTTCCATTCTTTTTTTGATTTCAGGAATAACCTCTTCTATCTCATCCTCTGAAATCTCAAAGAGGAGTTCATCGTGGATCTGGAGAATCATCCTTGTCTTCTTTCTCTTCAAGTACCTCCATACATCTATCATTGCAAGCTTTATCAAATCTGCTGCAGTCCCCTGTATGGGCGTGTTTATTGCAATTCTTCTGCCGTAATCCTCTGTTCTCTTAGAAGAAAGTTCGGGTATTCTTCTCTTCCTTCCAAATAATGTCCGAACAAAACCATTTTCCTTTGCAAAATTAATGATTGTGTCAATCCATTGTTTCACCCCTCCAAAATCCCTGAAATAATTCTCGATAAATACGGATGCCTCTGTCTGGCTTATACCTAATTCCTTTGCAAGGCCAAAGGCACTCATTCCATATACGAGACCAAAATTCACTACCTTCGCCTGCCTTCTCATAACGGGTGTCACATCCTTTTCCGCTACCTGGAATACTACAGAGGCGGTATGGGTATGAATATCCTTACCCTTTCTAAATCCATCAATGAGATACCTGTCCCCTGTTATATGTGCCAGTATTCTGAGTTCAATCTGTGAATAATCACAGGAGAGTATCCGGAAGCCACTTTCTGCAATTAATGCCTTTCTAATCTTTCTTCCAATCTCTCCCCTTATAGGAAGGGTTTGTAGATTCGGTTCACTCACTGTGATCCTGCCTGTTGCTGCAATAGTCTGATTAAATGTACAATGAATTCTGCCTGTCTCTTCATCAATTAATTTTGGGAGCGCATCTGCATATGATGATTTCAATTTATCCTGTTCTCTATAACTCAACAGGAGCTTTGCAATCTCGTATTCCTGGGAAAGGACTGCTAATGTTTCTGCATCTGTAGAATAACCTGTTTTTGTCTTCTTAACGGCAGGAAGACCAAGTTTCTCAAAGAGAATTTGGCTTAATTGTTTTGGAGAGCGTAGATTAAACCTTTCACCTGCAATGTCAAAAATCTGCTCCTCGATCTGTTCAAGCTCTTCACCGAGCTTTTTAGAGAACACCTTCAAAAATCCAATATCGAACTTTATACCTGTTTTTTCCATATCAAAAAGAACAGGAATTAAAGGGACTTCTATCTCTCTATATACGGGTAGAAGTTCCTCTGTTCTCATCAGATCCATAAGCCTATCCCTTATCTTCTTTGTGTAGTATGCTTTCTTTTCAAAATACTCTTGGTCTTTTTCATCAAGTACAATCCCCTCTTCCTGTAATAATATCCTCTCAATATTATGGGTCCTTATATTCGGGTTTATAAGGTAATCCATTAAACAAATGTCATCAAATTTTCTTTCTAACAATATGCCTGTGCTATGAAAAAAAGACTTTGCATCTTCAAAAACAACGTTATCTTTAGAATTTATTATCTCTCTAAGTTTACTATCTTCCTTTATCAGAGCAACCTTCCTTCCATCAGAAAAATAAAACACAGGCCCCTCTTCCGTAGCCCTACGAATTATAGATATATCTGGGCCCAGTTCTTCAATTGTTGCCGTCCTTACCTCAAATGATTCTTTATTCTCTATCCCTAATTCCCTTATTAATGAAAAGAATTCCAGTTTTTTGAAGATATTTATAATCACATCATTTTTTATACCATCCCATTTCAAATCCTCAATACTAATATTCATATTAATTGGTGAGATGTTCGTCAATTCCTTTGCCATCATTACCTGTTCTTTAAATTTCAAAAGTGTTTCTCTTATTTTATTACTTTTTATCTCTATTATATGTCTATATATTTCTTCAATAGAACCATATTTTTTTATGAGTTTTGCAGCCGTTTTAGGCCCTATTGATGGAACACCAGGAATATTATCTGAACTATCGCCGATCAGGCTTAAAAGATCTGGTATCTGACGAGGCTTGACGCCAAATTTATCTTCAACCTCTTCTGGCCCATACCACTCTTCTCCCTTAGTGAGCATATTTAATATTTTTATTTTACTGTCTACTGTCTGCATAATATCCTTATCAAAGGTGAAGATGATGACATCTTTCCCTTTTTCACTTGCTTTTTTAGCGATTGTAAGAATAATATCGTCCGCCTCAAAGCCCTCCTTTTCAACAATCCTTATCCCATACCCTTTAACTACATCTCTTATAATCGGAAGTTGGCGGGCAAGTTCATCTGGCATCTTTTTCCTTGTTGCCTTGTAGGGTGCATACTCTCTGTGTCTAAAGGTGGGCCCTGGAAGATCAAAAGAAACAGCCACATACTCTGGCTTGATTTCTTTTAAGACCTTATTCAAAGACCTCACAAATCCAAATACACCAGATGTATTCATCCCCTTCGAATTTCTAAGAGGGTTATTTATAAATGCATAGAATGATCTATACGCAAGGCTTGAACCATCAATGAGCAGTAATTTTTCCATCAAAACTTGTAACCAATATCCCTCAAGAATTTTTTTCTCTCATCGATGTCTTTCTCTTCCTCAATACCTATAGGTGTAAGGCCATCAAGAATGCCGATAATACCCTTCTGTTCGCCATCCTCAAGTACAATCACCTTTGCTGGATTTGCAGTAGCCGCAAAGATATTCACCACCTCCTCCACATTCTTAATTCTCTGGAGAACATTGATAGGATATGTATCTTTTAATAGCACAATGAATGAATGGCCTGCCCCTATTTTTTCTGCATTTCTTACTGCGAGTCTTTCCAGTTCTCTATCCGTTCCATAATGTCTTATCAATCTGGGACCTGAGGACTCACAGAAGGCAAGACCAAACTTTATACCTGGAACTGCAGTAACAAGCGTTTCGGAGATGTCCTCAATTGTCTTTATAAAATGGGACTGGCCAAGAATAAGGTTCAAGTCTTCTGTCTTTTCAATTTCGACAAGCTTAATCTCCATTTTCACCTCCTAATAAATATTCTTTCACCTTTAACTACAGTGTGTTATTTGCTTTGAAGCAGGGATATTGAGTTGGGAATTTTTCTTCTCAAAGAAAGATAGTAAAAATGTCACGCTGATCTACTCCTCAGCTGACCACACGCCCCTGAAATATCACTTCCCTTAGACCAACGAACTGTTACTACAGGTGCAAGGGGATAGAGAATTTTTAAAAATCTATCAACATCTCCCTCTGAAGGGGCTTTAAAATCAATACCTTTCACTGGATTAAAGGGAATGATATTTATCTTGCTGGGAACACTGCGGGCAATCTTTGCCAGTTTTATTGCGTGTTCTTCAGAATCATTTAATCCCCTAAATAGAATGTACTCAAATGTTACCCTCAAGCCTTTCATTTTATAATATTGGTTCGCCGCATCTATAAGAGCATTAATAGGATATTTACTGTTCACAGGCATCATTCTGGTTCTCTCCTCATCTGTGGGAAAATTTAAGGAAATGGCGAGTTTATATTGACAGGGGATGCTGGCGATTTTTTTTATTCCAGGTACAACACCAACCGTAGAAACTGTAATTTTCCTTGCCCCAATTCCTATGTACTTATTTATAATTTCCAATGCCCTTAAAACCTCATCCAGATTTAACATCGGTTCACCCATTCCCATAAGAACAACGTTCGTTATTCTTTCACCTGTTAATTTTTGGATTTGAAGTACCTGATCTACTATCTCATAAAATTTAAGGTTCCTTATAAATCCCATCATTCCAGTGGCACAGAATTTACATCCCATTCCGCATCCAACCTGTGTCGATATACAAATAGTTTTCCTATCATCTATAGGTATAAACATACTTTCTATGCTTTCACCATCCTCAAGTCCAAACAGAAACTTTTGCGAACCATCCATAGAGATTTTTCTGTCTAATGTCTTTAATTGTGAAATAAAAAAATCATTATTTAATTTCTCTCTCAATATTTTTGAGAGATTCGTCATATTATTTATATTGTTTATACCCTTCTTCCAAATCCATTCAAAGACCTGTTCACCTCTGAAACCCTCTTCACCTATACCAGCGAAAAAGTTCTTTAGACCCTCCAGAGTAAAGGATTTAAAATTCTTCATTCCTTTTTTTCATACATATATCTCTTTATTTTTCTCGTCGTAGTTTTTATAAACTCGTCCCTCCTTATCTCCACATGTGTAATTCTCTTATAATTTGGGCTTCCATCATTTATCTCTCTAACCACTTCCTTTATCATATTTTCATAACATTCTGTGTTTTCCTCTGGACAATCAATATTTTCATATTCAGGGTAAATAACGGCTTTTATTTCTTCTCCTTGCTTCTCCTCATTATAAACACCATACACAAGAGCCTCACTAATAAGGTCCTGAGATACAAGTTTATACTCAATCTCTTCTGGAAATACATTCTTACCACCAGGGGTCACAATAAGACTTTTTTTCCTACCTGTAATATAAAAATAACCATCATTATCCTTATATCCCATATCACCTGTATGAAGCCATCCATCAACTATGGTTTTTCTTGTCTCCTCTATATTCCTGTAATAGCCCTTCATAACAATGGGGCCCCTCACTATTATCTCTCCAATTCCCTCTCTGTCTGGCTCAAATATTTTCACTTCTATCCCAGGAATAGGAAGCCCTATAGAACCAACCTTTGGCCTATCGGGGGGATTAATTGTAACAATAGGCGATGCCTCTGATAGTCCATATCCCTGGACGATGCCTATACCCATTGTCCTGATTCCTTCCTCTACATCGGGCCTCAGTGCTGCCCCACCTGCAATCATAACCCTCAGGGAAGAAAGACCTGCCTTTTCAAGCAGCATATTAGTAACAAAATTTCTCACTGGAACATTATTGTTTCTGTGTGCATCCCTCTTCCCCTTTTTCATTCCATAGTTTATGAGAAATCTTTTCAATGCACTTTCCATCTTTAATTTTTTCATAATACCTGTATACAGTTTTTCAAAAAGAAGGGGAACACCAAGAAGCATCGTGGCCTTTGAATCCTTTAAATCTTCAAGAAGTTCCTTCGACTTAAGGCTTCTTGCATATACAATTGTGTTTCCTCTAACAATTGGATCGAGGAAATCCGCTGTAAATTCAAATGTATGGTGAATAGGAAGAACAGAAAGAAAGATATCTTCCTCCTGGAGATTTAAGAGTTCCTCCGCAAGGATAGCATCAGACAAAAAATTGTAGTGAGAGAGTACGACCCCTTTTGAGATGCCCGTCGTCCCTGAAGTAAATATTATAGAGGCAATATCGTCCGGGCTGACATCTACTTGAGTTTCGCCCTCCTCTAAAAAATCCATTCCCCTCATTAGGATCTCGCTGAATTTTGTCTCACCAGAATCATCAAGGGTAAAAATCGGCATATTTGGAAAATGTTTTTTTATGCTTGGTATAAATTTTTCAGTTGTAAACAATACCTTCGCCTCTGAAACTCTCATTAGATTTCCTATTTCCTCCTCATTTAATTGAGGATCGAGAGGTATGACAGTCCTGCCGCCATATACAGCGCCAAGATAAACCTGCCCCCATTCGAGCCTGCTATGAGAAAGTATTGCAACCCTATCTCCTTTATTTATGACTAACCTGTGAAGATATTCTGATATGGCCTTTGCATTCCTGTGTAGTTCAGCATAGGTAACCTTCTGAAAATTCCCACCCCTTCTCTCCATCAAAACAGGTTTATCGCCCCTTTCCTTCAATTTGTCCACTAAATCCCTGAATGTCTTTGCATCACTTATTTTCATAATCCCCTCCTAATGTTATAAATTTCCTCATTTTCTCAAGTTTCTTTTTGCCAATACCTCGAACTCTCAATAAATCATTAAAGGTGTTAAATTTTCCCTTTTTCTTTCTATACTCTACAATTTTCTGAGCCATTTTGCTACCCACACCAGGTATTTCCTTTAACATATTTTCGTTGGCACTGTTAATATCAATGGGGAAAATACTCACCCCAAGTTTCTTTTCTTCAGAATCCTTCGGTTTTCCTACTACTGTATTCAATATACAGCCAACGATTAAAAGAGATATAATAAATATAATAACCTTTCTTTCATCAGATGTAAAGATATTATTCATATCTTAGTCCTCCTATAATTATAGTCCTCTCTTTCATTACCCTTTCTATACCTATATATGGTTTGATTTTTAAACGAGAGAAATAAACAGAAAAATTAAATGACCCTCTATATTTTTTATCGCTATTAATCCATCCATAAATATTACTCCTGAACCCAAGATAGTATAAATTTTTGGTAAGATTAATTGTACCTGATAGACACTTCTCTTTAAAATTATAAAAAATATCTACATCACCAGACTTAATCCTGAAAAATGGATTATCTTTAGAAACACCCCCTTCAAATAAAACAGGTATAATAAATAAGGACAAAGAAGTAACATTGCAGTATCGAATGGCGTGCCCTTCAAATGGATTAATTATTGGAGGGAAAAGCTCCTCACTATACTTTACTTTAAAATACCATCTCCTTGCATATATACCAAGGTTGACAATATCCTTCCCTACTATTGTCCTGAAAGGCCCTGTCTGAAAGAGAAATCCAAGAAAATAGTTTCTCTTCCTGCCAAATTTAATGCCATATATTCTTTTTCTTTCAAAGGAGTAGATAGCAATACTTCCTCCTGGTTGAATAGTGTTATTACTATACAATCCCTCCAGGTTAATTTCAAAGGGAAGAAAGTCAGGACCCAAAAAAGTTTCTATATTGAAATTGCCCTCTTCAATAAGGTTGTTTTTCATATAATTAATATTTACGGAGAAGGAAGGAGAAAAATAGAGTAACTTTACAAGTGAATAATAATCCGTTATGTATTCACCAGAGAGACGTAAGCCATCACTATGACAATCGATTACCGTAGTAAGATCCTTTCCGATCTCGCAACCGAAATAATTATTGGTAAGCAAAAAAATCATCTCGGGATTTGCTACCCATTCAGGGTGTGATAATGGAGGAATAAAACTATCCTCTTCCACAGAGAAAAGTAAAATAATTAGTATCATAGAACTTTTTTTATCGACTCAATAAATGGTGATAAAAGGATGCCTTTCTCGGTTATTATCCCATTAATGAGAGAGTGTGGTGTAACATCAAAAACTGGATTTTTCACCTTTATTCCCTCGGGTGCAATCCTTATCTCGTTTAGATGGGTTATTTCGTCTGGATTTCTCTCTTCGATAGGAATATCCTCTCCTGTCTTAATCGTTCTATCAAAAGTGGTCGATGGGGCAACAACATAGAAAGGAACCCCTATCTTTTCGGCATTAATTGCAAGTCCAAATGTACCAATCTTGTTTGCAGTATCGCCATTAAGGGCTATTCTATCTGCACCCACAAAGATTGCATCAACCTTTTCTCTTTGAAGAATGAAGGCCTTAGCACCATCTGCAATTAGTACTGCCTCAATTCCGTTTTTCATTAACTCCCAGGCAGTGAGTCTTGCACCTTGTAAAAATGGTCTTGTTTCAGGAACGAAAACCTTTATCACTTTTCCCATTTCTTTTGCCTTATAGAAAACGCCAAGGGCGGTTCCAATACCACCTGTAGCGAGTGCACCTGCATTACATATTGTCATACATATCGCTTTCTCTGGTAGCAATTTACTCCCGTATTCACCCATTTTATTACAAATTTCTATATCTTCATTATGAATTTTGATTGCCTCTCTAATAATCTTATCAGTTTCTGCTCCAGACTCAACAATTTTTTTCATTCTCTCAAGGGCGTAGAAGAGATTGTAGGCTGTTGGTCTCGATTTTGACAGTAGCTCTATCTTATTCAAGATCTGCTCCTTACTTCCATCTCTCAGGGCTGCTAACGCTACTCCATATCCAGCAATTACACCTATAGCTGGTGCCCCCCTTATTGCCATATTCTTTATTGCATCATATACTTCCTCCGGAGTCCTCAGATCAAGATAATTTTCCTTTAATGGAAGCCCCCTTTGATCTATTATTCTTACCCTATCTCCAAGCCATTCTATTGTTTTAAACTTCACTCTAACACTCCCTTACCTTCTATATGCACTCCGAGTTTTCCCAATAAATTTTGCAATTTTTCTACTGGAAGACCAACTACATTCGTATAGCTTCCCTCAATCTTTTCAATAAAAGAAACAGCCTTGCCTTGCACTCCGTAGGCACCAGCCTTATCGAATGGTTCACCAGAATTAATGTATTCCAATATTTCTGTATCCATCAATTTTTTGAATGTTACACTCGAAACATCAAAATCCGAAATTAGGTCCATATTATACTTTATTGCTATTCCCGTAAATACCTTATGGGTTTTACCAGAGAGTTTGCTTAATATTTTGAATGCCTCTTCCCTATCCCTTGGTTTTCCTATTATTTTTCTGTTTAGATAAACAATTGTGTCAAAACCAATTACAATATCCTCAGGCATCATTTCTTTCGAAGCCTCTTCAACCTTTTTTTGGGCATTGTATATAACTGTATAATCAGGAGACTCAAATATTTTCTCGTCAATGTTAACCTTCCTGACAACAAAATCAACACCAAGCTTCTTTAATATATTTATTCTTCTTGGTGAACCGGAAGCAAGCATAACTTTCATAATAAAATGATAAATAAAAAGGGTTTCATTGTCAATAACAACTTATCACTTTGTGACTACTATTTAAAAAAGTCGCCTAAGTGAAAGAACCTATCTTTTTATTGTTCTTCTTGTATCTTCGGGAAGAAGATATTGTTGCCACATAGGGTCGTATGGTTCATTTTTGATAGAGGAATAAACCTGTTCATAGGTTCCATTTTCATTAATATCAACAAATATAAATTCAGCCTGTCTACTTGAGGTATAATACCAAATAAAATAAGGGTGGGTCGAGAGCTCAAGGGATCTTTCTATCACCTCATCAGGAGGACCATACTTAATGTAAATCCTTCCCCTGTCAGTGTATCTACCTTTCTTACTTATTTCAGAAAAATTCTCATCGGCATATTTTATCCTTTTCACAAATTCCTCTAAGGCTTCATTATTATAAGTTGCAGGATTGGGATCTCTTTTTGCCCAGAATTTCTCAAGAAATACCGTCTTGCCTGAATCTGACAATGCATTAAAATAGGAGATTTCCTGGGGAGTAGCTATATAATCAATGAAGGAAGCATAACCACTTAACTCAGGGGAAATTCTTTGCCTCTGTGTAATCGCATAGCCACCCATATTAAAATCTTTACTCCTAATTAATTTATTCTTACCATCTATTATAGAAACAACTATCTTGTATTGCCCCTCCGGAATACCAAGAAGGTTGACACCTCCAGCAACAACAAGACCCTCTCCTACATTTGGATATTTATCTCTGGAAACATGCTGTATTAATTTATCTTTACCTGCTATATCCACTGATACAATAATTGTATCAGACATTGCATTGTAAAATTCAAGGTAATAGGCTAACAGATACCTCTTTTGGTCAAATTTTCTTTCTGGAAAAGGCACCAGCATATAAGAATTTTTTGTGAATTTATTTTTTATCTCTGTTGTCCTTAAGGTATGTGAAATCTGCAAGTCACTGGCAGTAAACCCATTCCAGAATGGTGATCGAATGAGAACACTGGATGAATCTATTTTTTTTGAAATACTATCCACAATTGCAATAGTAATTTTATAATCAGAGCCAGAGGTAAGAAAAAGTGGAATTAAATCTATCGCTTTCATCTCTCTATTCTTTGCCTCTCCGGGCGATGATATATAGGTAACCTTCGGGAAAGAATATGTATATTGTTTTCTATTGTTCAAATTTGTAATAAAAATATCAACATCGAAATGCGCTTCATACCGACTTTCTTTCTTTACGTATTGAAAAAAAGAATAAGGTTCAGACCAGTATACTTCACAAAAAGTCGTATCGTTAGAAATTTTGAATTTCGCAAAATCAAGCAAAAGGGAAAGTAATATAATAATCATCTGAATCCTTGGGGAGGGTTCATCAATATATAATCACCAAGATTATATTCATCAACGAATATAAGCTTCCAACCCCTATCGTAGTAGTACCAAACTATATATGCCTTAGACTCTAGTTCAAAAGGATGATTCTCG
>Ga0190360_1000002_pt1 | contig 137446 bp, 125 predicted proteins | sample 48721834_MG_FD_161271 | JGI IMG/M metagenome (GOLD analysis project Ga0190360, IMG submission 161271) | Hydrothermal vent microbial mat bacterial communities from Southern Trench, Guaymas Basin, Mexico - 4872-18-3-4_MG | ecosystem: Environmental > Aquatic > Marine > Hydrothermal vents >...
TAATCTCTGGCTTGCGGATCAGGATCAGGGTTATGCACTTGGTGTTACACCTAATTATGGTCAACAGCCTGTTCCTGCCGGTCACTGGGCGAGGACACATCTTGGTATTGCAGGTATGTATGATGACTATAATACTGCAGACTCATTCTCTATAATAGGTGATCCAACAGATCCATACTTTGGCAATCTTTTCAATTTGAACCCATATCATAAGCTTGTTATTGCACCATTCTACTGGGCATTTGGTCCAGGTGATAACTGGACAGGTGTATATGATTCATTGGTAACAGGTGTAGTACCGCTTGCCTTCTTGCCATCAGGTGAAAATGTCGCCTACTACTTTTATAATAGTTCAAATGATTCAAGGATAGTAAACTGTTATTTCTCCTGGGATGACATTGCGCCGTATGATCCTGCTGGAGATACATTTATGCTTAACGGCATAGATGAGGCAGCAGCAGATAGCTTCACAATAGACGCGATTAGGTTTTTGATCTGTAATGAAGGAATAGGTAATAATAATCCTCATCCTATACAAACCCCAAGGCTTCTTACAAAGAACCTTATAGTAAGCAGTTATAAACCTTTAGGTATAAGTTTCACAATACCGACGAAGGGGGATGTTAATCTTGATATATACGACTACATAGGGAGGTATATACACAGCATTGTAAATGGCAGACTTTCAGGAGGTGTGCACAGGTATTACTGGAAGATAGACAATATCCCCAATGGGGTCTATATATTAAAGATGAGATACAACTCAAGGGATGTGGGAACAGGTAAGGTAATCGTGGTAAGATAAAGGATTGCAAATATAAATAACAATCCATATTCTTTCGAATATATCTTGGTAACACTTGAATTTTTTGAATAAATATGTAGAGTAAGGTTATGAAAATTCTTCAATGCTCAGACTCCTATCTTCCTCATCCTGGCGGAGTATCTGAGCATTTACACTATCTTTCAGTTGCTCTTAGAAGACGGGGACACGATGTTACAATACTCGCCCCTGAATATCCAGGAGAGTATAAGGACCCAGCTTTTGTCAAAAGAATTGGAAGAGTAGTCTATTTTAGAGGCAACAAATCCACTATCACCTTTACATTTCATCCATTGCTTCCGTACCTTGTAAATGATTTCATAAGAAAAGAAAATTTTGATATTGTACACACGCATGGTCCTTTTGGATGGAACCTTCCCTATTGGGCTTTCCATTTCTCAAGGGGTATAAATGTTGCAACACTCCACACTGCATTTACCGGCTTCAATTTTTATTCTCTCGCAAAATTATTCTTTAAAAGAGAATTTCAGAGAAAAATGGATGGTTTGATATTCGTCTCAAAAACAGCCTTTGACTCTGCCTTCCCACATTTTCCTCTAAGTTATAAAATTATACCAAATGGCATAGATACAGAGAGATTTTCGCCAAAGGTGAAACCAATCATTTCTCTAAAGAAAAAGGGTACCATAATTCTTTTTGTAGGAAGATTGGATGAGAGGAAAGGCCTCAATATTCTTTTGGGGGCATTTCCAATAATCAAGAAAAGGATACCAGACGCCGTAATCGTTGTGGTAGGTAAAGGACCGCTTATGGAAAAATTCAAAAAGACCATACCTGATCACTACCGTAAGGGTGTAATATTCGAGGGTTTCGTCTCTGAAGAGAGGCTCCCCTCCTTCTATGCATCTGCAGATGTCTATTGTTCACCCTCTACAGGAGGAGAAACCTTTGGTATTGTTCTTCTTGAAGGAATGGCTTCAGGTGTACCCGTAATTGCCTCAAACATTCCTGGATATGATCAGGTTATAAAAGATGGCTACAATGGTATATTTTTTGAAACTGGTAACCACCTTGACTTAGCCGAAAAAATAATAATGGTTATTAAAAAAAACAAACTCCGAAAAAAAATTATTGCTGGGGGATTAAAAACATCAGAGAAGTTCTCCTGGAAAGTAGTAGCACACCAGGTTGAGAATTATTATTTAGAACTTATGGGGAAAAAGAGGAGAAAGACAGGAAGTGACATTCTTATTTGATAAGATTTCAGACATTATTTTCTAATAAATACAAAATAAATTTTACCTCTTGAAATTACAATCGTCTTCTTGTATATATATATTATGAAGATAAAAAATTATCTTGAGGAATATGTTGAAGAAATTGCAAGGGAACAACTGAATAAAATACCGGAACTGGCAAATAATGAAAAAACACTAATGGATGTAATGGCACTTGTACTAAACAAACTATCACCTATGTATGTTGTAACCGATATGGGAAGGATTATCACAGAGGTCAAATTGTCCAGTGACCAGATCCGGGCAAAGGTACTTGCAGCAGTGCTTAACGCAATCAAAAAAATAAAAAAAGAACTGGTTGTATAATGCCCTCCCTTAAAATTTATAACATATTCCCCTTCGAACCAGTTAAAGGCGAAGGAGTTACTCTGATAGATAGAAATGGGAAAAAATACATAGACCTTGTTTCGGGACTGGGGGTAAATCTTCTTGGATATAACGATAAATACATAAAAAAAATCTTATCTCACACCCCCTCAATTATCCACCTCTCTAACCTATACTATTCTTCTCTCAGGGAAGAGGTGGCAGATATGCTGGGAAATTTGACTGATCTTGATTATGTTTTTTTTACAAATTCTGGAACAGAGGCAAATGAGGCAGGACTAAAGTTTGCATGGAAAAGTAAAAAAGGTAAATTTATTGCCCTTACTGACTCATTTCATGGAAGGACATTGGGCTCTTATTCCTTAAGCCACCTTTTCTCTCATCAAGATTTCCCCCGTATAAAGGCGGACATAAAGTTTATAGATACTGAAAACTATGATGATTTAAAGAGAGAGGGAAAAGACGCAGCAATAATAATGTTCGAACCGATACAGGGAGCGGGGGGTGTTAAGCCTTTGACAAGAGAAGCGGCAGAAATTATGTCTGACCTGCAAAAATCTGGCGTCATTTTATTTGCGGATGAGGTTCAATCGGGGCTCGGCAGAACAGGAAAATTCCTTGCTTGTGAGCACTATAATTTAAAACCCGATATTGTAACCCTTGCAAAGGGCTTAGGAGGTGGTCTGCCACTGGGTGCTGTTATTATGAAAAAAAATATAGCAGAAAAGGTCAGTATTGGAGATCATGGTTCAACAATGGGTGGGAATATGCTTTCACTCAGATTAGCAAAAGAGGTGTTGAGAAGGCTTAACTCGGGATTGATAGAATATGTACAAAAACTGGGAGAATACATTGACAATAAATATAAAGACAAATTCAAAATAAGAGGAAAAGGATTATTTAGAGGGTTTGATATAAATAACGCAGATACTGTCCAGGTAAAAATGATAAATAGAGGTTTCCTTATAAACATTCTCAGAAAAAAAACTATAAGGTTACTACCTCCTCTAATAATAACAAAAGAGACAATAGACAGCTTTTTTGAAAATATAGAGGATATAATAGAATAAAATAAGTTGTATTTAATCTAAAAAAGGAGCGAAATATGAAAAAAGACGAGAAGGAATTTCTGAAAAGCCTCATAGAAACACCAAGCCCCTCAGGATTTGAAAGACCTGTCGCAAAAATCTGGAGAGAATTTACAAAAAAATTCGCTGACAGGGTTTATGGAGATCTTCACGGTAATAGTTTTGCAGTCTTAAACCCCCAGGGAAAACCAAAGGTAATGCTCGCGGGCCATTGTGACGAGGTTGGACTGATGATAAATTATATTGATGACAATGGCTTTTTATTTTTTAGGCCAATCGGAGGCCTCGATAGACATATTTTACCTGCATCGAGGGTAAGAATATGGACAAAAAAGGGCCCAATCCTTGGGGTAATTGGTAAAAAAGCAATCCACGTGATGCCTCCCGAGGAAAGAGAAAAGGTCTCCAAATTTGAAAATATGTGGATAGATATAGGCGTAACCTCTAAAAAAGAAGCAGAGAAGCTTATAAGTATTGGCGATGTTGCCACTATGGATGTTCACTTTGAGGAAATGACCACCAAAATGATGGTGGGAAGAGGATTTGATGATAGAATCGGCGCATATACAATTGCACAGGCATTAAGAATTATATCAATGAGAAAAACACTTAAAACCTCTGTTACTGCAGTTGCAACCGTTCAGGAGGAAATTGGTTTGAGGGGAGCAACAACTTCTGCATACAGTGTAAACCCAGATATAGGAATTGCAGTTGATGTGACCTTTGCAAGTGACCACCCTGACCTCGATAAAAGGCTTCTCGGAGATATTAAGATGGGGAAAGGTCCAGTCGTTGATAGGGGTGCAAATATCAATCCCAAGCTCTTCGATTTGATCGTGAAGACCGCTAAACAAAAGAAGATACCAATCCAGATAAGTGCTGCACCAAGAGGAACAGGAACAGATGCCAATGTGATACAATTAACAAGAGGAGGAGTTGCAACAGCACTAATAAGTATCCCAAATAGATATATGCATACACCTGTAGAACTCGTTCACTCGAGTGATGTTGATAACACCGCTCTTCTCATCGCTGAAGTAGTAACAAATATAAAAAGCAAAGACCAATTCATGTTATGAGAATAGGTTTTCTTCAGTTCGCACCAATTTTTGGCAATAAAGAGAAAAATCTGGAATTACTTGTAAATACGTTAAAGAAAACAAATCCACTGCCGGAAGTCCTTGTTCTACCGGAATTGGCATTTACAGGCTACACATTCATTAATAAAAAAGAGGCGGTCTTATTATCTGAAGAGATTCCAGGAGAACTGAGTAATGGATTGCTCGATATCTCTAAGAAGCATAATATTGCTATTTCCGCTGGTTTTCTTGAAAGGAATGGTAAAAATATCTTTAACTCAGCTTTGTTTATTACTCCACAGGGTATACTGGATATCTATAGAAAGGTCCATCTTTTTTATAATGAAAAAGACATATTTGAGCCAGGAAAAAATCTGAATATATTCGAATATAAGGGCGTTAAATTTGGGCAATTAGTCTGCTTTGACTGGCTCTTTCCAGAAGCAATGAGAACCCTTACATTAAAAGGTGCTCAGGTTATTCTTCACCTATCCAATCTAGTTCTCCCTTATTGTCAGGATGCTATGATCACAAGATCAATCGAGAATAGAGTTTTCATCGTTACAGCTAATCGAATCGGTAATGAAAAACATGGAAAAATGGAGTATAGATTCACAGGAGAAAGTCAGATCGTCGGCCCTGGTGGTAAAAGATTATTGAAAGTTGGTAGAGACACAGTCGGTATTTTCTCCATAGATATTATCCCTGAAGAGGCGAATGCAAAATGGATTAATGAAAAAAATAATATTATTACTGACAGAAGACCAGAGGTATATAAATTATGATAATAGCAATAATCGGAAAACCGGGGGCTGGTAAGAGTACAATATTCAATGCCATTACCGGGGCACATGGTTTACACGGGAAAAGAGAAAGGTTGGGAATTGTCAATGTGCCAGATAAGAGAGTTGATGAACTTCATAAATTCTACCCTTCCGCAAGAAAGGTTTATGCAACAATTGAGTTTATTGATACAGACAAAATTGATTATACTATTGAAGACATTAGAAACGCTGATGGTTATCTCTGCGTTATAGGAGCCTATGCAGAAAATGTAGATATCGAGAGAAATATCCTGGAAATCATAGATGATATGGTAATTAAGGACCTTGAAATTGTAGAAAAAAAACTCAAAAAACTTGAGAAGACACATAACAGAGAAAGCGAAAAGGAGAAAAAAGAACTTGAAAAGATAAGTAAAGTGCTCAACAATGGCATCCCTATAAAAAAGAGTACAGAAATAGATGTGAACAAATTAAAGGGTTATTCATTTATAAGCGCTAAACCTATATTCTTTGTAGTTAATATTAAGGAGGGAAAAAAGTATCAAAATATTGAATCTGATTTTCCTCTTCTTTTTGCCCCTGGCAAAACTGAGCTGGAGATTGCTGAACTCCCAGAGGAGGAAAGAGATGACTTCTATAAAGAGCTTGGTATAGATGAACCAATTACTGGAAAGATTATCAGAGAAATATACAATGAACTTGGCTTAATAACTTTCTTTACAATGGGCCCAAGAGAGGTTAGAGCCTGGAGTATACGCAAAGGGATAACTGCAAAGAAAGCAGCTGGATTAATCCATTCTGATCTCGAACGTGGATTTATCAGGGCAGAGGTTATCTCCTATGAACAACTTATAAATATAGGTAGTGAAAAAAGTGCAAAGGAGAGAGGACTAATTAGACTTGAGAGCAAAGATTATATTGTAAATGACGGTGATGTGCTATTAATAAGGTTCAGTGTATAGAATAATTATACGTATAATAAAACTTACTAAATCAAAATGAGAAAAATAAGTAAAAAAGAGCTGGATATTATATTAAGATTAGGTTCATACCTTTCCACTGTTCATGATGTAGATAAAACCTTAAGCCTCCTTCTTGAGAGTGCAGAAAATCTTTTAAATGCAAAGGCGAGCGAAAGATTAAAGGAACTTCCAGTTCCAATGGGTGAAGGAATTGCAGGATGGGTCGCTCTTAATGGAAAACCAAGAATTGTTTTACAATTTTTATGAAGTATTAAAGAAAGTTTTCTTACAATGGAAACCTTTATTTTTTTGTTAAACCTTATGACCAATAAGTTTATTCAAAATCTTATCATCTACATTTCTTGCATCGTGGTATTTCTGAACCCATTCCCTTCCATATATTCCCTTCACCCTCCGAATATCTTCATTGACAATAAGATCTTCCAGTTTATCCCTTAGATCCCCAGGATTTGCATTTATGAATGGATGATCAGGTATAAAGGACTCATATGAGGGGTTCAGATATGTTATACAAGGAATACCCATAGAGAGTGCCTCAAGTGAATTTATCCCATAGCCAAAACCTCCCAGATCTGTCAGTTGATCTACAAGGATATCGCATTCATAAAATTTCCTCTTTAAAACCTCTTTATGTGGAAGATTTTCCATTATATCCAACATTATCGGATATTTCTCTCTTAAAGAATTGTAGGCTTTTATAAGATATTTTGTTCCCTTTAGATATCTATTTGTGGGAGCCTGGCATATTGTAATATCCCTTCCTTTTTTAAATTCCTTCATTTTAAATTTATACACTTCAAAGGGAAAGAAGATGTACTCCGCACATTTATGAAATAATGTGTGATCCAGTTCAACAGTAAATATTTTATCAGCCAAATCTTCAATTTCTTCAATTGCGCCTCTAATACGTAGATCTGAACCCATATAAATTATGCCAATCTTTTTACCCTTTCTTTTTAGATCTTTTATTATTTTACCGGAGCGTAGAAGACCAAGACCACCCTCAAGGATATAAATGTCAAAAGAATAGATAAAATCGATGTATTTACCAATCTTGTTTTCCCAGATTTTATCCCTTACGTCATAGAAAACCCTTTCCAATTTATTGGGGTGCCATACTGGTAATTCCTTTATTATTTTACCTTTTTCATAGGTTCCTAACCGAAAAATTTTTTTGATTTTTAAGAGATTTCTGGTATTAGAAAAGGGAAGATTTAATACCAGATCATCACCATGACTGTGAGGGCTTTTAAAATATGTCATAAGTCTCGAATAAAAACCTTTCTCTTTTTCAACCCTTACAAGGGTTAAAGGCACCCCCGCAGTGTTCTCAGAAGAAATGTGTAATATCCTCATTATTCAAATTCAGAAATAAGTCTTTCTATTGTCTTTGTTTCAAGATTGCCAGTATATCTTACAATCCTCACATCCTCGGGGGGGATAAATTTGTCCTCCCTTCTTAACAGGAGAATCAATTTTTTACCTTCTACGTATGCTATCTCAGCCATTCTTCCCTTTGTAGCAATAAGATGGGATATTTTTCCAAGGTCATTGGGTGTATGAATCTCCTTTACACCATCAACACTTATTGCGTTATCATTAAGTGAAATCCCAAATACAGTCTTCCTCTTTCTATTGATAGGAAATCTTATTTCTTTCGCATTTATTCCCAATAGTTCAACGATCCTCTCAAACTTCTGGTTCAATGGTTGAAGCCCTATCTTAAACACTATATTTATTTTTTCCTCCCCATTAACACCAAGGGTAAACCGAGGAGAGAATATCCTTTTTAATGCCCAGAGATATTTATAATCAAATAAGATTAGAAGATCAGGTTTATTATAATGATACTGGCCTTTTATTTTAATAAATTTTACTATAGATATATTGTCAGGAATAAAAACAAGGGGCACTTCAAAAAATCTTCTCAGTTCCATTAGCTTTTCAGGAAGAATTACTGATATATAAAAGTGCTTACTGATTGCATTTACAAGTGGTATTGAGAACAACGTTTCTCCTTCATTTAATGAGGGGACTACCATTATCTTTCTTATTTCTGTAAGTACACCTTTCCTGATATTTATCATAGTCCCAATATAATTGATTATCTATTTTCTGTCAAATAAAAAACCCCGGGGGAAACCCGGGGTTCAGGTTCTGCTATGGCTTTATTAAATTTTAACTACATTATCTGCTTTCGGACCTTTTTCTCCTTGAATAATGTCAAACTCAACATCATCGCCTTCTTTCAAAGTTTTGTAACCATCACCTTGAATTGAAGAATAGTGGACAAAAACATCTGTTCCATCTTCCATGGCGATAAAGCCATAACCCTTCTTGTCATTAAACCATTTAACCTTGCCACGTGCCATACTTCTGAAACCTCCTTTTTAATTGTTTAATGAATGTAACAATTTATATATGTTTGTCAAGTAGAAAAATTTAGAAGGGGGCAAACGCCCCCTTTGATCCCTCTATCCAGATATTTCTCTTATTACCTTTGGATCAACCTTATATTTTTCAAGAAATTCTTTTCTCTCGATCTTCATCCTCTTAACCCAATCCCTATATTCCTCTATCCTTCCCACTTTTTTATAGTAAAGGACAGGGTTCAATATTTCAGGGGGGACTTTATTGAGAAGTCCTTTATTTTCTGGGGCATCAACATCAACTATCAAATAATGAAAATCTGGATCTTCTTTCCATTTGACATTTCCTGAAAGCATTGCCTCCAGCATTGCAGATGAATGCATTATCTTTACTTTAAGTGCCTTCCCTTCCTTTTCATCATTCTGGTCTCCACCAATATACCCTGTATTCATTAACCAGTTTACCAGGTCAGGAACCTGGGCGGCAAGCTCAGAAAATCTCTCTGGCTGAAGACCAAATGCCCTGGGGAAGAATGGTTGAGTGAATGGGGATCTCGTTTTTCCCCTTTCTTTCCCTGCAGCTGATGTCTTGGAGGTCTCACCAAGCATAAAATACCCAGCAGCTTGCTCAGGATTTTTAAATTTTATTATACCCGGTGTGGCTGCATCTCTTCCCTCATCTCTATTTAACATACCCATAAACTTTACTGGAGGCACATCATGTGGATCTGCTGCTCCTTCTATATCTTTCATTGGAATGATTGATCTTCCGTTCTGTGTCCAGACAACAAAATCCCACCCATCTTTGGGAATATTATACTCATCCACAACCTCTTCAACTTTTACCCTTCCACTTATATATGCATCTACATTCCTGGGGTCAGAACCTGTTTGAATAAATATATCTCTGTATCTTTTAACCTCTACTGGGTTCAAAATCTGTTTTGAAAAATCAAAGTAGCCATTCTCGTCCATATAACCATTTTCGACCCAGGCTGATGGCGCAATCGTTCCTTTATAAATTATGGGTTCAGATTCCTTTTTCAGCCCAAAAGTCTTTGCAAAGCAACCATTCTCAGTAATAGTAAATTTGCCTCCAGGCCAGAAGCAGACCATATCATCCTGAAGCGGCTGAGTCAATTCTCCCTGTTTTGAAAATGTAGTGGTTGTCTTTCCTGTGCCGGATAGACCCATCACACCCAAGGTTACACGTTTCTCACCTATTTTAACTATTTTTGCACCAGCATGGAGAACCAGACCACCTCTTTGATAAACCCATTCATTCAACATTCTAAGCATTCCCTTTTTACTCTCCCCAAAGTAGTCTGAACCTATTACGTAGGTCGTCCAGTTTTCAAGGTCAACGATTACTGCCATCCTTCCAGGCATATCCTCGAGGAAGAGACCGGGGGTCATAACAACCCTCATAGATGGTACAAAGGTCTCTTTCAATTGTTTTTCGTCTTCCATCATCTCTCTTCTGAAGGAAAGAATCTGTTGCATACCAGCAAGATTTGATGCTTCCCTCGTATATAGCCATTGTACTTTTACAGTATATTCAGGATCAAGACCAATATAACCATCGACCTGGATTAATTCACCGCTGTCTTCGATATACTTTTTTTGAATCTCAATGATTTTTTCTGCCCTATCAGCTGAAATTACCTTACTGGAATATTTATCAGCATCGGATTCCGGTGCTACGATGTAGGTATATCTCGCCTCCCTTGCCTTCTTAATTGTGATTTTATCAAGATTGCCATAGGCACTCACGAGTATTGCAGGGGTATACTTCAATGCCATTTCACGCAATACCTGTTGTGAAGGATTTTCTAAATACTTAACATTATAAGGCTTCAGTGCCTTTTCGGGTCTTGTTCGAATTCCCATATTCATCTCCTTTTTTCCAATTTTAATATATAACTCTTCTCTGTCAAGAAAAAAAATTCACATTGTAGTTATCTGCATTTTTTAATTGTAACGGGTTAAAACAGGAAAATACATACCCGTAATCGTGGGCAAAAAAAACACTTGTCAAAATTTAAAAAATCCAGTATTATAATACCAACTTTCACAAGGAGGAGAGTATGGTAGGACTATGGATTATTATAATAGTTGCCGCACTAATTATTATCTGGGTCATTGCTGTCTACAACGGATTTATAAGATTGAGAAATCTTACAGATAACGCCTGGAGTGATGTGGATGTCCAATTGAAAAGAAGATATGACCTCATACCCAATATTGTAAATACTGTGAAGGGTTATGCAAAACACGAAAGAGAGGTATTCGAAAATGTGACAAAGGCAAGGGCAGAAGCCACTACTGCTAAATCACCAGGCGAGAGGGCAAAAGCAGAAAATACACTAACTGCTGCACTAAGACAACTTTTCGCTGTTGCTGAAAATTATCCTGAGCTCAAGGCAAATCAAAATTTTCTCGAACTCCAGAACACATTGAATCAGATAGAGGAAGCAATACAAAATGCAAGGAGATACTACAACGCAGTAGTAAGAGAACTTGATATAAAGGTAGAATCTTTTCCTTCAAATATCATAGCGAGGATTTTTAATTTCAACAAGAGGGAGTTCTTTGAAATTGAAGAGAGAGAAAGGGCAGTTCCAGAGGTAAAATTCTGATGATAATCTTATTGTTGTTCTCGTGGCATATAAAAGATTTCAATTCATTAATGAATCTACATAAAGATGGTTCCCTAACAATAACTGAGAATATTACAGTTGATTTTAGGCAAGAGAGGCACCATGGAATTTTCAGGGATATTCCTATAGATCTCGGCGGAAAGTTCGGTAATTTTGAGCTTGGTTTCAGAATAGATGATATCAAAATGGATGGAGAGAAAATAAGGGTAAGAAAGTTATATAGAAGGGCTTACGGAAGAAAGTATTTAAGGTTAAAGATAGGAAACCCAAACGTCTATATTTCAGGGGTTCATAAATACGAAATAAAATATAATGTTCTCCTTGCTGCCAGATACTTCAGAAATTACGATGAGTTGTACTGGAATATAACAGGTGATGAATGGGAGGCAGCTATTGATTCAGTTCATGGAATTCTCACCCTGTACAAGGAGTTGAAGTTGAATCCATCCGATGTAAAGTTCTATACGGGGAGGAGAGGAGAAAAGGGGAAGAATGGTTCTGTGTCAATATCAAAGAGAGGCGTAGAAATCATTTCAGGAAACGTATATCCAGGTTCTGGGGTTACTATCGATATTAAATTGCCAAAAGGTTTTCTTACTAAACCTTCAGGCGCATTCCTTCTCTTTCTTAGATTGAAGAATAATTTTCCTTATTTCATTGCATTCCTTTTCTTTATTTTTATGTTTGTCAGATGGTGGAATTCAGGAAAAGAATTTAGGGTAGGTCCCGTTGCGACACAGTATGAGCCAATAAAGGAGCTCACATCTGCTGAACAGGGAATAATTCTTGATGAAAGGGCAGATAATAAAGATCTTGTATCATTATTATTTGATCTCGCTACAAAAGGCTATCTGAAGATTGAAGAAATAGAAACAAAGGTTTTGTTCTTTCTCAAAAACAAGGATTACAAAATAACAATTACAAAAATGGATACAAGTAACCTTAAAAAACATGAAGCAGATTTTTTGAATGGTCTTATGAAATTTGGCAACGAGTTTAAATTAAGCGAGCTTAAGGGTGAATTTTATCCTACTGTTAAAAAGGTAAAATCATCACTCTATAGTATCCTCACAAAGAATGGTTATTTTTATGGAAATCCAGAAGGGGTAAGGGCAGGCTATATATCCTTTGGAATTTTCTTCTTTGTTGGAGGAGGTTTCTTATTTATGTTCTCGCCAAAGTGGGCAATCACGCTTATTATTATGGGAATTATTCTTGTAATCTTCAGTAGAGGAATGCCAAAGAGAACCCCAAAAGGTATCAGGGCTCTAAGGAAAATTCTTGGTTTTAGAGAATTTCTTATGCGCGTTGAACAACCAAAGTTGAAATTAATGCTTGAAGAGAATCCAACACTCTTCTTTGATTTTTTGCCATATGCTATTGCCCTCGGAGTTGTAGATAAATGGGCAGAAAGATTTGAAGGTCTCACTGTTCAAGCACCTGACTGGTATGTTTCCCCCATTGTAACCGCGAATATAATTAGTGTCTCAGCAATCAATAGTTCAATTGGTGATATGATGGGAACAATGTCTGCTTCAATGACTGCCCCAAGCAGTAGTTCCAGTGGGTTTTCAGGGGGTGGTGGATTTTCTGGAGGAGGTGGTGGAGGCGGCGGAGGCGGTGCCTGGTAAACAAAAATAAGGAGGTGAAATGAGCATACTGAGTTTACTTGTAAAGGGTGGATATACAATGATCTTTATTGGAATTGCGGCCTTTATTGGTATATGGATTACTGTTGAGCGATACATATATTATAGACATATTAGAACTGACATTGATGAAATTTTAAAATCTGTAAAACCTTACCTTGAAGAGAGTGATTTTACTGCTGCTATTAATCACTTAAGAGGGAATGATTCGCCGTATGCAAGAATTGTGATAAAAGGGCTTCTGAACAGATCGAAGGCATCTATGGAAGGTGCAGCAAGGGGAGAGGTGCGTAACCTTGAGAAGGGTCTTGGTCCATTATCTTCTGTTGTTGCTGTCTCACCTATGCTTGGATTCTTTGGTACTGTCGTTGGAATGATAAGGGCATTTATGCAGATTGAAGCACTGGGCGGAAGCGTAAATCCATCAAGGCTTGCTGGCGGAATCTGGGAAGCCCTTATTACAACCGCTGCGGGTCTTGCCGTTGCCATTGTATTTCTTATCTTTTACAATATCTTTGTCGAAAGAGAGAATTATGTCGTCACTAATATAAATATAATTATGGATGAAATAGGTGAATATTTGGAGAAAGAATAATGGCTATAAATAGTAATTTTAAGAGAAAGAAAGATTTTGCAGTAATATCAATGGCAGATATAGTTCTCCTGCTTCTTATTTTCTTTCTTTTAACATCAGCATATGTGATTCAACCTGGATTGAGGGTGAGACTTCCAAGGGCTACAACCAAAGAAGCACTTTCAGAAAATAGAATAAATGTAACGATAACGAGGGAAGGAGCTATATTCTTAGAGAATAAACCTGTTAGTCTCGAAGAGCTTATGTTCACAGTAAAAGGTGCAAAAAATAAAATTATCCTTATCAGGGCTGACAGGAATGTCACAATTGATATGACAGTAAAAGTAATGGACGCATTAAAAAAAGCAGGGGCTGAGAAGTTTGTTATTGCAACAACCCCAGGTGAGTAGTAATGGGAGAAAGGATAAGGTCTTTCATTTTAGCCTGCATAATATACGCGATCTTGATTATCACGTTTTACTTCATAAAAATAAATATTCTAAAAAAGAGTGAGGAATTTATAACGCTTGGTTTTATCACTGAAGTGAGCAAAACACAGGAATCTGGCGGTGTAACAGGAAATTTCTCAGCGCCTAAGGGAGAAATATCCACAAAAGAGGGAGAAATAACTGTGCCAGTAAAGGAAAAACCAAAGGGACTTACACCAATGAAAAAACCTGGGTTAATTGGGGAATCTTTTGAGAAAGGTGAAGGCAAAAGGGAGGGTTTCGAAATAAGTGGCGAAATTGCTAAAAGAAAATTAATAAATTTTGTTAAACCTGTATATCCTGAGGGAGAAAACGAAAGGAGCGTAGTATGGATTGCGGTGGTTGTAGATTCAACTGGATATATAAAGAATGCAAGAATTATAAAAACAGGTGGATATAAATTCGATGAAAGCGCACTACAGGCAGTTCGCGAATGGAGATTTATACCACTCAATTCTGCAAAAGAGCAAAAAGGTGTAGTAAAAGTAATATATGAATTAAAATGACTAGGTATAAATAATGGATTATCGTGTTGATATCGAAGAGTATGAAGGCCCATTGGATCTTCTTCTCTATCTTATTAAAAAAGAAAAGGTTGATATCAAAAATTTTCCTGTTTCAAAAATAACATCAGCCTATTTAGATTTTATCAATGAGCTTAGAAGGGTTGATTTTGACCTTGCTGGCGACTTTATAAAATATGCATCACTACTCGTCTCAATTAAGGCTTCTTCTCTTATAGAGGGTGAGAGATCAGAAAACATCGAGATAGAAGGAAAGAAAGAATTGGTTCGTAGATTAAAAATATACAATAAATACCGGAATATTGCTTTGTTTTTAAAGGACAAAGAACTTAGGACTTTTAGGATGTTTGGTAGGCCGTTCTTCCAGCAAAAAAATAGATTTAAACACAGTATAATGGAGATAAAATTTATTGGTGAAGGTATAACAAAGTCAAAAGGTTTTACGCCACCCACGTCTATTATCTGGCATATTGAGCGGCTTATTGAAAGATTAAAGAAAAAATTTGAAGAATTTGAAGAATTCAATTTCTTCCAGTCCTTTAATGAAGCACCTTATAAAGAAAAGATAGGCGCATTCTTTGCACTTCTCGAATTACTGAGAATGGGATTTGCAAGGGCAGATCAGAAGGAAGATTTTCAGGAAATATGGGTGTCGAAGAAATAAAGTATAATTTCCTCTCTACAGGAATAAAAGAATATCTAAACAAAAGAGGTATTAATGATCAAGAAACGCTTAATAAATTTATAAATCCTGATATAAAATATCTTACACCACCTGGGCCAAAGTCAATGGAGGTAGCACGATATATAAATAATTACATAAAAAATGGAAAAAGTATTTTTATCTGGGGGGATGAAGATGTTGATGGCTTTACATCAACAATTTTGCTATACGAGGGACTTAAGAATATAAATGCCAATGTTGATTGGATCATTCCATCAAGACAAGAAGAAGGATACGGACTTAATAAAAGCGGGTTACAAACTTTGAGGAATAAAAATGTTGATCTTGTTATAACGGTCGATACAGGCATAACATGCTATGAAGAGGTAGAATTTGCTAAAAGTATAGGTCTTGACATCATCATTACGGATCATCATGAACCAAGGTATCCTCTTCCAAAAGCACACATAGTAAATCCTAAAATTACAGATATAGGATTTAAATATCTTGCTGGAGTAGGAGTGGCCTTTAAATTTTTTCTATCCATTATGAAAGAAATTTTTTCACTTGATTCCAGCAATGTTATCAATACATTCCAGGATTCAATTGTTTTTGCAATGATAGGAACTGTTTCTGATAGAGTGCCACGAATTGATGAGAATAGGATCATACTAGTCGAAGGAATAAAGATCCTTCATAAATCTCAAAGACCTGCTTTTATAGTTCTTTCTGAACAGGAAAAAGCGATTGATGAATCTATCAGGCCTTTATTATCAGGAAGGCAGGGGGAAACTATCCAATTCTTTCTCTCAAAGGATTTAACTGAGACAAAAAAAATATATTCCGAACTGAATGAAAAAATGAATACCTGGCAATTACTGGCAGAGGATACTTATCAGAATATAAAACCGGAAATTTTAAAGGGATACTATGCTGTTTATAAACCTGGAATAAAACAGGAATTTCTCGGCACCTGTGCATCAAAAGCAAGGGAACTTACTGGAATGCCCATTTTCGTATTAAGTGATGGTCAAGGTGAAATAATTGGGGAAGGAAGAGGACCTGAAGATTTTAATCTTCTGGATGTTTTGGAAAAGACAAAAGATATGTTCATAAATTACGGGGGACATAAGCCCGCTTGTGGATTCAAACTAAAAAAAGAAAGGGTGAGAGATTTTCTTTCTATTGCTAATAAAATGATAGCTAAATATAAACCACAGATCCATTACGATTCAATAATTGAAAAAGAAGATATCAACGCCGAAAATCTCAGACTTATTTCAATGATGAAACCCTTTGGAAAAGGAAATGAACCGCCCATTTTTCTTTTAAAAAATGCTCAGATTATCCCTTACGGTGACAATAGAAAAATTAAAGGTGCTAAATACAATGTTCAATTTACTTCTCCCCTCCCCCCCACAGGAATTTATGACATTTACATTTATTCTGATGGAGAAAAATTTAATGTACTTAGATGGGAAATCCCTGTATAGTGAAACTGTTAATTCTCCCCTTGGTCCTGTAACAATAAAGGGAGATGAGCAAGGTATACATCGAATTCTTCTTGGGGTATACGATAAGGAGAAACCTTATCCATTAATAGAATGGGTAAAAAATATGATGATAAGATATTTCAATGGTGAAAAAGTAGAGTTTAAAGAAATCCCTGTCTTCCTAAATATAAAAAAGACTATTAGTAATTTTCTTATCTATGTTAGACAAATACCATATGGAGAAGTAGAAAGTTATGCATCTCTTGGTTTAAAAACGAAACTACACCCAAGGGCTGTAGGGTTATACCTCTCCAAAAATCCAGTACCTATAATAATCCCCTGTCACAGGGTCATTATGAAGGATGGTAAATTAGGAGGTTTTACTGGTGGGACCAAGTGGAAGAGTTTTCTATTACAGCTTGAAAGAAAAAATAAAATTTGACTATATACTTCTTTCTGAATTTATTTTTCTTGTTTTTGTAGGGATTATTGCTCAATTTTCGGCAAACTGTCCTGGTACTATAGGTATATTTTATAAACATCTCCTCTGGATTGCAGTGTCTCTTCCCTTCTTTTTCTTCGCTATTTTTATATCTATGAAGTCAGTTTTCAATTACTCTTTAATTGTGTATGTCTTCTCTATTATCCTTCTCATCAGCGTTTTTTTCTTTAAAAATAGTATACACAGATGGATATATATAGGCGGATTCCAATTTCAACCCTCAGAATTTGGCAAAATAGGCTTAATAATCATTGTTTCTCGTCTTTTTTCTGATATGAAATTTAGAAAAATGAGCTCAAAGGAAGTATTGATCCCCACCGTGCTTTCTCTGTTGCCCATCGTATTAGTACTCCTGGAACCTGACTTCGGTACATCCATTCTTTATATCATAATTGCACTTGGTTTACTGTGGGTAACCCCAATCTCTGGTTTACATTTTCTAATCTTTATTTCACCTATTTTGGGGATTTTTGCATCCTTACATATAATCTCCTGGATTATTTTCTTTTTTGCTTTACTTTTGATATTATATTTTTCTGGAATGAGATTTAAAAATTCCTTAATCGTTGTTTTTATCAATTTCTTCGTTGGTGCCTTTACTCCTCTTATATGGAATTATATGCAGCCATATCAAAAGGCAAGAGTTTCTGCTTTCTTAAATCCATATAGAGATCCTACAGGGGTAGGATGGCATATTATTCAATCAAAAATCACCATTGGGTCAGGTGGATTTATAGGAAAAGGCTTTTTACATGGCAGTCTAAAATCTCTAGGATTTATCCCTATGAAAAATACAGATTTTATTTTTTCCGTTATTGCAGAGGAATTTGGATTCATCGGTTCTCTATTATTAATTATAGCCTACCTTCTATTTCTTTACAGAATTCTCTATATTTCAAGCAGAGCAAGGAGTAAATTTTTGAGATATCTGGGGTACGGAATCTTTTTTTATTTCTTTTCCCAATTTACAATAAATATTGGTATGGCAATGGGAATTTTGCCTGTGGTAGGTATTCCTCTCCCATTCTTAACATACGGCGGTAGTTCTTTACTTGTATCTTTTATATTAGTTGGTCTACTTTTTAACATTAATGTCAACAATTATGAATATATTTAAGCCACTAATAGATTTTATATATCCTCCAGTGTGTGAGGTATGTGGAAAAAGGCTCTATAGGGAAAAGGTAGTATGCAATGATTGCCTCTCTCAGATAGCCCCAATTATTCCTCCCTTATGCGAGAAAACAGGTAGGCCCTCTGAATATGTTAGTTGTAAAAACTCCCTGAGATATATTGATAAAATCAGAGCCTATGCATCTTTTTCATCACCCATGAAGGAAATTATCTATCTTTTTAAGTACAAAGGCAGGCTTTCTCTTGCAAAGAGATTATCAACTCTACTACATATTTCATTCCTTAATTACTATAAAAATGAGAAAATAGACTACATTATTCCTGTACCATTGCATAGAGTAAAGCTGAGAGAAAGGGGCTATAATCAATCTTTGATTCTCTCAAGGGAATTATCAAAAAGTGTCGGCATCCCCATAATAGAGCCCATTCAAAGAATTAGGAATACCCCTTCGCAAACAGGACTTTCACCTTTAAAAAGATTAAAAAATGTAGAGAGTGCCTTCAGACTAAAGGAAAAAATTGAAGGCACCATACTGTTAATCGATGATGTTACAACTACTGGTGCTACTTTCGATAATTGCGCTAAGGCATTAAAGGAAGGAGGAACACTCAGGACTCTTGGGCTTGCTCTTGCCCTTGCGTTGTAATCATCTTGGCAAGCCTTGATTTTTTTCTTGAAGCTGTGTTCTTATGAATGACACCCTTTTTAACGGCTTTGTCGTAGAGTGAATATATGAGTTTTAGTTGTTCCGCAGCTTTCTCTTTATCACCCAATAATGAAAGAAACTTCTTCGTCTCGGTCTTTATTCTTGTTTTGACTGATTTATTTCTCAATCTTCTTTTTTCATTTTGTCTATTTCTCTTTATTGCTGATTTAATAATCGGCATTCTACCTCCTCTCTTTTTCCTTCAAAATTATCATATTTTTTAATAAGTTCGCTGCAACTACATTTCCAAAAAAAGGGTTGCCAATTGGTTGCAGCTCAACAATATCAAATCCTACAACATTAAACCTGTCATAGATCTCGTTCAGCATTTTCATTATATCACCCCAAAATAACCCATTCACTTCCGGATTGCTAACTGCAGGTTCTACTGAGGGATCGAACACATCCAGATCAATAGAAATATATACATTATCTGTCTCAATTCCCTCAATACCTCTACCAACATATTTATTTGTACTAAGATAATCAATTTCCTCCTTATCCGCAACCCTTTGACCAATAAATCTTACAGGAATTATTTCAGAAATTCTCCTCATAATTGTAGCATGATTTAGTTTTGTTCCTCCATACTTATCTCGTAAATCAAAATGTGCATCAATAGATATTAATGTAAAATCAACCTTTTTATTTATTGCTTTTATTGCCCCAAAGGTTATTGTATGTTCACCCCCTATTACTACAGGGAATTTATCTTTCTTTATATCCTTATATATAGATTTTTCAACAAAATCTATTACCTTCTCAGGCAAAGACGGCATTTCCACAATCTGATGGGTATAGATATCTTCAGGAATGTATGTTAATGTATTTAGGTCAAACTCCTCAAGACCGGTAGAGGCAAGGAGTAGATAGTCAGGACCAAATCTTGTTCCCGGAAGAAAGGAGGTCGTTCCATCAAATGGGACAGGTAAAATGGTATATCTCGATTTAGAATAATTTGGATGTAGATCAAGAAATGTTCTCATAGTACAAATACAGCCGCAGCTACTGCTGTTGTCCACCTTTTTTTAGGATCGCCCTTTGCAGTAGCAGTAATATTCGTAGTCGTATATATCTTTCCGCTTATTTTCCAGATTTCTCTTTTTTCATCCCAGTTAGCATCTGGATTAAAATCAACCCCAAGGATAGTTGCAAGCATGCTGGCAGCAAGGTCCTCTGCATATTCACCTGATTTAGAGGCAGTTTCACCAAATGCATAATGTTCAGAGAGATAACCATACTGATCAGGATCACGTGGGATTGCAAGCCCTACAGAAGCAGATATCAGGCGTTCGGGCTCATTTGTTGCATTCTCAGCCATTATAGTAAAAACGATCTGACCCTTCTTGAGAAGCTTGAGACCCTCTTCTTTTTGAATTAATTGGCAGTGTGGAGGAAAGATACTGGAGACTTTTACAAGATTATATCCTGCTATATCGGCATCCCTCAAGGCGCCCTCAAGGGAGGCAAGTTTCTCTTTCTCTACACCCACTCCTTTTGTCAGAAAAACCCTTTTTGGTAATAACATAGAGAAATATTACTTTACACACCTGATTTGTCAAGCACACAAGTAACATATCACAAACCACACTATTATGCCTTCCCCCCTTTCTACTATACTTCTCTTTTTTTTGCCTTTACTATATCCTAATTCTCTCCTGTTATCTTTGTTATTGGTTCCCCACTTCTCACGATTCACGATTTACGGTCTTTTACTTCCGTATTATGTGCCTTCTTTTTTAAAGTGTATTGTAATCTGAGGAAATGGTATCTCAATACCCGCCCTGTCAAATCCTTCTTTTATCCTCTTTCTTGCCTCCCTACCTATAGACCATTGTTCACCTGGCAAGGTCTTTATTACAGACATAATTTCAACCCCTGAATTCTGCAGGTCATTCACACCAAGAACCTCTGGCTGTTCGAGGATTTTATTATTGAGATGTTCGCTCTTCCATATATTAAGAAGGATGCTTTTCGTTACTTCTATTACCCTATCAAGATTTTCACGATATGCAACAGAAACCTTTAGAATTACCCTTGACCACCCCCTTGTATTATTCTTCACCGCCCTTATCTGGCCGTTGGGTATTGTAATAAGACCACCGTCAAAATTCCTCAATCTTGTTATTCTCATTGTTATACTTTCCACTGTTCCAACATTGCCCTCAATCTCAATCGAGTCCCCTATTCTATAGATATCCTCTGTAATGATAAAAAATCCGCCAATGATGTCCTTTATGAGATCCTGTGCACCAATACCTGCAGCAACGCCAGCGACACCGAGACCTGCAAGCATAGGTCCGATTTCTATCCCAAACTCCTTCAATAGAACGATAGCAAATATCAAAAAGTAAAAGATATCTGCAATCGTTGCCGAAAACTTATAAATGGTGTGTACCCTCTTAAGCCCCTCAGATGATTTACCTTTTTCCTTAAATGAGAAGAATTTTGATAAAAGCTTCCGGGTAAAGTAATGGAGCACCAACCAGATGATCAGGATAGCTATAATCTTTATTCCGTGTGTCAACAAAAGAGCCTTTAATTGTTTCATTCTTTTACCGCCCCCTTTGTTATGCCTTGAATAAAATATCTTTGTGAGAGTAAGAATATGATAGAAATGGGCAAAATTGATACTGTTGAAGCCGCCATTTTCATCGCATATAGTTCCTCATGGGCGCTCCTGAACATTGCTAAACCTACAGGTACTGTATACATACTTTCCTTTGTCGTTACTATCAACTGCCATAGAAAATTGTTCCAGTGGAACTGAAATGTTAAAAGGAATATTGTTACTATAATGGGCAATGATAGTGGAAATATAATTGCCCAGAATATTCTAAGTTCACTTGCTCCATCAATCCTTGCAGCTTCTATCAAAGCATCAGGAAGTGTCTTCATATATTGTATCAGCAAGAAAAGTCCAAAGACATTGGCAAGATGTGGAATAACCATTGCTTTATATGTATTAATCCAGCCAAGTTTACTCACAATAGCAAATTGTGGTATCATAAACATAAGACCCGGTATCATCATTGAAGCAAGAAACATTCCAAGAATGTATTTCTTAAATGGAAAATCTTTCTTTGCGAATGGATATGCAGCAAGAGAGCCAAAAAATGTGGCAAAGATTGCTGCGGAAAAGGAAACGATCAAACTATTAATAAAATATCTACCAAATCTATATCCTGTTATTATCTTTTTAAAATTTTCCAGTGTAAAATGAGAAGGGAGAAATGAAAGTGATAGTGCCTCGGATTCAGGTTTAAAAGAAGTCATAAACATCCATATAAATGGAAAGAGGACTATTATAGCGAGAATCGTCAGGAATAGATACAAAAAGAACTTTTTCATCCTATCCCTTCCTTCATTATCTTAGAACTGAAGAAGGAAAAAATCAAAGTAAAAATGAGTAGAACAAAAGAAATGGCTGCTGCATAACCAAGCTTCAGTGCTTCGAAATTTCTATAGAGATAAAGTCCTGTCACCTCTGTCGCACCAAGACTCCTCCCCCCCACAACAACACTTGGTCCCCCTCCTGTCATTGCATAAAACTCTGCAAAGGCAGATAATGCCCCTATAAAACCAATAATAACCATAAACAGTATCAGGGGTTTTAGCATAGGAATTGTAATATTCTTAAATCTTGTTAGGGGACCAGCACCATCAATAATAGCTGCCTCATAGAGAGAAGGAGGTATATTCTGCATTGTGGCAAGAAAGAGGATCATCCCAAATCCAGAGTTCTTCAACATCATTGCGAGGACAATAGATGGCATAGCAGTCTTGGAGGTAGATAAAAGACCGCCTGTATGAATACCCAATTTTAAAAGAAGTTGCGTTACTATTCCATAAGGGGAACTATATAAAAAGGTCCACACGATTCCAACCACAAATACATCAAGTATATAGGGAAGAAAAAATGCACCTCTAAAGATAGTAATCCCTTTCAATCTATTGTTTAAAAGGTTCGCAAGGATAAGAGAGAAAAGAATACCAGCAGGTATGGATAGCACTGCATAGTAAAATGTCATAAGAAGTGACCACCAGAATCTACCATCCTTGAAAAGTAAAAAATAATTTTTTAGCCCAACAAAACGGAGACCACCAAATACATTGTAGAGATCCGTTACCTTATAAAAACTTAAATAAAGTGCATAAAAAACAGGAAAGGCAAGAAATATCAGAAAGATAAAGAGGAAGGGGGCTATAAAAATATAGTCCCCTATATATTTTTTCATCTTATAATGGTGACTTTCCTTACAACCTCTTTTCCTCTGTATTCTGCTTTGAGGAAATAAATACCTGTTTTGAACGGCATCGATAATTCTGTCTTACCATCAACGACAAGTTTCTTCCTCATAAGATTTCTCCCGCTGATGTCAAACAATGAAATATTAATCGTTTTTCTTCCATTGCAGAGAAAAACAACCTTATTCCATTCTTTCTTTATGGAAACACCAGGTAGAATATGTTCATTTATACCTGATACCGTTATCTTTGTAGCAGTTGCCAATGTATCCTCATCTGACCATTCAGCATTCCGGGCAGGAAAGGCAACGGACGGATTGAGTGGAAGGACATCCACTGCGGAGGAGTTATCTCCACCAGTGATATATGCAACAAATCTCATCGAATCGGGTAGTGTTCCAAATAAACCCCAGGGGATTGCAACTTCCATTGTCTGAAGACCAATAAATGAATCACCAGTATATGCCCAATGACCAAAGTTATGATTGTAATCCCAACTGCTTCCGTTCCAGGTGCAGAAATCGGCAGAGGTAATACTATCTGTATTTTCATCCCACCAGAAGTACAGTTCATAATCAACATTAAATGATGGGACAATATCGGCACCGAATGTAATATGCCTTCCCCAGGCATCGCTACTAGTTTGATACCCAGAACCAGAGATGAAATCGACATCAATGGCAAATCCATATGCGACACTCCAGCTCGCCTGATTCTGTGTGTTTATTGCAATGTAGAAACTTTCTGCTGACTCACAATAAAAAAGAGAATCAAGATCGGCACCAACCAGTGAATCCTGTATTGCTGGATTTGCGACCAGGAAGTGCCATCCCTCACTACTATTTATTATACCATCTATAACAGGAGCAGCACTAAGGGTAAATCCAAATAACACAAGGATAATTGCGACAAAAACTTTTCTACGCATATCTACCTCCTTTTTTTTATTTTATACAATTTAATTTATTTTTCAAGTGAATTTTGTCTTTCTGTAGTTATTATAAAACAAAATCTATGGATATTGACTGTATCATTGTACAGAAACCTAAAAAGAATAAAGACATATATGGAAGAGAATTAAGATGTAGGAAATTAACATTCTGAAAATTTCAATTTTTTTTCTTTTTCTTGATTTTCCATTAGAATATGTTAAATTCATCAGATTACAAAACAAATAAATTAGGAACCTGGAGGCCAATATGGTAATAAACCTATTAAAACCAGAAATAATTAATCTTATCAGGAATAAGGATTATAAAAGTATAAAGGAGGCGATATCTGATTGGCAACCCGGAGAAATCCTTGATTTATTGACAAGCCTCCCGGATGAAGAACAGATTATTTTTTTTAGATTACTCCCAAAACAACAAGCAGCAGACGTTTTTTCTCTTCTTGATCCTGATGATCAGATGGGAATAATTGAGAAGTTAAAGGAGGAAAAAGTAAAGGTTGTTCTGAATGAAATGGATCCAGATGATAGAACTGCCTTCTTTGAAGAAATTCCCTCCCCTGTAATGTTAAAACTGCTCAATCTCCTATCCCCAAAGGAAAGAAAAGATACACTGAAATTATTGGGTTATCCAGAGGATAGTGTTGGAAGACTTATGACCCCGGATTATGTCAAAATAGGCCAAAAATGGACTGTTGAAATGGCACTGAAACATATAAGAAAATATGGGAAGGATGCAGAAACAATTGATGTTATATATGTGGTAGATGAAAATAATAAGCTCGTTGACTGTATAAATTTGAAAAAGATTATCCTGTCAGATCCAATGCAGCAAATAGAAACTATTATGGATTATCATTATGTTTCTCTTTCTCCCTACGACGACAGAGAAAAGGCAGTGCAGTTAATGCAAAAGGTAGATGTTTTTGTCTTACCTGTTGTTGGTTCTGATGGCGTATTATTGGGCATAGTTACCGCAGATGATGTACTTGATGTTGCCCAGGAAGAGGCAACGGAAGATATACAGAAAAGTGCATCAATTGAACCACTTGAGATAAGTTATACAAAGTCATCACCTTTTTTACTTTACAGAAAAAGGGTGATATGGCTTCTCGTTCTTCTTCTTGCAGATTTTCTCTCCTCAGGTGTCATAGCAGCCTTCTCAGGTGTTCTTCAGGCTTTTATAGTTCTTTCTTTCTTCATACCTGTGCTTATAGACAGTGGAGGAAATACTGGAACGCAGTCCGCTACATTAATCATAAGAGGATTGGCATTAGGAGAGATTGATTTTAAGCAATGGTGGAAAATCCTATTGAAGGAAATTGGCGTTGGTCTTCTTCTGGGTATCACGCTTGGGTTCATTGTATTTCTCAGAGGATATTTTTGGAAGGGTAATACCGAGGTAGCTTTTGTTATTGGGTTATCAATGATTGTACTTGTGATCTGGGCAAATCTTATCGGTTCGATGCTTCCATTGGCACTCTCTAAATTCAGGATTGACCCTGCAGTTGTGAGCGGCCCATTTATAACGTCTATTGTTGATGCTTCTGGTCTGTTTATTTACTTCTACATTGCAAAGCTTATTTTACATGTTTGAAGTCAGGTAAAGGGTTAACAGCAATCTGAAATGCATCCTCTATAATTAAAGGGAAATTCAGACTATCAAATTAACAAATACCCTCATTTCACATCAAATTCTTTGAAAGTTTTTTAATTTGACAAATTTTTAACTTGAAGTAAATTTTACATAAACAAGGAGGCTCTATGAAAATGTATGGTTTGTTCCTGTTGGTCTTACCACTCTTTGTCTTTCCGCACAGGGTGGAGCTTTTTGACGGAACCGTTATTAACACAGACAAAATTGTATTGAAGGGAAACAAAGTAATATTGAGTGACACAACCCTACCAAGGGATAATGTAAAGTCTATTTCATTTAAATCAGGAACTGTACTCTTAGAGTCCAAAAATTTGCCCGAGGATGTAAAAAAATTGCTCAACCTCCGAAATAAACTCATTAAAAAATATGGTGACTATGCAGGTGTTATCATACTCGATAAAGGGCATAATAGATTATTTGCTGACGGTACAAGATCTTATAGATACCATTTTCAGGGACTTATACTAAAGGACAATAAGAGAAGCTGGGGGACTTTCTCAAGATACTTTAATGAAGATATGGAAAAAATGAACATTGAAATGGCACGTGTAATAAAGCCAGACGGAAGAATCATAAATCTTGATAGGAGCAAAATAAAGATTTCGAAACCAAAAAGAGAAATGGTATACTTTGGTAAAGGGAAGGCAGTTTCATTTAGTCTCCCTGATGTTGAGGTAGGAGACATAGTAGAGTACGTATATACTGACAACATATTTAATCCATGGAATAAAAAAATATATGGGACCTCCTGGTTTTTTGGTGGAGAGGACCCTGTCCTAACATCGATTGATTATATAACTTTGCCTGTCGGAAAACATTTAAATTTTAAACTGATGAATGCAAAAAATGCCCTTGTTGAATCAACAAACACTGATTCTGGCAATACCTATATTTTTAAAATGGAAAATGTGATGCCTCCCATAAAAGAACCCCAAATGCCCCCTATGGGTGATATTCTACCCTCTCTTCATACCTCAACCTTTAAAAAATGGGATTACATATTTGACTGGTATGCAAGATTTCAGACGGAAAGAATGAAAATCACACCGGAAATTCAATCCCTTGTCGATAGCCTTACAGAAGGGCTTAAAACTGAGGAAGAAAAGACAGCAGTCCTTTATCACTGGGTACAAAGGAATATTAGATACATCTCCATAAAGGGTGCTGTCTCAAGTGGTGTATCTGGTCATCCAGCATCTGTGACCCTTAAGAATGGCTATGGAGATTGCACAGATAAATCTATACTATTTTCAACTATGCTGCATGCGGCTGGTGTAGAAGCATATCCTGTTTACGTACAAACTAACGACGGACCCACACTTGTAAAATCAATACCCTCATTCTATGGGGATCATTGTATAACAGAGATTTTTCCCAAAAAAGGAGGCCATTATTTCCTTGATCCTGTTTCTACATACGATAGGTATCCATCTTTTGCCTCAATGGATCATGGGGTATGGGCTATTTGTGCTATGAAGAAAAGAATCGATTTTATAGATGTCCCTCCCCCAACGTTAAATCAGAGAAATTATTCATATATTATAGATATTGACCGTAAAGGCACCGCTAAAATTGCTTTCCATTCGCAATATACCGGAGATATTGAGGCAGCAATCCGTGCATACTGGGAAAGATTGAAACCAGAGGAGAAAAAACTCCAATTTTCTCAAATGGTAAAGGAAACATCCCCAAATGCAATTCTTGTTGATTATAGTCTAAAAAACCTGACTGATATTTCAAAACCATTAAAAATGAAAATAGTATACAAGATTGATAACTTTCTCGAACAGGCTGGTGATATGTTTATTTTAAGATTGCCTGAGATAAACAGAAGGTATACGATGAGAGGACTTGGGCTTGCGAATAGAAGATATCCACTTGTTTATATGACATCAGAGGGCATAAATCACACATTCGATATTGTTTTACCAAAAGGAATGGAGGTTTCTTACTTCCCGGATAGTATAACAAAAAATATGAAGGATCTCCATTACAGCGGCAGTTATTCCATAAGTGGTGACACGCTTATTTATAAAGATAGGTTCGAAAGGTATGGAAGAAAGATTCCTCCAGAGGATTATAAAAAGTATAGAAAGTTTATGGGTGAGATTTCTGACTATGTAAAAAAGCCCATTTTAATAAAAGAACTTGGGGGTGAAGGATGAAGAAGATATCTGTTATAGTTCTGTTATTCATTGGTTCCTGCACATTGCCTTTCACAAAAAAAGCCCCTGTTTATCTCGGGGATATGATTTACCTCAATAGTGGGGAAGAATACCACTGTTTTGTAAAAGAAATAAATGATAAATACGTCATCATTGAAACGGCACAGGGTTTGAAGAAGCTTCCTATTTCAGCGGTTATGTCCCTGGATCTACAGAAGAGAAGAAAAGGATACCAATGGAAAAATGTAAATGATATTGATGACCCTGTATTAATCAAGGCATTAAAAACAGATCTTTCTAAATTCAAAGGTATGGGATATATAAATATCATCATTGAAAAAAAGTTGGTTATAAATCCAGATTCTACCTATACTATTATTATACGAGGAATAAAAGGAATTGTTGATGATAAAGGGAGAATAGCAGGAAATCTTTCCTTTACCTACTCGCACAACAACGAAAATTTGTTTATAGATTTTGCAAGGACTATTACGTCCGAAGGCAGGGTGCTGCATATAAGAGAAATAGCTATAGAGGACGCTTCCACATTTTCACAGTTTCCTTCCTATGATAACCTACACAGTAGAAAATTTGCGATGAGGGAGGTAAAACCCGGTAATTTCCTTGATTATCAGGTGAGAATTGAAGGAAAATATGCGGACAATCTCCCTTTATTATTTGACAAAATCATTGCGGATAAAGGACCTACATTGACTGGAAAAATAATAGTTCAATATCCCGAAAACCTAAATGTTGATATATTTTATAAAAGAATTGGGAATCCTACAATATCATCACTGATGTTGAATGGGTATAGTTATAAGGTATTAACATTTGAGGTGAATAACATCAACCCCGTTTTTAAAATCCCTATGATGCCTCCGGAAAGCTATTTCTCACCCAGGGTAGTTGTTGGACTTGAAGATAAATGGAAGAATATTTCATATACATTCAAAAAAAGTTTGCATCCCGGTAAAACCAACATTTCAGGCAAAAATCCAAAAGAGATATATAGCAAGGTTCTCAGGGGAATAAAATACGTTGAAGTCCCTTCCAATACATACTCTGTTATACCAAAAAATCCCACAGAAACTATAAATAACAAATATGGAAATTGTCTTGATAAGGCCTTTGTATTATATACCGCTTTAAGGGAAAACGGATTTAATGCCGATCTTATACTCGTTCGCTCAAAATTTTCAGGCCCCCTTGCAGATGGAATTCCGGTTCTCTCACAATTTGATGGTGCACTGGTAAAATGTGAAAATACGCTTCTTGATCCTGCAAACGAAAGTATTCCATTTGGGTATGTAAGACCAAAATATCAGGGAACAAAGGGTTTATCAACTGGTAAGGGAGAGATCGTTGATATTCCTTATTTAAGTTTAGACAATGAATCTTCCTTAACAGACAGGATAATTCATCTTTCCAAGGATGGAAGTGGAAAGGTGAAAGAAATTCTTTCATTTAAGGGAAATAATGTTCTTTTCTTCCGAAACTGGAAATATATGAGAACTGAAGAGCGAAAAAAACAACTTGAGTCTTATATCAATTCCATTCTATCCAACGCCTTGTTAAAAGATTATACAATTGAACACCTTGATGATCTGAATCCTGAAATGAAAATTACCCTTAATTATACAGTCCCCAACATTGCAACGAAGGAAGGAAGATATTTACTACTACACATACCTGGAATAAATTATTCTGCCTATTATGTCGGTGCACCAAAAAGGCCATACCCTGTTTATCATAAACACCTTAGCCTTGATAAAAATAGGGTCGTAATCTATCTTCCCAGGGGTTACAGAGTTAGATACATCCCAGCCGGGTTTACATATAAAAGCAAACCAGTAGCGTTTGAATCCTCTTTGAAAAAAACAAAAAGGTATGTTGAATACAACGATACCTACACTGTTCAAATGGGTTTAATTCCTGTTGAGAAATACCCTGACTATAGAGAATGCTTAATGAAAATGGCTGAAATCCCCAACAGATGGATTATTTTAGAAAAGTAGAGGAGGGATTATGGCAATGCTTGAAATTACAATTATTCCACTTGGGACTGGCTCTACATCTGCCAGCAAATATGTTGCAGATGCATATAGAATAATAAAGAATTCTGGACTTCCATTTGAGTTAACGCCCACTGCAACTGTGATAGAGGGTGATATTGGTGAGCTTTTTGAGATCGCACAAAAGGTGCATGAATCCCCCTTTAAGAGAGGTATAAAAAGGGTTGTTACTATGATAAAGATCGATGACAGAAGGGATAAGGATATAACAATGGAATACAAGAAAAAATCGGTTATTGAAAAGGTAAAAGATAAGGATAGTTAAGGAGTAAGGTGACTTGAGTTTTTTTGGGGGGCATTGTTATTATTCTTATAGGGTACACTAAACAGATAATTAAAAAGGATGAAGACATCAAGTAACATTTTACTCCGCGCCCAAAAACTATACACTCTAAGAGTACCCCCGTTGCTCTTAACTATCAATCTATAGTTAAAACCATAAAATACCCATCTGTTGCCAGATTATAGAGAATCGAGGGAAAAGTAATACTCCACATCCTGGTAAATTCGACAGGAAATGTAAAAAAAGTGGAGGTGGTTTATACAGACAATTCTATACTGAACAATACAGCCATATATTTTGCAGAAAAACTTAAATTTATACCAGCGAAGATAGATAGAAAACCAGTTAATGTCTGGATTAAAATATCTGTACAATTCAGATTAAAAAACAAAATAAGGTTACTCTGACCACGATTTTGAAAATAACGATAGCTTATAAAATCTAATATTATAAAGAAAAATATACCAAGCCAAATTTTTTTCATATTGACTATAAAATTAATAATGCTATTCTCTTTAAAAAATAAGGAGGTAATATGTCTGAAAAGTTTCAAAACTACATTAATGGTGAATGGGTAGATGCAGTTTCGGGTGAGACCTTTGAGAATAGAAATCCTGCTAACTGGGATGAAATCGTTGGAATATTTCCCAGTTCGGATGAAAGGGATGTTGCAAGGGCAGTGGAAGCAGCAAAAAATGCCCAGAAAATTTGGGCAGAATTAACAGTTACGGATAGGGCTAAGATTCTTGGTAAGGCAGGGGATATAATGGTTGAAAAAAAGGAAGAAATCTCGCGCCTTATGACAAGAGAAATGGGCAAAATTCTCAAGGAAACAAGGGGAGACACCCAGGAAGGTATTGATACTGCCTTTTATGCATATGGTGAGGCGAGAAGATTATACGGCATAACTACACCATCAGAATTAAATGACAAAATAGCATATACTACTGTAAAGCCCATTGGTGTTGCTGGCCTCATTACACCATGGAATTTTCCGATGGCAATCCCCTGCTGGAAATCCTTTCCAGCACTTTTAGTGGGGAACAGTGTCGTTTTCAAGCCTGCAAGTGATACACCAGCAACTGCAACAATGCTGATCCGTATATTTGAAGATGCTGGTATGCCAAAGGGTGTAGTAAATCTTGTACACGGAACTGGAGGAAAAGTTGGGGAAGCAATTATAAAACACCCTGATATTGGAGTGATTTCATTTACAGGTTCATCTGCTGTAGGCTCAAGAATTGCAGAGGTTGCAGGAAAGTCTTTAAAAAGGGTTTCCCTCGAGCTTGGTGGAAAAAATCCACAGATTGTTATGGACGATGCTGACCTCGAACTTGCACTTGAAGGTGCCCTCTGGGGAGCATTTGGGACTACTGGACAGAGATGCACAGCTACTTCAAGATTGATTCTTCACGAACCAATTTACAATAAATTTATTGAGATGCTGATGGAGAGAGCGAAACAGCTTCAGCTTGGTAATGGGCTTGATGAATCTACCGATATTGGCCCAGTAATTAATGAGGCACAAATGACAAAAATAATGAATTATATAGAAATAGGTAAAAATGAGGGAGCAAGACTCGTATTGGGCGGTAAGCGATATGTAGAAGGTGAATGTGCAAAGGGCTGGTTTATTGAACCGACAATTTTTATTGATGTAAATCCTCAAATGCGTATTGCACAGGAAGAAATTTTCGGTCCTGTTCTCTCCATTCTAAAGGCAAAGGATTTTGATGAGGCAGTGGGGATTGCAAATAACGTCGTCTATGGTTTATCATCATCTATTTATACCACCAATCTCAGAAATGCAATGAAGGCGGTTGAAAAACTTGAAGCAGGTATTACTTACGTTAATGCACCAACAATTGGAGCCGAATGTCATCTTCCATTCGGAGGGGTAAAAAACACAGGAAACGGACATAGAGAAGGTGGAAGATGGGCCTATGAGATTTTTAGCGAGATTAAAACTGTATACATTGATTATTCAGGAAAACTTCAGAAGGCCCAAATAGATGTAGATACTAATAAATGATGATACTTACTCTTTTTTCTTTCTCTACTTTTTTTATTTCGGGGGATGGAATATTTCCATCCCCTGAAAAGCTTATAGGTATTACGTCGGGCGCCCAGTTAAGTGATAGGACTGGATTTATCGGGGACATTTTCGCCTCTGCAGGAAGAATTTATACTATGAAGGTTCTTTACTATAAACCAAACCTGCAAAACTCTTCTCTAAATGTTTACTCGTCATATATAAGGATTGGTATTGGCTACGGTCATAGATTTAAGGACTTTGCAATAGGTACAAGATTTTTTTTATTTCTACTAACTCAGGTGATTACTGAAAAAAATGAAAGTATAACTATGAAAACCCCCGTCAGATATAACTCATCCGGCATGCTTTTCTTTGTAGGTCATTACTACTATAACTATCTCTTTTCATTAGGTGTTGAGTACAATAGGATAATCCAAAAACCAGGCTTCTATTTTGAATTAAGGAGGGTACTTATATGAAAGAGAAAAACCTACCGCCCCCTTTCAAAATCAGGTTAATCGAACCAATAAAATTGATCCCACCTGAAGAAAGAAGAAAAATCCTTGGTGAGGCAGGTTACAATCCTTACCTTATACCTGCAAGATACGTATACATTGATCTTGTTTCAGATAGTGGTACCTCTGCACTAAGTGTTGAGCAGCTTTCCAGAGGGCTTATTGGGGATGAGTCCTTTTCATACCAAAATGGTTACTTTGAACTTAAACAGAAGGTAAGGGAAATATTTGGGTTTCCATATGTTCTCCCATTTCATCAAGGCAGGGGAATTGAATCCTGTCTATTCACCGTACTTATAAAAAAAGGAAATATCATCCCTTCAAATACATTATTTGAAACAACAAGGGCAAATATTGAAATGAACGGAGGGGAAGGTCTGGATATCCCTGCCGATAAGAGAGGGACTTTTGGAGGGGATATTGATATTCAAAAATTAGACAATATAGTTAAGGCATCAAATGAGAATATTCCCTTTGTTTTACTTACTATAACCAATAATAGTAGAGGGGGGCTCCCCCTGAGTATAAAAAATCTCAAACAGGTAAGAGGTATTTTAAGGAGGTTTAATATTCCTATTTTTATCGATGGATCTCGATATGCAGAAAACATTTATTTCAATTGGAAATATGAAATGAAAAAAAGAAAATTAAGAGATGTTGTAAGAGAGTTTTTTTCCTATTCCGATCTTGCTTATATGAGTGGCAAAAAAGATGCCCTTTCAACAATGGGCGGTCTACTTATGACCAGGTCAAGAAAAATATACAATAGGCTTATTGATATTACAACACTAAGAGAGGGTTTCCCCTCTCACGGTGGTCTTTCTGATAGGGATATAAGGGTACTCTCGAGAGGAATAGAGGAATCTATCGACGAATCCTATATAACCTATAGAGTGACACAGGTTCATATGTTTGGTGAAATTCTCAAGGATCTGGGTATACCTATTCTTGAACCTATTGGGGGGCATGCAGTTTATATAAGAGCAAAGGAAATCTATCAGGACGCAGATTTTCCTGCTTTTCTTCTCGCCGGTGATTTATTTATTGAAGGAGGGATTAGAGGAAGTATTCTGGGAGGTGTCCTCTCAAATGCAGGGACAGAAGAATATCTCAGACTTGCTATACCAAGAAGAACATATACAGACGAACATTTAATATTTGTTTCAGAAATATTAAAAAAAGTGTTATTGAAAAAGAAAGAATGGGATATTACTGTATCATATCTACCGAGAGAAATGAAAATATTTGCTACAAGATTCAAGAAGATAAATAAAAAGAAGCGATAATTTTGTCTGCTACTTTCTTCATTTTGTCTGATATCCCCTCTCTATACCGAAGGGAGAATGGTTCAATACCAATTAAATGGATGGAAACATCAAGTTTTCTCTTTAGCATATAAACAAAGATGGAAAGCGGTAGTCTATGGGTGGAAAAAGTGAATCTATCAATCTTCTCAATAGGAATAATGGAGATATCACCTGGTTCACCTTTAAAATCTGCAGCATCAAACAAAATTACTGTATCAGGGTGCATCTTTACAATACTATCAATATACAACTCTGGGTCTTCTTCCATTACAAATACAGTAAAATGCTTTGAAAGGGCTCGTGCAATATAGTTACCCACACCATCATCTTCTCTTAGATCGTTCCCTAATCCACAGAAAATAGTTTTGCCTTTTTTAAGCTTTTTCAGCCAATCCATAACACAATAATACAAATAACTGATAAATTTCAAGTAAAAAAATACCATTAGCACCTAATAAAGGAATAATATTCCCTTACGGTGAACGAGGAAAAGAAATAAAGAAGAGAAATGCGCAGGAGAAAAAACTGAAGACCTGGTATTAGAAAAATGCGTATCTCAGCTGGTTAGCGATGGCTCGAAAGCTAAATTGGAAGCTTTGTAAGACAATTCGTCTTCTTGACAAAAATTTTTTTATATCTATAATAAATTCATATAAATAAATGTATATATTTTTGAAATGTGCCCTCTGGATACAGGTGGGTTAAATCAATGAAGCGTCCTTTAAAAGAAGTGGAAAATATAAGTCTGAGGATAGATGATCCGTTACTTGAGAAAATGGCGGTAGGAATTGCACTCCTTGATACAAGAGGTAATTTTGTTTATGTAAATTCTACTCTAAAAAAAATTTTCGATGTGCCAAATGGACGATTAGAAGAGAAAAATTTCATTAATTTTGTGTGTCCTGATGCCGCCAGGACATTAAAAAAACAAATAGCAAATTGGAAAACTGGTGACAAAAAAATTTTTGAAATTGATACGATAAACGAGAATCTTGGTAAAAAACGGATACATATAGCTGCAAAACCAATACTTGGTAATAATGGAAATTATCTCGGGACAATTATTTTATCATACGTTACAAATAGACAATCAAAAATAAAACAAAAATTGGAAAAATCAGAGGAGCAGCTTAAGGCAATACTGAATGCATCTGATGAAATCATATTTTTAAAGGACAAAGAAGGGCATTATATAAATATTAACCCTGCTTTCTCTAAAGCCTTTAAAATGTCAACAGAAAAAATAATTGGAAAGACAGATGAAGACCTTTTTTCTCCAGATGAAACCAAGAAATTGAAAAAATCTGATAACTATGTCATAAAAAGAAAAAAAAAGCATAGAAGTAGAAATACTATTACCGTAAATGGCAAAACCCAAATATTCAAAACAACAAAAGTCCCACTTTTTGATGCAGAAGGAAATGTTATAGGATTATGTGGATTCGCTGAAAATATTACTGAAAGAGAAAGAATGGAAGAGTCACTTAAACAATCTGAATTTCAATATCGCACTACACTCGCTTCTATATATAATCCAATACATGTAGTGAATAGAAAACTAAGAATTGTACTTTTTAACGATGCCTTCAAAAAATGGAATAGGGAACTCGGGCTAAAAGCAGACGCCATTGGCAAACATATCCTGGAGGTTTTTCCATTTTTGCACAAAAAGGTTATCAATGAATATAAAGATGTGTTTGAAACCGGGAAAATCCTCATCACAGAAGAAAAAACTAAAGTAGGAAAAAAAGAATTGATTACTAAAACAGAAAAAATACCAATATTTGTTAACAATAAGGTTGTAAGGGTTTTAACCGTTATTCATGACATTACTGAAAAAGAGAAAGTAAAACAAGAAATAGAAAAGCGCCAAAGATACCTGGAAAGCGTTATGACTTCTGCCCCTGACGCTATTATTACCCTTGACCCCCAGCAGCATATTGTGGATTGGAATCTAGGGGCAGAAAAATTGTTCGGATACACAAAAGAGGAGGTAATAGGAAAAGAGCTTGACCCCTTAATAACCAATTCAAAGGTATTTAAAGAGGCAAATACATTTACTCAGGCAACACTCGAGGGAAAAGAAATAAAACCTCTGGAGAGTATCCGCTTCCGAAAGGATGGCTCACCAGTAAATGTTATCCTTTCAGGATCTCCTATAATGGTTGAAGGCAAGTTTGTGGGTGTCGTAGCAGTTTATACAGATATAACTGAAAGAAAAAAGGCGGAACGTGCATTAAAAGAATCTGAAGAAAAATACAGAAATCTTGTAGAACAAATCTATGATGGAATTTATATCTATAGAGGGAACAATTTCCTCTTTGTTAATGAAAGTCTCAGTAAAATTACTGGTTTTACCAAAGAAGAACTCTATCAGATAAATGTATGGGATTTAATACATCCTGAAGATAGGAAAAAAATATTTGGCATAGCAGAAAAAAGACAGAAAGGAATCAAAACACCCGAATTTTATACTGCAAGGGTAATAACGAAGGAAGGAAAGATAAGATATTGTGATTTTTCTGTTCGAAGAATAATTTTTGATGGCAGGTATGCAGCCATGGGAGTAGTACGCGATATCACAGAATATAGGTTAATGGAAAGAGAGAAACAAAAAATTGAAAAATTAGAATCACTTGGTATCTTTGCAGGAGGACTCGCCCACGATTTTAACAACATACTAACAGGCATCATTGGTAACATCTCTCTTGCAAAAATGGAGGTGAATCCCGGTGAAGGGATCTATGATTTATTAACTGAAGCCGAAAATGCATCCCAGAGGGCGAGAGGTTTAACACAACAACTTTTGACTTTCTCAAAAGGGGGAGCACCTATAAAGGAACTTGCATCAATGAAGGAATTAATAGAAGAATCAGCAAAATTCATCTTGAGTGGTTCAAATGTCAAATGCAATTTTCATATTCCGGATGATTTATGGCAGGTAGAGGTAGATATAGACCAGATGAGCCAGGTAATTAATAACCTGATTCTTAATGCCGATCAGGCTATGCCTGAAGGTGGAATTATAACAATAAAAGCCGAAAACATACATTTAAATGGAGACGAAAATTTGCCGTTAAAAAATGGTAATTATATCAAAATCGGAATAGAAGACAATGGAATTGGGATACCTGAAAAGTACCTGTCACAAATATTTGATCCATTCTTTACAACGAAACAGAAGGGTAGTGGGCTCGGCCTTTCTACTGTCTACTCAATTATCAAGAGGCATAATGGATATATTACTGCTGTTTCAAAGCAGTGGTTAGGTACTTCTTTTTATATTTATCTTCCTGCTTCTCCACAAAAAAGAAAAAGGAGAAATGAGAAAAAAGAGAGTGAATTTATTCTTGAAGGTAACGGAAAGGTACTCATAATGGATGATGAACAGATAATAATTGATTCTGCCTCTCGAATGCTTAAAAAATCAGGATTCAAGGTTACAGGAGCAAAGGATGGAGATACAGCAATAGAGCTATACAAAGAAGCCATCAAAAGAGACAATCCTTTTGACATTGTTATCCTTGACCTAACAATCCCAGGTGGTAAAGGAGGATTAGAAACAATTGAGGAACTAAAGAAAATAGACCCTAATGTCAATGCTATTGTATCAAGCGGATATTCAAATGACGCTGTTTTGTCTAATTATAAAAAATATGGATTTAGTGCTATTATCAAGAAACCTTATAGATATAAGGATCTTGTCAGGGCAATAAAGGCTACAATCGAGTCCCATTCAAAGTCTGAATAACTGTTCCAATTTAATACACTATGTTGCATTTGCCTGATCTGATATTTTCTCACTTTATTGACATTCTTTAGTTTTTACATATACTTCCATTATGGAAGAAAAAGAACTTGATCAAGTCAAACAAAGAAAGGAAAAAGTAAAAAAATTAAAAAGTCTGGGAATAGATCCTTATCCATATAAATTTGAAACTACTAACTCAATCAAGGATATAAGGAATAATTTTGAACGTTATGAGGGAAAAGAGGTTTCTTCCTGTGGAAGATTAGTCTCAAAAAGAATACATGGAAAGGCTGGTTTCTCCCACATTGAAGATATGTCTGGAAAAATACAGGTGTACTTTAAATATGATACACTCGGCGAAAAATTTGATATAGTTAAGCTCATTGATATAGGCGATTTTATCGGTGTAAAAGGTAAAGTTTTTAAAACACATACAGGAGAAGTAACAATATGGGTAAAACATTTAGAGATTCTTGCAAAATCAATCCATCCTTTACCCGAAAAATGGCATGGACTCAAGGATATCGAATTAAGATATAGATATAGATATCTTGACCTTATTGCAAACCCAAAGGTAAAAGAAATATTCATAAAAAGATCGCTAATCATTGATATTATAAGAGAATTCTTTAAGGGAAATGGATTCTTAGAGGTAGAAACGCCCATCCTTCAACCTGTTTATGGTGGGGCATTCGCAAAACCATTTAAGACATATCACAATGTTCTTAATAGAGAATTATACCTTAGAATTGCTGATGAGTTATACCTCAAAAGACTCATAATCGGAGGATTCGAAAGGGTTTTTGAGATTGGGAAGGATTTCAGAAATGAAGGTGTAGACAGGTTTCACAATCCTGAATTTACAATGCTTGAAGCGTATTGTGCCTATTGCGACTACTTTGATATAATGGAACTTGTTGAAAATCTGTTTCTGAAACTTGCCAATGTCACCTGTGACTCAGATTACATTGATTATCAGGGCAACCATATATCTTTCCGAACACCGTGGCAAAGGATTCCTTACTTTGAAGCGCTTAAAAAATATACTGATGTGGATTTTTATTCCCTTGATTATGAAAAAACAAAAAATAAAGCAAATAAATTAGGTGTTGATGTAAAGGAAAAGCTAAGTAGAGGTAAGATCCTTGAAGCAATATTTGATAAATTTGTCCAACCGAACCTTGTCCAGCCTACTTTTATAATAGATTATCCAAGGGATATATCCCCACTTGCAAAGGAAAAAAGGGGTGATAAGAACCTGGTAGAAAGATTTGAACCCTTCGTTTCTGCTTTTGAAATTGGAAATGCATATTCTGAGTTAAATGATCCTATTGAACAGAGAAAAAGATTCGAAGAACAGATGAAAATGAGAAAAAAAGGTGATTTTGAAACAGAGAGTTTTGATAAAGACTTTCTTAATGCCCTTTCATATGGTATGCCTCCGACCGGTGGTCTCGGAATTGGCATTGACAGGATAATTATGCTTTTCACTGATGCTCCATCCATAAGAGATGTAATCTTATTCCCTCAATTAAAAGAATGAGATTTATTCCATTTGTAGCAAAAAGATTTATAAGGGTGAAGAGAAGAGAATTTTTTCGTTCCCTTACTACGGTTTTTTCTATTTCTGGTATAACAATTGGCGTAGCCACTCTTGTAGTAGTGCTTTCAGTAATGAATGGTATGGAAGACGATCTCAGAAACAAAATACTTGGCGCAAGTGGCCATATTATAGTAACAAAATTTTATGGAGAGACTATCGATAATCCTGACTGGGTTGTAGATACATTAAAGAAAGTTACCTCTGCCATAGTCGGTTATACACCTTTTATATATACAAAAATTCTTATAAAACATAACAATGCTACAGATGGGATTATACTCCGTGGGGTGGATCCTAAGACATTTAAAGAGGTGAATATAATACCCAAAAAGATAATTTCTGGAAAATTTGAACTTGGTGAAAATGGTGTTGTTTTAGGTAACTACCTTGCAGATGGCCTTGGAGCACACATTGGTGATACAATTGAAATTTCTTCGCCCTATAGCGGCATAAAAACACCCTTTGGCCTTATTCCCTCAAGAAAAGAATGTATTGTTCGGGGGATATTTGATGCAGGTATGTACGAAATAAATGCCACGATAGCAATTGTTTCTCTTAATACAGCGAGAAATCTCTTACATATAAAGGGTGTTACTGGTATTGAATTCAACATAAAGAACATTTACAAGGCTCAACAACTATCAAAAGAATTTATACTTACACTTGGGTATCCATACAGGGTTAGAAACTGGATAAATATGAACAAGAATCTTTTTGCCGCGTTAAAACTGGAAAAAGTAACAATGTTTATTATACTCACCCTAATTGTCTTAGTGGCTGCATTTAACATAACCAGTATTCTTATAATGATTGTTTCTGAAAAAACCAGAGAGATTGGAATATTAAAAGCACTGGGCGCCACTGGTAAAAAAATAATGGGGATTTTTCTCCTTGATGGCATCTTTGTTGGAGGGTTTGGAACCTCCCTTGGTCTTTCCATTGGGTATGCCCTATGTTGGGCATTGGGTAAGTACAAATTCATTTCTCTACCTTCAGATGTTTACTTTATAGATAAACTGCCCGTGCATATGCAGATATCAGATTTTATCATTGTTGGTATATCTGCATTTTTACTTTCATTTATAGCAACGATCTATCCAGCCAGAAGGGCATCCAAACTTGATCCTGTAGAGGCAATCAGAAATGAATGAGTTACTCCTCTGTAAGGATATTAAAAAAACATACAAATCTGGAGAAGATAATATTGAGGTTCTGAAAAATATAAATCTTGTGGTCTATAATGGTGATACAATATCAATTACTGGCCCCAGTGGAGCAGGTAAATCCACCTTACTTCATATTTTAGGAGGTCTTGAAAAACCTTCGGAGGGCAGTGTTTATTTTAATAACCAGTCAATCTATAAGGGCTCTGATGAGAGAATTGCCGAATTCAGAAACAAACATTTCGGTTTTGTTTTTCAATTCCATCATCTTTTATCGGATTTTACTGCCCTTGAGAACGTTATTATTCCCTTATTGATAAGTGGCATTGAATACTCAAAAGCTCTCTCCAGAGGAGAAAAAATTCTAAAAGATCTTGAATTAAGCCACAGACTCAACCATAAACCAAATAAACTCTCAGGAGGAGAGAGACAACGAGTAGCAGTTGCAAGAGCCCTCATAAATAACCCTGATATTTTATTTCTGGATGAGCCAACGGGAAATCTTGATCCAGATCATTCGGATGAAGTCATAGAACTTATAGAATCACTAGAAAATATTACATTTATACTTGTCACTCACAATTATGAGGTTGCAAAAATAGCTAAAAGGAAGTATAATTTAGAACAGGGAGAATTAAAGGAATATGAAATGCGATAGGTGCGGTAAGAGAAAAGCAGAAATAAACTTTGTAGAGGTCACAAAAGATGGCACAAGGATTATTCACCTCTGTAAAGATTGTGCGAGAGAAATGGGAATCTTAAAGCCCCATATTGATGAAGAAAAAAAAGAAATCGATGAGAACTTTATTCCTCAGTGTCCTGTGTGCGGCCTTACATTTGAGGAATTTGAAGATACCCATATATTTGGGTGTACTACCTGCTATAATGCATTTAGACCAAAGCTATACACTATTTTTAAAGAGATTCACGGCAGCGACTATTACAAAGGGACTGGAATTAAGCAGGATGAACGCATTCTCACTATAAAAAAGAATCTAAGAATATTAAGAAAAAAACTCGAGCAATACGTAGAGGATGAAAAATATGAGGATGCAATAAAAATAAGAAACGAAATAGAGAAGTTTGAAAAGGAATTAAAAGCCAATGGAAGTTAAAGAATTCCTTTCGAATATTCCCTTTTATCTTTCTGAAGTAGGAAAATTCAATGATGTTGTCCTTTCAACGAGAATTACACTCAGGAGAAATATTGACACGTACAAATTTGTCAATAAAGCAGATCAACCACAATTAAAAGAAATCATAAATTGTTTTGAAAATTTTGATAGTTTAAGAGAAGACTTCAGTCATTTTTACAAGGCAGATGAATTGATCGCGGATGAGAGGGAGCTCCTTTATGAGCGAAACCACGTTGGTCTGGGTTTCATCTCAGAGCCTTCCAATAAGGCTATAATGATAAATAATGAGGAAAATTCAGGTATAATAATAAATGACGTTGAACATATAAAGATATATTATATATCACCAGGGCTGAATTTTGAAGACTCCTTTGAAAAGTGTTTGGGGGCTCATCTTAAAATTTCTAAGGAGTTCAAAATTGGTTTTGACAAAGAATTTGGTTATCTTACTGCATCTTCTAATTACACTGGATCAGGTTTGACTATTTCCGTTCTGCTTCATATACCTGGTCTCGTAATAGCAGAAGGAATAAGGGAACTGTCAGAGTCTCTCACAAAAAAGAGATTGTCTATTTTGCCTGCATTTGAGGAACGCGATAAGGCATTAGGTAGTCTTTTTTATCTGAGGAATAAACAAACACTTGGTATTAGCGAAGAAGATATTATAGAGATTGTAAGAAAAAATGCTGAAGACATCGTGAAAAAGGAATACAATGCACGCGCATTTTTAATGGATAACCTTCCTCTCGAAATAGAGGATAGGGTAAAAAGAGCCTACGGCATCCTGACAAATGCAAAATTATTAGAAATGGGAGAATGCCTAAATCTCCTCTCCGCTATTAGATTGGGCATCGGTTATGGAATAATAAAGGGTATAGATATACAAGAAATAAATAGACTACAGTTTTTTACCCAACCCTTTCACATAAGATTTTCCTCTGACAAAAAAATTAATCCTACCCTTGAAAATCAAAAAAGAGCTACAATAATTAGTAATAGAATAGGGAGGTAGTATGTTTAGGGATCCAAGGTTTAGCGAACAGCTACATAGAGTATTAAGTCTTGCTGAGGTTGAGGCAAGAAAGAGGAATCTTGATAAAATAACCCCGGAGATACTCTTACTTGGTATTATTTATGAGGGACAAAACCTGGGTGTTTCTATTATGAAGGATGGGGATGTTGATATCATATCACTAAGGAGAGAATTAGAACAAAATGTTGGAAATGAAGAGCTTGTAATACCCGGTTCAAGAATTGATTTTTCTAAGGATGCACTAGATGCTATGGAATTAGCAAAAAGAGAGGCAAGGCAACTTGGGCAAAATATCATTGGTGTAGAGCATTTACTCCTTGGTATTATTGGCATTCAGGATTCACTGGCAAGTGAAGTTTTATTAGAGTTCGGTCTTGATATAATGAAAGCCAGAAACATCCTCCTCACCATTCTGAATAGAAAAAGAGGAAAAGGAAGGTCTCAGAGAACGACAGCCCTTGATTATTATACCAGAGATTTAACTCAGCTTGCCGCCAATGGGAAACTTGATCCTATTATAGGGAGAAAAACAGAAATAGAAAGGGTAATACAAATACTTTCAAGGAGAAAGAAAAATAATCCTGTTTTAATAGGTGAAGCAGGCGTTGGCAAGACTGCCATTGTGGAGGGACTTGCCCAAAAAATATCACGGAACGATGTTCCAGATCCCTTATTAAACAAAAGGGTATTGAGTCTTGACCTCGCCGCAGTGATTGCTGGAACAAAATATAGAGGGCAGTTTGAAGAAAGATTAAAAGCAATCCTAAATGAAATAGAAGAATCCTCCAATATAATTCTTTTTATAGACGAACTTCATACGATAGTAGGTGCGGGAGCCGCTGAGGGAGCAATTGATGCGTCAAATATGTTAAAACCTGCTCTTGCAAGAGGAGAAATTCAATGTATTGGAGCAACAACTATGGAGGAATATAGAAAATATATTGAGAAAGATGGCGCCCTGGAAAGAAGATTCCAGATTATAATTGTAGATCCACCTACTGTAAAAGACACCTTAAAAATTCTTATAGGATTAAAGCCTCGATATGAAGAACATCATAGAGTAAAGTACTCGCAAGAAGCGCTTGAGGCTGCTGCAAAGCTCTCTGATAGATATATAAATGATAGATATCTTCCGGATAAGGCAATTGATGTTCTTGATGAGGCAGGGGCACGAGTTAAACTTGCAAACCTTAAGATGCCTGAAGAAGTTCTGAACCTTGAGGAAAAATTGAGAGATGTAAAGCTAAAATTAAAAGATGCAAGGGACAAGGGTAACTATGAAAAGGCAATTCAATTACGGGATAAAAAAGAAGAACTCGAGAAAAAAATAAACGAAAAAACAGAAAAGTGGAGATCCTCGAAAGCAGAGTTCGTCGGAAATGTCAGCGAGGAAGATATAAGGTACATTATCTCTATGTGGACTGGTATTCCACTACTTAAACTTGAAGAAAAAGAAGCGGAAAAACTTCTACGAATGGAAGAAGAATTAAAGAAGAGGATAGTGGGACAGGATGAAGCAATTGAATTCGTTGCAAAGGCAATAAGAAGAGGTAGAACAGGGTTGAAGGATCCAAGAAAACCTATTGGCTCTTTTATATTTCTTGGCCCAACCGGTGTAGGCAAAACAGAACTTGCAAGACAGCTGGCAATGTTCCTCTTCAATAGTGAGAACTCCCTTGTCAGGTTAGACATGAGTGAATATATGGAAAAATTTAATGTTTCAAAGTTAATTGGTGCTCCTCCAGGTTATGTGGGATACGATGAAGGTGGACAATTGACAGAAAAAGTAAGGCGAAGGCCATACAGTGTTGTTCTCTTTGATGAAATTGAAAAGGCCCATCCTGAGGTCTTTAACTTACTCCTTCAAATTCTTGATGATGGTATTCTTACTGATGCATATGGAAGAAAGGTCAGCTTTAAAAATTGTGTTATTATTATGACTTCAAACATAGGAACTAAGAATATTGGCAAGGGAGGCACGCTTGGGTTCAGAAGAGAAAGTGAGACCGATGTCTCTTATGATAAGATGAAGGAGTATCTAATAGAAGAACTTAAAAGAACATTTAATCCAGAATTTCTCAACAGAGTCGATGAGATTGTTGTATTTCATTCACTCGAAAAAGAAACAATGAAAAAAATAGTTGAAATCCTCTTTCAGGAAATCGCAGCTCGCATTAAAGAAAAGGGCTATGAAATTTCTCTTACTGAAGAAGCAAAAGAGCTCATCATAGAGAGAGGATTCGATCCTGTATATGGGGCACGTCCTCTTTATAGGACACTTCAGAGGTATCTTGAGGATCCATTGGCAGAAGAGATCCTAAGAGGAAAATGGCAGAAGGGTAAGAAAATCATCGTTTCAAGGCAGGGCGATAAGCTAATATTTCTCTCTTCGGAAGCTATATCTACTGAGGTATGACATTGGGGAAGAACCTTGGAATTGTTCTCCATTCCCATATTCCATATGTAATTGGTTACGGAAAATGGCCTCATGGATTGATATATCTACTCGAAGCTGCTTCAGAATCTTACCTGCCACTTTTAGATGTCCTCGAGAAATCCGAAGGTAAAAATATACTTACATTTTCTGTAACACCTGTCCTATTGGAACAGTTGAGGTCTCAACGCTTTATAAATATCTTTAGAAATTACCTCAAAGAGAGATTGCTTTCAGCAAAGGAGGACTTAAATTATTTTAATAAGTCTAATCAGATAATGTATAAGAAGGTTGCGAATTTTTGGGTAACTTTTTATTCTCATCAATTAAATTCAAACCTTGATATAGCCACCAGATTTAAACAACTCTTACATGACGAGAAAATTGATATTATCACTTCAGCTGCTACGCATGGCTACCTACCTCTTTTAGGATACGACAAATGTATAGATGTTCAAATCAGGGTAGGCGTGGAGGCATACGAGAGGTTTTTTGGTAAAAAGCCTCAAGGGATTTGGCTGCCTGAATCCGCCTATAGACCAGGTTATAGATGGAAAAACCCTATAACGGGAGAAGAGAGTAAAAGAAAAGGAATAGAGTATTTTCTATCAAAGTACGACTTAAAATTCTTTTTTGTTGACTCTCATCTTATTGAAGGTGGTGAAGCAATTGGGGTTTATTTAGAGAAATTTGAAGGATTAAGAATAATTTACGATAGAATGAAAAATGAATTAATACCAAATAAAAAACCCTTGAACATCTATCAGCCTTATCGACTGGATTCAGAAGAGAGGCCTTTATTCGTATTTGGGAGGGATAAAAAGACTGGACTCCAGGTTTGGAGTGGAGAACACGGATATCCTGGGGACGAATGGTATCTTGAATTTCACAAAAAGAAATTCCCAAGTGGTCATAGGTATTGGAGGGTAACGAACCCTAAATATGACCTTGCCGACAAAAAAATTTACGAACCTGAAAGAGTTGAAGAGAGACTCCTCAGCCACTCATCCCACTTTAAAGGTCTGGTTGAAGAAATCCTCAAGAAAGATAACAATATTTTCATAGCTGCCCCATATGATACTGAACTTTTTGGCCACTGGTGGTTTGAAGGACCTCAGTTTTTAAAAAGATTAATTGAAGGATTCAAGAATTCTTTTGTTGATTTGAACACCCCTGCTAATTACCTTAAAAATAATCAGCCTGAAGAGGTAATAAAACTTCCTGAAGGTTCTTGGGGAAAGGGAGGATTCCACTGGATTTGGTTAAACGATTCGACAAAATGGGTTTGGAAAAAGATATATGATGCGGAAAAAATTATGCTTAATGTTGCTAAAAAACAAGGAAATGATAAAGTAAAGGATCTAATGGCAAGGGAATTGTTACTTCTTGAGTCTTCGGACTGGGAATTCCTAATTAGTACATTAAGTGCCAAAGATTATGCAGAGAATAGGATCTCTGAACATTACGAAAACTTCAACAAGCTAAAATTAATGCTGGATAAGAAAAAACACAATGAAGGTGACAGAATATTCCTAAAGGAACTTGAAGATAGGAACAAAATATTTGAATTTTTAACATCAAAATATTATGTATAGCCTCCTTTTTTTGCCAATTTTAAATCTTCCAGTAGGTGAACCAACAATTGTCAATTTCTCAAAATATTTTATAGAACCTATCTCAGATATATATGTATTAGATTCCTCAAACGTAAATATATCTCCTCTGTCATCAGGGAATGTATTCTTTCTATTAAGAAAAAATATCGGAAAAGCAAAATTAAAATTTGTCTTTACTTCGGGTGGTAGTTCTGTTAAGAGTATTTTGTTATTAGTCAGCAAGGCTAAAAAAGTCCTCTTCAAATATAAATCAAAGGGCAACGAAAAAAACGTCTATCTTGCAGGAAGCTTCAATAGTTTTAATCCCCATAGCATCAAAATGGAACAAATGGGGGAATATTTTGAGAAACAGATAGAACTTATCCCTGGAACCTATCAGTATAAATTTGTTATAGATGGAAATTGGGTTCAAGACCCTGAAAACCCAAAAATGTCTCCTGACGGTTTTGGAGGGTTTAACTCGGTTGTAGAGGTTAAAGGTGATAACTTTTTCGTTAATGATATCAATGAGTCTACCTTTGCTTTTTCTAAACCAGTTACAGACGCTATTGTAATTGATGGAGACAAAATTCTTACACGAGAGAAATACTCCTTAAAAAGTGGCGTCTTGAAACTAAAAATTGGAATTGGTAAACATTTCTTTCGAATAATCGGCATAGACAATGCAGGCAATCCGTCTCTCCCATTTGCCTTTGCGTTTCCCAAAAATGATTTCAAAGGAAGAATTATCTATTTTGCGATGACGGATAGATTTTTTGATGGAAAAAAAGATAATGATAGACCCGTGAGGGATGCTGAAGTTGACCCCAGGGCAAATTTTATGGGTGGGGATTTTGTTGGAATTACAAAGAAAATAGAGAGTGGATATTTCGATTCTTTAGGCGTAGGTTTACTCTGGATATCTCCAACTATTAAAAATACTGATAAGGCATACAAGGATGTCCTTCCACCACATAGAAAATTTACTGGTTACCACGGATATTGGCCTGTAGATTTTTACAACATTGACGATAGATTTGGAACAATGACAGAATTACAAAAACTGGTAAAAACTGCACATAAACATAAAATCCTTGTGTTTCTTGACATGGTTTTTAACCATACTCATATTGAAAACCCCATTTACAAAAAACACAAAAATTGGTTTACTTCCCTGATTTTACCTGATGGGACCAAAAATATTAGACAGTTTGATAAATATCCGTACACAACATGGTTTGATATTTTTCTTCCATCCTTTGACTACGAAAATTCAGATAGTGCTATTCAATATATGGTAAAGTATGGAGTATATTGGATTACAAAAACGAACGCAGATGGGTTCAGACTCGATGCTGTAAAACATATCCCCCATAAATTCTGGAGAGATTTAAGGTGTGCCATTCAGAAAAAATTTAAGAAGAGGGTATGGTTCATAGGTGAAACGATCTCTTCAAGAGATAAAATATTGGATTGGATTTCGCCTGCAGAACTTGATGGACAATTTGATTTTCCTCTCTATTGGGTAATTAGAGATTGTTTTGGTAATAATAAAAGTTTTAAATACTTGGCACAGGAAACTATGGAATCAATAAACAAATTTTCTACGGGTATTTGGGCACCTCTTATGGGCACTCACGATTTTGGTAGGTTTATAAGCCTTGCCAATGGAGACCTTAATGGGAATGAGAAGAAAATTGCCTTTTCCAATCCCCCGGGTATACCGAAAAAAAAGGCTTATAGGATGACTGAACTTGCTTTTGCTTTTCTACTTACACAATCAGGCAATCCGCTAATATACTATGGAGACGAAATTGGACTTCCTGGTGCTGGAGATCCAGATAATAGGAGAATGATGAAATTCAATCGCCTTAGTGATAACGAAATAAAATTATTCTCCTCAGTAAAAAAACTCGGCAAGGCGAGAGAACTTCATCCCTCGCTTTCAAGGGGAAGATTCTTCCTTCTAAAGACAGACGATAATTACATCATATATCTAAAAAAATATTTTAGTGATATGGTAATAGTAGGAATTAACAAGAGTAAAAATGAGATAAAAGAAGATGTAAAATTCCCAGAATTCCTTGGAAAGCATCCCATACAATTATCCATTCCACCAGAGTCATTTATTCTCCAATCATTATAGACGTTTCCGATAAGTATGCATAAAATCTATTATTGACAATATCATATTTACATATATAATACACAAAGGAAGATAAATGAAGATATTATTGATAAATCCTCCTACATTTGATCTTTATTCAGAAGTCGGTGCAGATATGCCCCCTCTTGGACTTGCATATATTGCCGCAGTTCTCAAAAATGATAATTATGATGTTGAAATTCTCGATAAAAATGTTGATACTACTCCTATAAACTACTCCGACTACTCTATCGTTGGAATTTCATCTTTAACTCCAACATATCCCGAGGCATTAAAAATAGCAAAAGAGGCAAAGATGAGTGGTGCTACTACAGTTATGGGTGGCTACCATGCTACCTTCCTGGACGAAGATGTGCTTAATACAGGATTGATAGATTACGTAGTCAGAGGCGAAGGCGAATATGTCTTCCGCGATTTAGTCAAACACATTGAAAAGAAAAAGCCAATAGAAGAAATCAATGGTATTTCTTATAGATCCAATGGTAAAATCTTAAGGACTCCTAATGCGTTACCGCCAAATCCAATTGATGATCTTCCCTTTCCTGCAAGAGAATTGCTAAAGCTAGATAAGTACCACACGCACTTAAATGAAATGCCTATGACAACAATGATAACTTCAAGGGGTTGTCCATTTAATTGTTTTTTCTGCTCTTCTTCTCTATTCGGGGGGAGAAGATGGAGGGCACGCTCTCCAGGGTCAGTTGTAGATGAAATTGAACAATTAAAATATGTGTATGGCTATAAAGCAGTGGACTTCATGGATGATAATTTTACACTTAGCCCTGAAAGAACTATTGCTATAAGTGAAGAGATAATAAAAAGAAAACTGAATATATCCTGGTGGGCATTGTCTAGGGCAGATATTATTGTTAGAAACGAGGATATGGTGAAAAAAATGGCAAAATCAGGTGCTTATATGATATTTATAGGTATGGAGAGCCCAGATGATACAATTCTGAAATTCTATCATAAAAAAGAAGGTAAAGAAATCTTTATAAAGGCAGTCAGGTTACTAAAAAAATATGGTATAAGAGTTTGGGCATCATTCATGTTTGGGGCTGTTTCAGAGACAAAGAAGATGATTAATAAAACGATTTCCTTTGCAAGAAAGCTCAAGGCGGATGCTGCACAATTTTCAGTTCTTACACCGTATCCAGGAACTGCGCTTTACGACTTCGTAAAGGATAGAATTTTTATAAAGGATTGGCATCTATTTGATGGTATGCACAGTGTTTTTAAGACAGATTATCTCACACCAAGGGACCTCAGTTATTTGACCTCCAAAGCCTACGCATTATTTTATCTGAGGCCATCATGGCTCACAAAAGAAATTTTTAGGGCAATAAAAAAACATAGACTTATCTGGACACTCCGCAATTATCCACAAAAACTGATAAAACTACCGCGTCGATTTCTCTCAAAATCTTGATCACTCTACGCAAGAAGTACTGCAATTATGCCTACAAGAAAAATACCGTCGAACACCCCAGCTCCTCCTATACTCATAACACCTACTCCCATTTTTGTGACATCTTTGAGATGTAAAAGATCTGCACCAATCAATGTTCCTATCACGCCACTAATATATGCAAGGGGAGCAGGATTCTGGGGGAACAAAAGAAGGCTAATAATTGCACTGAATATTGGCGGGACCAGTGCAGGTAGTGTTATCCCTATTCCTGTTACAGGCTTTGCTATAAAGTAAGCAATGGCTGTTATAATCCCTGTTGCAACTATAATTCTCCAGACAGGGACAAATCTGAATAAGTATATTGACAATAGCATAGGTATTATTGCTCCACCTACATTGATAGCAATCACACTATAACTTATTGATTTTGGAAAACCCAGGTATTTTTTGATAAAATAATCAGTATTATTTGAAATCACATTGTATTTTTTTACGATAGGGATGTTTATACCACTCCCAATTAGAGAAATTGCGTATATTAAAATTCCCATAGAAGGAGAGAGACCAAGCTTGGAAAATACTGCACCTGCTATCCCAAACTGCAGCATTATAAGAAAAATGGGGAAAAGAAGCACAAAGAGAATGAATACTATTATCGAGAGAGGTAAAAAAAACATAATATAAAATAGGGGGCAAAAGCCCCCTATTGTCTTATTGATTTGGACATCTTTCTTTTAATATCTTGTAGTATTTCTCCCCCAATTTTCTCTGACCCTGGTCGCTATAACACTGAACAATTATCTTTATCGCCTCACAATTATTTGGGTTTTTCTCCAGTGCCTCTTTTGATACACTTATCGCATTAGTATAATCCTTTAGTTGGTAATAAGCTAATCCAAGCCTGTTATATGCATCATCATTGGGGACACCATTTTTATTGTAAAGTTCAATAGCCTTTTTAAGTGGCTCTATTCCTTCCTTGATTTTTTTCATATTGAAATATGTTATTGCCAGATCATGGTATGCAGAAGCATTCGTAGAATCAATTTCGATTGAGCGTTTGAATGCATTCACAGCCTTTTCCATTTCACCATTTCTTAAATAACCATAACCAAGAATAAAAAAGAAACTTGAATTCGTTGAATCGAGTTCCGTTGCTTTTTCTAAGTATGGAATACTCTCTTTAATTTTGTTATTATTAATATAATAACCTCCTATTTTTTGATATGCCAGGGCATTTTTTGGGTCAATCTTTAATACTTCCTTATATTTTTCCATTGCTCCCTTCTCATCACCCATAGCGTTCAAAATGGAACCATAGAGAAGATATGTATCAGTTTTTTCTTTTTTATTGCTTGCAATTTTGAGAGCATCCTCCACATATTTCTTAGAATTTTCATAATCTTTTTCTTTAAAGCACATTAGACCTGCATTATAATATGCAATCCAATATGGATTTGGTATAGATTTCTCCGCTTTAATTTCTTTCGCAGTTTCTTCTTTATTGAGCTTATAAGCCTTATCAAAATTCTCTGCTGCTTCCTTCCACATATTTTTATCTCCGTAGGTTCTCCCTAACCAGAGGTAAGCCTTTGCATTCTGAGGTTCTGCTTTTATTGCCAGTTTAAACTGCTCAATCGCCTTATCATACTGACCAGATTGCCTATACACTTTCCCTGCAGTAAGGTACTGGCTCTCACAACCTCCACCAACGAATAAAAAACCAATGAAAATAACTGTGACTAACAACAAAATATTCCTTCGCATATAGCCTCCTTTTTTACTGTAATTTATTTTTTATGTTCCAAAAGTCAAGTCTAAAATTCTGTAGTGTGATGAAGACAGACATATTTTTGTCTATTGACATTGGCTTTGAACTATGGTAATTATTAAGATATGGGAAAAGATATAATTATGACAGAGACCCTCGGTAACAGTCTCGAAAGGGTAAATATTATTACAAATGCAATTATCAATTTTCTTTCAGAGGTTTCTTCAACTGGTTTTAAAAGTTCTTCACTTGCTCAAAACTTAAAGGATAAACTCAACAGTCTATTTGTATCGTTGCAGCTGCTAAATGAAGCCATGGGGGCTATATCATCCACTGCACAAAAAAGTAAAATTACTATATATAAAGTATTAAGCCAACTCAAGGAGGTAGTTGAAATTATAAAAAACATCTCAGGAACAGCTATAGAAACAACAAAAAGCATTGGAAACTTAAAGGATGAGAGTGAAAAAATTACATCGCTTTTAGGCTCTCTGGAAAAATTAAATAGTGTTAGTCTCGATACTGCAAGAAATGCAGAAATAAAAGCTTATCATTCGGGAATTCATGGTAAAGGATTTGAGATTGTCGCAATGGAACTCTCCAAGTTTACTAGCACATCTTCAGACATTGTAAACAAAATAATGTCAAATATTAATAGTATAGATGAACTTTCTAAGTCTATCAATGAATCCATTGAGAAAATTAATGCACCAGTAGAAAACATTCAAGAAATTTTTGCAGGCGTAAATGATGAAATAAACCTTTTAAATGAGAATTTCAAAAATATGGAAAACACCACTTCAAGCATAAAAAAACAGGGCGAAAATGAAGAAAAAATACGCACAGATATTTCAGGTATGATAGAAAACTTGATTGCTATATCTCAAAAATTACTATTAAATTCAAATCGAGCAAACTTTGTTGCCTCCCAGAAGGAGTCAATGGTAGAAATTCTTATGAAATATGGTAAAAACATATTGCCCAGTGCGGCTGATGAATTTGGCACTAATGATATTGCGATAGAACAGCTACAAAAGAGTATGGAAAATTTTATAATTATATTGAAAAACATTGAAGGTGAGATAAAAACCTTGGAAATTTTAAAGATGAAAAAGGTTATTGAATCAGAACCTGTAGAAAACCTGGAGATTGTGCTAAGAAATCTGGATGAAATGGTAGCAAACCTGAAGCAATACTCTGAAAATTCTATGAAAAATAATGAAAATATTGAAAAATTCATAATTGCTTTAAGTTCAATTATTGATGATTTAGAAATATTCCTTAAAGAGATTCGGATAAAAACAGAGGAGACTAACGATACACTGTCATCTCTAAAAAAAATGAATATAAATATCTTAAATATTGTGGAAAATCTTAGAATTCTCTCTTTATATGCCAAACTTGAAGCAGCAAGGGCGGGACAAAACTCACTTATGGTTATTGTGGAACAGATGGAGAACCTTACAGATAAATTTAAGGGTATGTCCGTTAAACTTAATAACTTCGTTAAAATTATAAACAGAGAGTTCAGAAAAGCTTCACAATATCTAAACATTTTAAAAAATGCAGCTGCAAAAGGGAAAGAGAACGTAGAAAAATCATCAATGACCCTTAAGGAAAATAAAGAGAACCTAAACTATATGATCCAAATTACTGAAGAATTAAGACAGTCTATGAGTACTCAAAGAGATCTGATCCAGATAATATCCAGTACTGTTAGGGAATTCTCGGAGATAATTGTTGGCATTGCTTACAATTTTAAAGATGTCGTTAAACAAATAGATGAAGAGAAAAAAGTGACTTTTGGAATCATCGATGAGATAAAATCGTTTGCACTATTAGAAAAAAAACATAGTGGAGTATTAAAAGTCGATTTAGGGGGTGATCCTATAACATTAGATCCAGCTCAAATTGGAGACACCACCTCTAATAAAGTAGCTCACCAAATTTATAGAGGTCTATTCGAGTTTGGCCTTGGCACTTCTGTTTTTCCTTCCCTCATTGAAGAAATGAAATTGTCGGATAACACTACTAGACTCCAGCTAAAGATTAAAAGGGGGATCAAAGACCATTCTGGAAGGAATATAGGTGTAGATGAAGTGGTTTACTCACTCAAAAGAGTTCTTTCTGCGTCTAATGCTTTTTTCTTTGATGCGGTCAAAAGTATAGAGGCTGCAGAAAATCAGTTCATTGAGATAGAACTCAAATATCCTTATATACCAATTTTTGCAAACCTCGCAACAATCGGAGGCTCTATATTACCTGAATACTCAAAAGATTTTATATCAAGCCCTGTTGGAACAGGTCCATTTCGTCTTTTGTCATGGGAAAGGACTAAGAAAATTGTATTTGAACCATTTGAGGAGTACGTGCTTGGTTCTCCTTTCCTTGAAAGACTCGAATTTATCATTACAGACAAAACCCAGAGAAGTATTGACCTTTTTAGGGAAGGGATTGTTGATATTGCTAATATTTCCCTTTCAAGTGTTGTAGAAGCAAGGAAAAATCCAGAACTTTCTCCATTTTTAACTGAGGGTAGTTTACTTGACATTCAATACCTCGGTTTTAATTTTCAAAAGAAAGATTTGCCCTTCTCAGACAAAAGAGTGAGACAAGCAATGAACTTTGCAGTAGATAGGAATAGAATGATCAAAAATCTTGACAATGGACTTGGCACACCTGCAAATGGAATATTCCCCCCTGCTATGGATGTGTATAATCCACATCTGGACATTTACTCTTTTAACCCTGAAAAAGCTATGGATTTACTCAACGATGCAGGGTATCCTAACGGTCTTCCAGATACATATCTTCTTGATATAAGTGATACTAATGCTAATATAAAAAGAGGGGAATATTTAATAGAAGAATTCAAAAAAATCGGAATAAATATTGAATTAAATGTTTTCCCCTGGAAGGAGTTTTTAGAAAGAATACATAAAGGAAAACATCAATTATTTATTCTTGGATGGTCTTCTGACAATGGTGATCCTGATAATTTCCTATATCCTTTATTTCATTCAAAAAATGCAGGTGATCCTGGGAACAACACCTTCTATAATAACGCAGAAGTGGATAAACTGATAGAGGAAGGAATGAGGGAGATAAATCCTAAGAGAAGAATCGAAATATACCGGAAGGCAGAAGAAAAAATTGTGGAAGATGCACCCTGGGTTTTCTTATATCATGGGGTGAATATATTCCTTGTAAGAAAAAATGTGCAAGGATTTATTCCTCATCCTCTTGGATTTGATAGGTATAACTACGTAAGGGTAAAGTAAAATGGAAATATTAATTTTTTCACTTAACAGGGAAAGCTTTGGTGTAGAATTAAAAAAAGTCAAGGAGATTGTTGAAGATTTCAAAATTGTGCATGTTCCTCTGGCACCATCCTATGTTGAAGGATTGACAAACATAAGAGGCGAAATTATTCCTTTGTTCAATCTCGCAAAAAGATTTAACTTAAAGAACGACGAATATAGCCTTGCATTAATTTTGGAGTCAGAAGAAGGACCAATAGGTTTGCTTGTAAAAGAAATAATAGGGATAGAAGATATTCCAGAGAAAAAAATCAAAACGTCCAGGGCCTCTATGAAAGAACTAACAAATGTAGAATATTTGAAAGGCATTGCAAAAGTAGACAAAAAGACCTATCTTATAATAAATACAAGAAAATTAATAGATAAAGGAGGATAAATGGCTGCTAAGGTACTAATTGTAGATGATGCAATGTTTATGAGAAAAATGTTAAGTGATATACTTAAAAAAGAGGGATATGAAATTGTTGCTGAAGCAGAGGATGGACAGGATGCTGTAGAAAAATTTAAAGAGTATAAACCTGATCTTATTACAATGGACATAATTATGCCGGATATGAGTGGAATTGACGCTGTAAAAGAGATTATAAAAATAGATCCAAATGCGAAAATAATAATGGTCAGTGCGATGGGACATCAGACTTTAGTCATAGAAGCTATTCAGGCAGGTGCAAAAGATTATGTGGTAAAACCTTTCCAACCCTCAAGGGTATTGGAAGCAGTGCAGAGGGTGTTGAAATTATAATATGAAGGATTCCTTAGATTCTTACAAAAAATTATTCATCAGCGAGGTTAGCTCATATATTGAGAAGCTTAACAATTATGCCATCTCTCTGGAGAAAAAATCACATTCGCCTCAAATTATTGAAGAGTTGTTTAGAATTTTTCATACAATAAAAGGAATGGCGGCCAGTATGGGTTATAAAAAGATGGTTGATACTGCTCACTCCCTCGAAAATATTTTATATAAAATTAAAGAAGGTAAAATAACCCCTGAAAGAAACATTGTAAATAAGATACTACAAGGTGTAGATATAATAGAAAAAGAAATTGCACTAATAAGCAAAAATGAATCAGTAAAAAGTACCCAAGAAATTAAATTCAGGTTGAAAAATACTACACCGATGCCTAATGCAAGAGGAATGGTAATACTCAATCTAATTTCAAAAAAAACAAAATTGAACTCATCATCTCCATCTATAGCCGATCTAAAAAGCAAAACTGACGATTACTTTGAATATTCCATCATAGTTGAGGATGTAAATTTAGCCAAAGAAATATTATCAAATATATCGGATGTGGAGATCCTTTCAGATGTAACCCCTAAAGAGGAGGAAACGCTTACATCCAAAAAACTAAAAGAAATAAGAGTTGAGGTTGAAGAATTGGACAAATTACAAAATATTATTTCTGAATCGATTATCTCTAAAGAACGAATCTATAACTTAGCAGTTGAATATAGGAATGAAGCGCTTCAAGATGCAATAGAAAATCACTCGAAAAATATTACTCAACTCAAGGATGTTATAATGAAGATCAGAATGGTACCTCTTTCTACCCTCTTTGATAGACTCCCCAGATACGTTCGAGATCTTGCGGAAAATTTAAAAAAGCAAGTTCACTTTGAAATAATTGGAGGAGATATAGAACTTGATCGATCTTTAATTGAAAGTATATCGGATCCAATGATACATATCTTGAGGAATTCCATAGATCATGGTATTGAGTCTCCTGAAGAAAGAAAAAAACAAGGTAAATCACCCGCTGGAAAATTACAATTGAAGGCAGAAAGGGAAAAGGGATATATAAAAATATCAATCATTGATGATGGTCGCGGGATAGATACTGATAGTATTCTTGACAAAGCGGTCAAAATAGGAATAATAAAAAATTCTGAAAGGGAGGATATTCCGCAGGCTAAGGCCTTTTCATTTCTATTTCTACCCGGTTTTTCTACCAGGGAAGATGTAAGTAAGGTTTCAGGAAGAGGGGTTGGGCTGGATGTCGTAAAAAATACCATCAGAAAGATTGGAGGGACAGTAGAACTTTCTTCTAAAAAAGGCATTGGGACCACAGTAATTACTAGAATTCCTCTTACTATGGCAATAATTAAGGCGTATATTGTTCAATCAGGTAAGGATCTTTTCGCAATTCCTATGACATTTTTAGAGGAAACAGCAAATTTTTCTGGAGATGCAATTTCTTATATACATAATAAACCTGTTTTCATTCTAAGAAAAAAAGTCTTACCTGTTTACTTTTTAAGTAAGCTATTCGGTGAAGAAAATGGTATAAAGAAAGACTCTTACCAATCATTAATAATAAATCTTGAAGGGAAAAATTTAGTGTTGGTTGTTGACAAATTAATAGGATCTTCAGATATTGTGGTAAAACCTGTACCGTTTATATTAAGAAGAATAAAAGAGTATACAGGGGTCACAATATTAGGTGATGGCAAACCTTGTATGATTTTAGACGTTCCAAATCTGGTATAGAAAGGGGGAAAAATTGGAACTAAATGAGTTAGAGTATTATCATCTTGATGGAATTAAAGAAGCCGTAACCATTGGGAGTGGACACGCTGCAACTGCTCTTTCTCAGATGATAGGTAAAAACGTCTTTATAAAAGTTCCCGAAGTCAAAATTTTAAAGATCGAAGAGTTTGCTTATATTCTTGGTGAAAAACCACCAATCGTTGCGGCAACGCTGACGAATTTCTTTGGTGACATTACTGGTAGAAATTTACTCATATTTCCAGAAAAAAATGCGAGATTAATAATTGATGTTCTCCTTAATAAAAAGCCTGGTGAGACAAAGACATTTGGAGAAATGGAAATATCCTCAATAAAAGAAGTCGCTAATATTATTACAAGTTCTTACCTTGGTGCAATTTCTGAATTTCTGAAGATTATGGTATTGCCATCCGTTCCTTCCTTTGTTCTTGATGATGTAGGAGCTATTACTTCTTCTGCCTATCTCGAATTTGCTGATGGGAGAGAATATGGATTCTGTGTAGAAACAAATTTCTATTTTACTAAAGAAGATTTGAAACTGGACGGGTTTCTCCTAATGATCCCAGATAAAAATGGATTAGAGACAATGCTAAAAAATATGGGGCTTATATAATATGCCAATAAGCGATGAAGAAAAGCAGATACTGAAACTCTTTGCAAAAAAAATAAACCAAGATGATCCTGGTGCCCACAACAACCTTGCAGTGGTTTACTTTAATAAGGGGCTATATGATGAGGCTATTGAAGAATTAAAAAAAGCCCTTCAGATCGATCCTCATTTCACCCTTGCAAAAAACAATCTGGAATATGTGCTAAAGAATAGTGGTTATTATGATAAAACAATACAAAAACTCGAAAAAAAATTGAAAGATGAACCAGAGAACTATTACCTTTTTAAAGAAATTGCAGAGGCATATAAAAATTCAGGTGAATATTTTAAATCTATCCAATACTTTAAAGGCTATCTATCAAAAATTCCAGGAGATGTTGAAACACTGAAAAATCTTGGTATATCACTCAAGGCAATCGGCTTATATGATGAAGCTGTTGAAGTATTCAGAAGGGCGTTAAATATTGATAAAAATAATTTTGAAATACACAAGCATCTGGGGGAAGTCTACTATAATTTAGGAATACTCAATAGAGCGATCAGCGAGTTTCGAAAATCCATTAAGATTAACCCTGATTGTGCAGAATGTCATTTTCTTCTTGCTTTTGTCTATGGTGAAAAAGGTGATATTGAAAAGGCAAAAAAGGAGACCAAACTTGCTATAAAGTTAAATCCTATCTATGCAAAGACCCAGGCAAACCTTGGAATTGATTTTTACAAACAGAAAGGATACAAGGAGTTCATCGATGTGCAACAAAAAAAAGTAAGTAAAAATCCCTTCCTTTCCCATTATTCCTTAGGTATTGCTTTTCGTAATAAAGGATTATTCAGTGAGGCTCTAAGAGAATTTGAAAAATCATTAGAAATTGAACCTGGAAATATACTGGTAAAGAAACAAATGGGCGAAATATATTTACTGAAGAATGAAAATAATAAGGCAATAGCAGAATATACTGAGGCAATGAAATCTGACCCTCATTCTCCGAAGATTCCAAACGATATAGGTGTGGCTTGCCATAGACTTGGCAAACTGCAGGAGGCACTTTCCTGGTATAAGAAGGCAATTGAAATTGATCCTGGCTATGCTATTGCTTATAATAATATTGGTATAGTTTATTATCATCTTGGGAAAAAAGAGGAGGCAATAAAGAATTTCAAGAGGTCAATAGAAATAACACCTGAATACTCTGATGCGTATATTAATCTTGGGCTTGTTAAAATGCAGGAAGGAGAGTCTGAAGAGGCAGAAAAACTCTTCAAGAAAGTGATTGAAATGAGGGAGGACTATCCTCTTGCATATAATTATGTAGGTTTAATTTATTTGAACGAAGGAAGGTTTGATGAGGCCATTTTCAACTTTAAAGAAGCTATAAGCAGGGATCCACAATTTGCTGAGGCGCACTATAACCTTGGATTTGCCCTTTCACGTATAGGTAAATATGATAAAGCCCTTGAAGCAACTAAAAAAGCACTTGAGATTAACCCTTATTATACAAGTAATAGGTTCAAATTGGGAATAGATATCTTTTCCGAAAAGCTTGATATACTTATATCAAGAGAATTAACCCAGGAAATGGAAATGCGGGAATCCGGTACACCCGCTGAAAGCGAAGAAAGTCTATTTAACGAAATATTTACTGAGGAAGAGCCAAAAATCGATATAGAAGAAAATTATAGACTTGCTGAAGAGGCTTACAATGCAAAAAATTATGATACTGCAGTGGAAAAACTACAAGAAATCATTAGGGTAATCCCCGAAGATACAAAGTCTTCATTAATGCTGGCTAGAATATATAGAATAAAAGGCCTATATGGGGAAGCCAAAGATATCCTCAAGAGAATAGATCCAGATAATGTTGAATCACTAAAAGAACTTGCAAGGTTATACATAGATCAAGAAAATACCCTTGAAGCAAAAACGACTGTCCAAAAAATAATAGAGAAAACACCAGATGATATAGAGGGCTATAAATTACTTGCGAACCTCCAAGAGAGGGTAGGTGAAATTAACGGTGCAATAAAAACCTTAAAAAAACTCCTTAACTATGATAAAACATCCGACACCCTCAAAAAACTTGCAAAACTTCTAATTAAAAAAGGGGCATACAACTCTGCAAAGGACTATTTAAAAGAGGCAATCAATTCAAAAAAAGATGCTGAAGCATTTTATCTAATGGGAGAAATACTATCAAAGGAAGAAAATTACCTTGATAGTAAATCTTTCCTTCTTGAATCATTAAAATTAATGCCTGACTACCCAAAGGCAATGAAACTTCTTGTAAAAATCCATTATGCACTTGGTGAGTATGAAAATGCAATCAAACTCTTAACTAATTTAGAAGAAAAGGTATACGGCGACAGCGAAATATATGTTCTTGAGGGTATGCTTAACAGCAAAACTGGCAAGGGGAAAGAGGCAATAAGATCATATATGAAAGCAATAAGCATAGACGAAGAAAATGAAACTGCCTATCGTCTTCTCGCTAAACTTTTAACAAAATTAGGCCAATTTCAAAATTCCATTGAGGTATGGAATACTATTATTAGTAAATGGCCCGATTCCAAGGCTGCAAGGGAAGCAAAAGAAGCAATCAATGCTGCAAAGAAATTACTTAGGGTAATAGGAGAAACCTAATGGCTATTGAGGGACCGATAAAAGAACTTAGCCTTTTTGAGTTATTCCAGCTAATTTCATTTGCAAAAAAAACTGGAATACTAAAAGTTATAGATAACTCCCAAAAAGAGTACAAACTCTATTTTAAAAATGGAAATCTCTCTTATATGGATGTGGATAATACAATAAGACAAGAATTTATAAAGAGAGATATAATTAAAGAGAACGAAGTAGGCAAAAAAAATCTCATCTCTTTTGTTCTCTCGGACAAAAGGATTCTTCCACGGGAAGTAAAAGATTTTCTTAAAAATATCGTTGTTAATAAGGTCTATGAGTTACTAAAACTGAGCGATGGCTATTTTTCTTTTGTTGAAACTGACTTCGAGATTCCTGGAAGAATTAATCTTGGCCTAAAAGCAGAAAATCTAATAATGGAAGGGGCAAGAAGACTGGATGAAATTACAAGAATGGAAGAGGCGATATCCCCTGAAAATAGATTGAGTCTTTCAAAGGAGATAGAAAAAAAACCCTATATTCATCTTGAACCTCAAGAATGGAGAATTATGTCATATATAGATGGTAATCGCACTGTTAAAGATATAATTAACCTTACAGGAGATGAATTCACTACAGTAAAAATTCTATACGGTTTGTTAATGTCAGGAATCGTTGTTAAAAAGAAAGAGGAAAAAAGAAAACAAATAACTGAAAAACATCAAGAGTCAGAAAATAATATATTACCTGAGATTAACACTCTATGGAAAGAAAACAAATATGCTGAAGGTATAGAATATCTTTCTAAATTATTGGAAGATCACCCAATGGATCCAACTATTCTGTATAATCTTGGCTTCTTCTATACTATGTCAGGTAATTTCTATAATGCGATCTCTATCTGGAATAATTTTATAGCAATTTCGAAGGATGAAAAAATCAAGGCTGAAATCAGAGAAATATTAAATATATTAAAGGAACTTTCGAAACGACTTATTAAAAGGGAGGTAAACATTGGATGAAAATGGTTTAAAAAATGCCCCTGGTTCTCTTGCTGTATTAACATCTCTTGCTGACCTTTATTTGCAGAGCGGTCTTGTTGATCAAGCTGTTGAGCTACTTAAATCTGCAATAGAAAATAACCCTTCTTATATTCCTGCCTATCAAAAATTAATAGAGTCATACCTTCTCAAAGGGAATATAAATATGGCGAAATCACACCTTAGTAAGGCACTTAGAATTGATCCAGAAAATAAACTTCTACTTACTATAAAAGAGAAGGTATTCAAAGAACAAGGCGAAACAAGCTCTAATATTGCCGAAAAACTATCTACAGAAACTCAGCAAATTAAAGCAAAAGAAACTCCCCCATTAGAGGAAAGACACGAAGAAGAAAAAGAAGCAACCGAAGAAGCCATTAAAAAAGGGCAAAAAGTATTGACAGAAAAGGAAGCTGACCCCATCAAGATGATCTTAAATCCATTATTTTCAATAGAAGAAATTCTCGGAACAATTCTCTCGGATGACTCGGGTTTATTAATTTCACAGGTAGTTAAAGTCCCAATAGATACCGAAAGCACAGGTGCCCTTATTTCATCAATCCTATTAGAAACAATGGAAACAATCAAAAAGATAAATCTGGGGGATCTAGAATATCTCATTTTTGAACTTCCAAAAGGTAAAATCTTTGTACTCGCTTCTCCACCTTTAGTTTTAACTATCCTTACTGGAAAAAATATCCAGCAAGGGATCGTTTTATTAGAAGCAAAAAAAACACTTATGCGTTTAAAAGAGAGCCTGGGGGTATAAATGGATGAAGTAATTGAAGAAATTATATCTATTCCCGGTGTTTATAGTTGTTCAATTATATCTTACGATGGAATAGTAATAAAATCATTGTCTAAAACTGATATGGATGAAGAGTTGCTCTCTGCCTTAATAGCGAAAATTGCAAAAGATGTAATCAATAAAATTGAAATAAAGAAAAATGTGCTAACAACAATAAAGGGCTCAAGTGGATTTGCATTAATGGTGACAAAAGAAAACTTTATCGTTGGCGTTGTTACATCTTCAGATGTCAACATTGGCGATGTAAAAATAAAGATGAAGGAAGGAGCCAAAATACTTGAGGGTATCTTATAGTGGCGGAAGAGATAATACTCTCAAAAAAAGTTTCAGAAAATATTAACTCGATTTTAAAGGAATATGTCAGTAATACAGGTGTTAGATGCGTATTGTTGATCTCAAAGAGTGGACAACTTGTAAGCGAAAATGGTTTTACAAGTGGATTGAAAGTGCTGTCAATTGCAGCCTTGATTTCGAGTGTTTTTAACTCTTCTCAAAAATTGGCTTCACTACTTAAAGAAAAAATGAAAGAGTTTTTTATTGAAGGCACGACCTGGAATATACACTATTTGCAGGTTACCAAGGAATTGGTATTTGCTTCTTTGTTCAAAAAAAATATTCTACTGGGTGTTGTAAAAGCTGAATCAAAACATGTCTCAAAACAAATTAATCGAATTCTTCAAAATGCTTCAAAACCTGTTAAAGGAGTAACCCATAGTGAAGAAGGAGACGAAAAAAAGATTTATGAATTTATAGGGAGACTTCTTCAGGAATAATGAGAAGACTTATACTTTTACTTGTTTTTTTAGGCTTTATTATTTCAATTACATTATTCTACCCCAAAATCCATAGAAAAATAGAAAGAAATCTAACATCCTTTATTCTATCAAAATTGCCAGCAAAAAGTTCTATAGGTGAACTGCATTGGAATATATTTTCAGAACTTAACATAAAAGAACTAAAAATTGGAGATAACATTTTTATTGATAATTTTTCTGCTCATTATCTTCCGACTATTGTAAAACGGAAAATCAAGAATATCTCAATTGATGGAATTAAATATAAATATACCAAAGGCAAAAATAAAAAGAAGGAAAGAAAAAGTTGGTCACTACCAACTAAATTTAGTATAGGAGAAATAACCATTGTTAACGGAAAATTACAATTTGAATCCCATATCCTCCGTATTAATGGAATGGTTTCTGCTATCTCTACTGGGAAAGAATTAAATCTCAGCATCAAAAACATGAATGGTTATCTTGATTCTATCAATGTTAAACAAATTAAAGGTGATGTATCATTTACAAAGACAACGGCATTTTTTAATATTTATAATATACGGTCAGGTAATACTGTTATCTCAGCAAAGGGAAATATAGATAGTTTCTACGTAATGGGAAATATTGATCTTTCTATACTTAATTTTTTCACAGGAAGAAATCTTGAAGGCAATGTATTAATTTCATTAAATAAATACGGAAAAAAATATGAATTCAAGGGTAGTTCTAAATTTGTAAAATATGAAAATTATTCATTGGATTCACTTCGATTCTCCGGTAAGACAGATAAAAACTTTGCTACATTTATTTCTTTTGACAGTAATGGTTTAAATGGTACAATTTCTTTAAACAAAAGAGTAGATGCTTCTCTAAATCTTGATAACCTAAATCTCAATGCCCTATTAAAATCTTTACCCTCTTCTAATTTATATGGGAAAATAGACATCTCGTATAAAAAATTAAGTGAATTTTCCCTTACAGGAAATCTTAATGGATTTATTGAGCATTATCCCTTGAGTAAATTAAATCTTGAAGTCAAGGGTTTAGGAGAGTCCCTATATGTAAAAAACTTCAAAATAATCTCACCTTCCGGTAACATTGAGTCAAAACTCGTAATAAGCAGAAAAGATTTCAAAGGATATGGTTTGCTCATCTGTAAAAATCTTGAAATACCTCCATTTAGTAGATTCGCTCCTCTTGATTCAGGATTAATTGGAATCGAAGCCAAGTTATCGCCTTCAGGGCTGTCTGGAATATACTGGATAGAAAAGGGGAAAAGTAAAACAATTAGTTTTGAATATCTTGGAGGTAACATCGAACTTTCCTCTCTGTTTCCTCCACGAGGTCACATCGATACCTATCTCCAAAATATAAGATGGAAAAATTTATCATCCTCGATATCTTATGTTTCAGCCGATATAGACAATAACCAATTATCAGCACGTGGATTGATAAAATCAGGCAAGGGAAAATTAAGATTCCTTACAGATTTTGATTTTGATTCTTTAGCCTTCTCATTAAAGGAATTGAGCCTGGAGATCCCTGGGGATACGATCATTCTTTCCTCCCCGACAAGGATAATTTTAAAAAATAAACTGAATATGACGAATTTTAATATGTCTGACAATCACAATTTTAATTTTTCTGCATCAATAACAACAAAAACAAATGGACAATTGAATGGGGACTTAGCTGTAACTAACCTTAGGCTGGAAAGATTTTCGACATTTTTTGGGACTCCTCTAACAGGCAACATCAACGGTGTGGGTCACATCAGTGGAAGCATTCTTGCTCCTAAATTTAGGCTATTTGCAAAAGGAAAACAGCTTGGTGGAAGATTTACTTATGGGGATTCTATTTTTCTTGTTTCTATGATATCAAAAGGAAAGGTAAATATAGATAATTTGACTATATTCGATAACAATAATAAAACTAAAATCTATGGATATTTCTCACCTATCGACAAATCAATAAATGTGAATGCCCATATAAGAGGGGCTGGCGTTTGGATAATTTCTTTTTTTGATAAATATGTGAGTCCCAAATCCTGTAACATATCAGGAGATATTACGGTGAAACATACAATTAATTTTCCATCACTTGATGGAAGCATTAATATTAGAAATATGACCGTAATTGAAAACAGAACTGGAATAAAAATAGGGAATCTCAATGGTACTGTATCATTTAAAGGAAGGGAAATAAATCTAATTGGCATTAAAGGTATTATAGGGGAAGGAGAGGTTGAGGCAAATGGTTCTATTAATCTTGCCAAGCATTCGTATAAAATTTCAACAAACCTCAAAAATACTTTTGTTAATTATAATTATATAAATAGCATCATAGATGGAAATTTAACGGTAAAATCAGGCACTCGAGGGACTATGATATTCGGCAATATTAATGTTGGGGAAGCAACAATAAGTATACCGTTTAAATCACAACCAGTTGGAAGCAAAGGCCTAAATAATCTTTACCTTGATCTTACAGTAGATGCTACAAATAACAATATTTGGTTAAAAAATGAAAATGCAAATTTAGAGATGGGTGGAAAAATGAAGATATTTTACAATTGGGGTGATCTTTTGCTATCAGGAAAAATGGAGACAAAAAGGGGGAAATTTTATTATTACTACAAGGATTTTGATGTCTTAAGAGGAACATTCGAATTCAATAACACTCCCGTAATAGATCCAAAGCTTGACTTGCTTTCAAGGACAGTTACAACAGAGGGGGATTCTATTTTTTTGAATGTTAGTGGAACGATGAGGCACCCAAATTTTTCACTATACTCAAAACCACCTCACTCTTCATCAGAAATAATTGCCCTTTTGGGTTTAAATCTCTCCTGGGATGAACTTGCTTCCCTGAGTTCGGTAGAGGATGCTATAACCAATACAGCATTTAATTATTTTGCCCGAAGGGCGCTGGCGGAAAAGTTTAAGGAGAAATTTGGACTTGATGTCTTTGATATTGAAAAAAGCAGGGGATACCGACTTAGTGTTGGAAAATATATTACAAAGAGTATTTTTGTGAAAATTGGGACTGAGGTTTCACCTTATCCACGTATGGAATATACATTTGAATATAGGTTTTCCCGATGGGGAAGCGTATATGCGGGTGAGGATATGTTTGGCAATAGAAGGGTACTTCTAAATTTTAAATGGAGGTACTAACATTTTAATATTCCTTATCCTACAATCTATAAGGATTTTATTTCTGGGGGATTTTTTACCGGCTCATAGATTGAAACCCATCCTAAAGAAAAGCCCCTATAAACCTTTCCTGGGGATTAAAACTTTAATTGATTCTGCTGATATTGTCATTGTAAATCTTGAATCCCCTATTACGAATACTGGGAATCCCGATTCGTTAAAGAAGTATGTATTCCATATAGATACCTCCTATACAAAATACATAAAAAAAGGTGGTATTGGAGGGGTTACTATTGCAAATAATCATATTATGGACTTCGGTATTACAGGATTAAAATCTACTCTGCAATTACTTGACAGATATAATATAAAACACACAGGCGCTGGAATGAATATATTTAAAGCAAGGGAACCCATGCATTTTATTATCAATGGATATAGGATAGGTGTATTGGCATACTCCCTCACATTTCCTTCTTCTTTCTGGGCAGGTAAAAATAAAGCAGGTACTGCCTATGGAAACGAAAGGTATATAAAAAGTGATATAGAAACATACAGGGACTCTTTCGATTTTTTAGCGGTTGCCTTTCATTGGGGAGAAGAGCTTCTTGATTCAGCAAAAAGCTATCAGAAAAGGATTGCAAAATTGGCAATCGATACAGGGGCGGACTTTGTGTACGGCCACCACCCACATACCTTACAGGGAGAAGAAATCTATAAGAAAAAATTGGTCGTCTTTTCCCTGGGAAATTTTTCCTTCGGGACCTACTCTGAAAGCGGCAAGGGCGAAGGTATTATGTGCGAAATTAAACCTGATTCCATTATATACAAGATAATAGATCTTGAGGTAAGACCATCAAAATGTAAATTTTCACCCTATCCTATCGGCAGTAGAATCATAAGAATCGAAAAGTAGACATCATTTATTAAAATCAATCCAATTAATATTATTCAAACAGAATTCTTATGCTTTCACCATCCCTTTCTTTAAGGTTTACCATTTCGAATTTCCTTTTTACGTTCTTTATTATTTCCTTAAAATTTTCATCCTTATCTTCATTATTAAATGGACCAATAAAATCTGTCACTACATCCATAAACCAGATTGGCATTGTGACCTTCGTCTCTTCTTTATCCTTCCTTACAATGATTATTATCTTTTCTGGCTCTTTATTCCCAAGGCATATGCTACTCGCTTCGATTCCAATCATTACAATTTTCTCATTATTATTCTCAATTGTTAGAATAGGCTTATTTTCCCCATATTTTTTTATCAATTTAACAATGGAATCTGTATCAATTTTTATCTCTTTTCCTGCATTACTATCAGTCATACTGATCCCAAGCTGAGCCATTTCTACAGGAACCTGGATATAACCATTTGTGCTATCACCACTGATATTTATGCGCAAGAAAAGATTACTCAAAGAAAAAAGTAAGAGAAACATCTTTACCTCCTTTTAATATAGATCGCTCCATTTGTTGATGCAACTTTAACATTTATTTTCCCATTCCCTACGATTGCCTCTGCCTTTTTCATTGTCCATCTGCCCTTTTTATCGACCTTGTCAAAACCACTGATCTGAAGCACACCATTTATTACGCTTGCAGAAACACTTAGATCATCACCAATTAATGAGATACCTATACCCCCATTTACAGTCTTAAACTCTGAGTTATTTGTAGGAATAATATCCCCTGAAATACTACCGTTAACGGTATTGACAAAAAACTGCCCCTTGCCATTGATACTAATAGTGCCATTCGTAGTAGATAAATTACACTTATCCACATCTCCATCAAAACTGATAGAACCATTCACACTTTCCGTTTCTAATTTCCCTATTTCTGGGATTTTTAATGTGATGTTAACGACATAGTTCTTCGATTTTTCAACAGTAAAGTCAATTCCTCTACTGGAAGCAGACTGTTTTACCTTAAATTTATCCCCAAAAATTTTGGATTTCTTTCTCTTTTTTACCTCGTATTTGAGGCGCACGCTGTCATCCTTTGATTTCTGAATATCTACCCTTCCATTTATGTTCTTGACATGAACAAAGAAATCTCTGTTGTTCAATGGCTTCACCGAAAGAGAGTCTTCTTTGTAAATAATATACCTTTCAACTGTTATACTACCCTTTTCGTTACCATTTACTCGTATTGAAACAAGATCACAATCCTTCATAGTTGAACCAATAAGAATAAAAGGTAAAAAGAAAAAAAATCTCATCTTATACCTCCACTTTCTCTATTATTTTAGAACTCGCCCAAAGCAAAATAGCGCCAAAAAGAAGTGTTGAATAGAACCATGCCATAGGTATCGTATGACTCTCGTAATTTCCAATCATTTCTATGCTTATCCGTAATTTTGGTACTGTCCTGAATATTCCATTGAGGAGGGGTAACACAAATCTAAATATTATTCCTGTACCTATAAAAACAAAAAATGTCGTCAATCCCTTTAGTTTAGGACTTAACCTTCCAGTAATATATGAAAATGTTGAAAAAGGAATAACCATAATTGTTACAAAAGATGTGTATATCCAGATCTTCATCAATTCTGCAAATGTAACGCCATAGATTGTACCCATTTTTGCCAGTGTAAAAAGGTAGGGTATGACCATTATGACGAGTAAATAAACAAATAACTCTGCCATAATAACAACTACCTTTGAGAGGATAATCTCATATCCCTTCACCGGCAGAGAAAGGAGTGTATAGATCGTATTTCTATTCCATTCATCCTTAAACATAAAAAAGGGCTTTAAAAAAGCGTATAGAAAAACGGGTTGAAATGTGAAGGACAAAGAGACAGGAACCATTATAATAGGCCTTGCCTTTGTTAGCAAGAGGATTATATTAATCCCAATACCAAAAGAAAAAAGTCCAATAATCCAATTTCTGTCATCCTGGAATTCTTTATATAGAAGTTTAATCATTGAAAACCTCCTTAAAAATTTCCTCTATCCCTTTTCCATATTTTTCTCTTAGGGTATCTGCATCATCATATATAGCTATTTCACCTTTCTTAAGAAAAATTACTTTATCAAAAATCTTCTCAACCTCTTTAACAATATGGGTAGAAAAAATAACAATCTCTTTTCCCGAAATCGAACCAAGAATTGCCTTCTCAATTTTTTCTCGCGAGGAAGGATCTATACCCATAAGGGGTTCATCGAGAAGGAATATTTTTGCATCCCGCGATAGGGAAAGGAGAAGTTTAAGTCTAGTTCTGAAACCCTTTGAAAGTTCCCCTACTTTTTTCCATTCTTCTATATTGAGTATCTTAATTAATGCTTTTTCTTTGGTATTGTTCCAATCCTCAAAAAAACTGGCATACCAATCGATTATCTCTCTTACCCCCATCCAGTGGTAAAGTGTATCAATTTCAGGTGTATAGGCAACAATGGACTTTGTCCAGAAGCCAGGCTTTTCCCCATCCACAAGGACCTTGCCATAGGAAGGTCTAAGAAACCCAAATATCAATTTAAGAAGTGTTGTCTTCCCACTACCATTCGGTCCTGCAAGACCAACGACTACTCCATCAGGGATATTCAGGGTTACACCATCAATAGCATCAGTCCCTGGAAATTGTTTTCTCAGATTCTTTATCTCTATCATATACCTCCTCCAATAAATTTTTAATTGTTTTACTTCCAAGACCCAGCTCTCTTAAAGCAAGGAGAAAATTTTCAACTGCCTCCATTACAAGTTCTTTCTTCAAATTTTCCTTCTTGTTGGAGTTCACAGAAGTACCACTTCCAACCCTCGTTTTAATAATGCCCTGCCTTTCAAGCTCTCTATAAGCACGGGCTACAGTATTCGGATTTACATTCAGCTCCATTGCAAGTTCTCTTACGGTAGGCAGCACCTGCATGTACTCGTTTCGAACAATCCTTTTTTTTATCAGATCAGATATTTGCACATATATAGGTATATTATTCTTAAACATTGTATTAAAATAATAATACAATAATACAATTTGTCAAGGAGGTTTTTTTATTTTTTTCCTTGGTCTCCTCGATAGATAAGGTAGAAGAAGGTATAGTTTATTTTATTTTTTTCTTTTTGGTCTCCTGTACGGTAAGACAAGGTAGAAGAAATATAGAAAGAGAAGCGAGGATATTGCTACTCCGCACTCAGGTTCGCTCTCACAAGATTAAATCCTACCCTTCGACAGGCTCAGGGTAAATTCACCCTTGCCCGCTCGTTATGATGAAATGGTATACAAAAATAAAACTTTTAATCGTAATATCTCAGAATATACACATTTGGTTCTTCTGGCTCTTCCCAGAAAAAGAATTCCTTCTCTCTCAAAAAGGAGATTTTACTCCTCCATTTTTCAGGTATCATTAGCTCATAATTTTCTGTCTCTTTACTGAGAAAATTAAGGTAAGAAATATAGGTATCTATCGAACTCTCACTCAATTCAAGAATTGAAAACGTGGGTTCCTCCCCTGTTAGGTAGAATTTATATTTTTCTGCCAAAAATGGTCTTGCCCTTCTTTGAAGCCAATTTATTCCCTCCTCTGTTTTTTTTACAAACTTCCAGCCTGAAGGGATATAATCCCCATAATTCACAAAATCACTCAGTGTAAGTTTCGTCTTTTTTGGCTCTTTAATTTCTTCTCCTCTTTTTCTATCAAGAACATAGAATCTTTCTACTATCTTAAACCCTGATTTTTCACCCATATGTAGACTCTCTATGTTCTTATAGTATGTGGAAAATTCGATAAGATCAATTATTCCCTTATCTCTTAATTTTTTTGCCTTATCTACCATAAAGTCATTCATTAATCGACCTATACCCTTACCTCTATAATCTGGATGGACTCTTAATCCTTCAAGCCAGCCTGTCTTTTCAGGTAGTATTGTTAGCTTTGCTGTACCTATTACTCTCTCCCCTTCAACGGCCACATAGAAATAACCATCATTTATCCACTCTTCAAATACACTTGAAAGATAATCACCCCCTTCCCAGGTATGCTGAGTGATATCATCTATATATTTTTTATCTTCCCTTTTACATAACCTTATTTTAGTCATATTAATTTTTTTTCAACTCTCTGTAGAAGGCCTCCCAGAATGGATCAACCCTTGGATGAACAAGCTCCCTTTTTACACCTGCATCTAGTAAATATATATTCTTTTCTTTTGTTATCTCACCACATATAGAGGAAGGTATACCCTCTTTAGAAAATGCATTTACTATTTCTTTTGCATACGGTTCCCTTGCAGTTAAAATGAGGGTTCCTTCACTTATAGATTTATATGGGTCAATCCCAAGATATTCACATATTTTTAATGCAGAGTCATTGATAACGATCCTTTCTTTTTCAAGGATTGCACCAAATCCTGAGGCAGCAGCAATTTCGAATACACCCCCAATTATTCCGCATTCTGTAGCGTCGTGCATTGCGGTAACGCCTTTATCTCTCACGCCAATTTTAATGGCAGTCATAGCATCACTGTATACGCTCATCTGGTAAAATAATTTTTCTGATTCCAGTCTTGTCTTTTTCCCAAACACTCTTTCAATCCTCTCAGGAAACATAGCTGCAAAGATACCAGATGCCTCTATTGCAGGTCCTTTTGTGATTATTATTTTATCACCGGGCGTAATAAATTTAGGACTTACATACTCTGATTTTTTACCATAAGCCACCACCGTAGCCCCACCTACCATAGGATAATGACAATTCTCGTATCGTGCGGTGTGGCCTGAAATAATGGCTATGCCCATTTTCTCGCATTCCCCGTGTATAGTACGCCACATTACCTCAAGCTCTTTCTCGTTTATTTCCATAGGAAGGTTAAGATCGATGGATAGAAAGGAAGGCTTCAGCCCACTTGTTACAACATCAGAGACAAGGATGTGAATTGCGAACCAGGCAGCCCTTTTAAAACCATATTCTGGAACTATAAAAACAGGATCTGTTGTAAATGCATACGCATTATCGCCAATTTCCAATATTCCAACGTCTACTCCATTCTGGGGGCCAACGATTACTTCTTCTCTTTTGGCACCAAGATTAGGAAAAATAAGTTCCTCAAAGATCTCTGGTGTGATTTTCCCTATGGGAGGAAGTTTATTTTTCATATTTGTTTAACCCGAAAAAGTTTTTCACTGTCATTTCTGTCTAATTATAATGTGATTGCACAAACTGTCAATAAAATTATGTTCTTAATCGCAATTATGCTTATTGACAATTATTTACAGGGCATTAAAATAATTTTGTTTCTTTAAGAATTCTAAACAGAGGAGGAATTTATGGCAAAGGCGAGGGTTGCTATCTTAAGAACGCAGCCGGAAACTGTTGTTGAGGACTATATAAAGGTCTGCGAATTTGGTGGAATGAATGATGCCCTCAATCCTGAAAAAACAACTATATTAAAGGACAACATATCCTGGCATTTTTTATACCCTGGCTCAAACACCCCACCCTGGCAACTTGAAGGTGTAATACTTGCATTAAGGAAATTGGGATACAAAGATTTAGTTGATGTTCATAATAATACCGTAGTCACAAATCCCTACAAGGGAAGAGAACTGAATAAACTGGGTAAGATATTGGAAAAATATAATATTCCAGAGATGTACAATTTCAAAAAAGAGGATATGAAATGGATAAGGTACGAACCCAAACATAAAACCCTTGCCCTCCATAAGGTATTTCCTGAGGGAATATTCTTACCAGATTATTTTTTTGATAAAAATATCGTTCATCTCCCTACAATAAAAACCCACTCATATACCACATATACAGGTGCATTAAAGAATGCCTTTGGTGGTCTTTTAAATACGAGAAGACACTATACACATTCCTGGATTCACGATACCCTTGTTGATCTTCTTGCAATACAGAAGGAGATTCATTCAGGGCTTTTTGCAGTTATGGATGGCACGACAGCAGGCTCTGGCCCTGGTCCACGAACACTCAAACCATACGATAAGAATATCATACTTGCCTCATCTGATATGGTTGCCATCGATGCTGTTGCCGCTAAAATAATGGGTTTTGAGCCTATGAACATAAGATGTATATCAAAATCACATGAACTTGGGCTTGGAATTGGTGATATTTCTGAGATTGAAATAATAGGGGATAGGGATGTAATAAAAGAAAACTGGCATTTTTCAGTTGGTATAAATCTCGCAACAGGTGCAGGAAGACTCTTCTGGTTTTCACCCCTTCGGATCTTTCAAAGGCTATTTTTTCATACCCCTATCGTTTACATATTTGTTTTTGCCTCTGCTTTTTATCATGATTATCTCTGGTATCCCACAACTGGAAAAAAGATCGTGAGAAAATGGCTTAGAGAAAGCCCCTGGGGGAGGCTATTTGAAAAATACTAACGCCAGGGCATATATTAAATTATTAAGACCTAAACAATGGACAAAGAATATCCTTGTTTTTGCAGGAGGATTTTTCGCCCTTTCTTTTAATATACATACATTTGCCAAATTGTTTTTAGGATTTGTTCTCTTTTGCCTTGCTTCAAGCACGATATATATTTTCAATGACATAGTTGACAAAGAAAAGGATGCATTGCATCCAAAAAAGAAATTCAGACCCATAGCAAGTGGTATCATAAATGTAAGGGAAGCATTAATAATTTCAGCAATGTTAGGAGTAATTACACTATTTTTTTCCTTTGAACTTGATATATTCTTTTTCTATTATATCCTCTTATATATACTTATGATGATTCTATACTCTTTACTTTTAAAGAACATTGTCATCATAGATATAATTATTATAGCCACAGGTTTTATTGTAAGGGCAATAGCTGGTGTAGCACTCATAAGGGTCCCCCTCTCCAGCTGGTTTATCCTCAGTATACTTTTCCTCTCACTGTTTCTTGCCTCAAGCAAAAGAAGGGCAGAATTCTTTATTGCAGATGACCCTAATAGAAGAAAGGTTATGGATTTCTACAATGAAACCCTCCTTGACATCTTCAATACAATTTTCGCAACTTCATCCATACTTACATATGCCCTCTATGTGATATCGGAAAAAAAATCATATCTTGCTTCGTTAATCTTTGTTATCTATGGAATATTGCGATATCTATATCTTGTATATTCAGAAACTAAGGGAGAAGAACCTGAGAAAATACTTATTAATGACGCCCACATTCTCGTTTCTGTAATTCTTTTCGTCCTGAGTATCGTGTCTGTTTATCTACTAAAAATGGTATGATACTTAAACAGTACATTCTTTATATGACTTTTGCTGGCATTGCCATAGGAATAAATATAGGTAGCCAATTCCTTGTAAAAATAGGCGTTTCACCCCATCTGCCAGATGTAATGATATATAGGTTTAATATGGGCTTTATTGTTCAGCTTCTCACAGGTACCATTCTGGGTTTCCTGTTCAAGTTTATAATTGATAAGTTCTATATATTTGAGGATAGAAATATCGAGGTTAAAAGAACATTAAGACAGCTTATAATCTATATGACCTTTGCAGTTTTTACAACACTTATATTCTGGGGAATAGAGATCCTGTTTAAGATTTCCTTTGTCTTCAAAAACAGCGACCTCCTTGGTGGATTTATAGGTCTCTTTATTGGTTATACAACTAAATTTATACTTGACAGAAGATTTGTATTCGGAAAGATATAAAAAAAATTTCCCTTTTGTTTTTTTCAATAGACTTTTTTCTATCTAATAATGTTTCCTGTTGAGTCTATCACAAATGAAGTTTCAAGATTGAAAAGTGCAGAATCATTCTCCACAGTACAACCATTGGCGTAAAAATAGTAAACACCTTTTTTGGGTTTCCAGAGGATAATTTTCTCTCTATCCGTTGGTGAAGTAGAGGATTTCACAAGTTCTTTGCTCGTAACCCTGCCGTCATTATTTTTATCCCTGTATAGAAATATATCAAGATCTATATGCTCTCCAGGTGCCTCTGTCTTAAAAAATATAAATGGGATATCATTGTTTATTTTTATTGGTCCGTATACCCAGCTTCCGCTTGGTAAAGAGTCAGGCGCAGTATCCTGATATATCTTTTGATATACAAAACTTCGTGCAGGTAAAACCTTCACTATCTTTTTGAATTCACTTATATTCCCACCATAATCTACTGCTGAAAATATCAATCTATATTTTCCCGGGGAAATAGGACCTCCCCTACCTGTATCCCAGATAAAGGATTTTCTATTATTCAAGGTTATCTTTTTATTATTTATTTCTACATACAAATTCTTTACTCCAAGATTATCCTTTACATCCAGTATAAACCTTGCCTTTTTACCCATCATTACCGAATCAGGACCTGAGACTTTTATCATTGGTGGTAAACTTTTTCTCCTGTGAGAGATCGTTACGAGTATCCTCTTGAAAATCATTCTATCTGGATTTGTGATATAAATTTTCTTCCCTTCGTACCTTGTAGCAAATTTATCCCCTTTTACAGGCCAGGGCATCTCGCCTGTTCCCGTATATTCTATTGAATCCTTTAAAAATGGGCTGGAAATCCTGTAAGGAGATGAGGTTATAAAATTTCTCACCCTGACGAATGAAGAGATATGTTTTACATCTATCGAATCAGGAAGCAATTTTTCTGATGTGAATTTTCTGTATGAAGTTATCGCGGGAATCAAAATATTTATTGAATCAGTTTCTCCCTCCTTTATATAGAAAATCTTTTTTCCCCCTGCGCCATATGGAGTGAGCACATCTATGGAATAACCCCTTGGTTCAAAACCCAGTTTAAAAAGAACCGATCCATCCACACCACTGTATTTCCAGTCAGAAATAGTATTATTACCTCTCCAATGACTCCTCAAAACAACCAGTGCCCCTGGAATCGGTTGACCCGATTTATCCTTCACAAAAATATATAGTGCACCTGTAGGTGTATAGCCACATTCTGTCACATCAAACTGATATCCATCCGGTCTCCAGGCCACAACAGTCGAAACATTCTTTTTCATTCTCTCAGCAGAAACAGGCGGGTTTCCTATATGGTCTTCCGCCTTCCCATTTATATCCCAATGATGCCAGGACATACATTTTTTGGGTTCTTTACTGCTCCACTGTTCAGGATACCAGAAGTGATTCCATTGATGATCCTCTCCCCTATCAATGACAATATAGTTTGGAATCAACAGAGTTCTTGATATGGATGCAAGTAGAATGGATTGCTCCCCACAGGAGCCATACGCCTTATAGAAAATCTGAAGGGGCTGAATATCCTGTGTCTTATATCCAAATCGCATAAAATTACCCTTATACGACCAGCTGAGAAATTTATGAATATTTATTATGGCATCTCTTAGATTGGTTGCTTCTTTACCTACCTCCAGAATTGTTTTGCCATATTTTTTATCTACAAAGTAGTCATCCCTCCAGAATTTTCCTTCCTTCCCTGAATAGATATCCACATCCTTTCTTAACCAATCTTCGTACGGAACATCGTAGAAATCATTGGGCTTTGACCAATAAGAAACATCAATCCTGGCAGGAATCTCATAGAGAATTCTTGGGTGAACCACATAAAAATAGTAAATATCGGCAGGAAGCTCATATTTACCATCATAGAGAAGTGTGGTGTAATTGCCTCGCTCCAGAATCTGGACATATGGAAGCTCGTCTGCAGCCCTGTAGACATCTTTTGCATTGTTAAGAATAATATCAATATCTCCCTTCAACGCCATCGCCCTTAAAACCTCTGGTGGTGTAAATCCGATAGTAAAGCAGACCTCGTCAAGATATCCCTTGGGGGTTCTATTAATGAGCTTCTTGATTTTACTTACAGTAAATGTATCGTCCACAGTAAAGGGAATACCTGGATTGAGGTATTTGCTGTAATAATCCTGGATTGAGCCATCTTTGAATGACCAGCTACCTTCTTCCTCAAAATTGCCATCTCCCTTATTTCGGAAATATATCACTTCTCCATCAATATTAGAAATAATAATATCCTGTAAGCCATCGTTGTTCATATCATAGATTACAGGAAATAAAAATTCTCCGAGGAGGGGAAAAGAGGTGGAATCATCACAGAACTCAGGTGATAGGAAAAGGTGAAGCCTACCATTCCCTGCACCAATTACAACATCTTCCTTATTATCACCATTTAAATCACCTGTAGCAACCCTTGCAGGAGGTACAACTTTAGCATCAAAGGGAGCAGCCCTAACCGTTCCCTTACCTGTCCCAATTATAATTTTATGTTTAAAGGGAGCTGGTGATGCATACGATGATACAGAATCGACTCTTTTACCTATAAAGGGAAAAACCCTGGTATTTGCAAAAACTGCTCCTCTTTCAGTACCAAAGAGAAAAGATAGAGAAGAGGAGTCACTTCTTACTATACTTATTGTACCCATAGGTAATTTTTCTGTAATGGTGCTATCAACCTTTCTTATCCAATTCTCGCCTCTCCTATAATAAAAGCATATATTACCTGAAGTGGTAATTATTATAAGTGTATCCGGTGAAACCATTGCAAATGATGATAAAGGAGGAAGGCTATCTGGGAAGAGTGTCTTATAATCTCCATTTAACAGTCTCCATTTCCCTTTATTTATAGAGGCAAAATATATCCGCCCCATTTTGTCAGGAAATATAAGAGATTCTTTGCCATTTATTTTACCAATACTTGGTAAAATACCCTCGGGCAACATTCCGTCTCCAGGATTTATCTGTCTATCCTTTATTGTAAAGATGATTCCACTAGCATAAACAGGAAATCCATTTATTGATGTCGATTTTATACTGGTTCCAAAAAATCCCTTTTTATACTCAAATACCCTATTATCCCCATCAATAATGAAGAGCCTTTCCCCACCAGAGATTTGAACCGGTGGTTTAAATGTTCCAATAACTGTCTTATCTCCTAAAACTTTTATGTTTCCCTTTTTATCAGCAAGAAATATTTTGTTTTTGTAAATACCAAATCCAGTAATCCCGGCAAATATTATTGAATCCCTAATGAAAAAAAGTCCTTTACTCACGAAGAGTTTGTTTCCCCTTAGAAAAAGGATGTCCCTGACTCCATCTTTATCAAAATCAAAAAATGTAACTTTTTTGGCATCTGTTTTAACAACCCATCTTCTGGAAAGCTGCTTAAGATTTTTTTTATACGCCCTTTCTATCCACAATGGGAGTGTATTATTATTTTTTATTTTGTCATTTTTAATATTTAATACTACCTCTGAATCGGGGGGGACGGTGATATATATGGAATCGATCTTCTCCTCGTATACTAATGAAAGGCAAAGGAATAAGATATACATATATTTATTTTACAAATAAGTAAAATTAAGTCAAGATCTAAGACCGTTTTTTAAACCCTTTAGCAGGGGGACGGTAATGTATTCGTGTATTTATAAAAATAGTCTTTTTTATTGCATATCAAAGTATTACAGAGGTTTACTTGATTTCTGTTCATAACATGGGATAACATATTATAAGAAAAAAACAATTTTGTACTTTCTTCATCACCAGTATATTGGATGACATGTGAAAATATGAAAGAGCATAAATACATACTTTCATGCATCCCCAGGCAATCTTAGCGAAGTGCAGGAGGCATTTGGGTGAGCGATAGCGAACCGCATACCCGCTGTTAGGCGACGTTGCTTTCATCATTCTTTCTCAAACAATTTGTCTAAAATCTTTACAACTATGAAAACGGCGACACCTATTCCTGATAAAGTCTTAAAGGCTTCCCAAATCACATTTTTGATTAAGAGTTCTTCTGTTCTGCTATCAATGGTAATTCCAAGAGGTTTTAATACATCCATGCCAATTATTGGATCCCCTTCTATATCACTAACAGCAACCAAAAAATATCCCCCCTTGCCTGCTAGATTGGAAAGAAAATTCCTATCTTTCCAAGTGGAAGATTTCTTGATTGACCATGAACTCCTATTACATTCACATTTTGATTTGTTCGCCACGCTTCGACTTGCTTTGCTAATTCAATTGGTAGTAAAGAGATACTAGCGCCAATATCAATTAATGACTGCTCAACAGTTTCGTCTTTCGCTCCTTTTATAAGCTTGTATATTCTCATTTTTCATACCTCCATTTTGCCATTTCGTCTAACGTTCTTGGCATTTACGACGTTACCTTCCCGCTAGGGTTGGCGCAATTTTTGCTCATTTCGACCCACATTTTCAAATAGCAAAAAGCGTGACAAAGGCAATGTCCCGTAGGGCAGAAAGGTTTTTAGTCGTCGCGTAAATGCCATGTTATATGATGTTTTTCTGCCCCGTAGAGTAAACACCGCGAAATATATTTTATCTCTACATGGGAAACCATTTAGGTACGACTGAATTAAAATATTCATAATCAGAAAATATCATTTCTGCTCGTTCCAACATTTCTTTAATTTCTTCTTCTCCAAAAGGAATAGCCCAAACAACTGAAAACAGTATCACATCTGCAATATATAATGCAAGTATCTCAAAAAAATCATTAGGAACTTTATCCTTAAAATACCCTTGAATTTGTCCAATTGCAAATGGTATGCTTAACTCCCTACTAAATAACATCATTTTGTAAAAATCCTCATATGGATCTCCAAAGTCCCATCTGTTAAAATCAATAATACCTGGTGTATTATCTGAAGTTACTATAAAATTTCCAATATGGAAGTCTCCATGATGAAAAGTCTGTGGACGATTTTTTAGTAAATGCAAGTTTTCGTTAATATACTTTATTGCTCGATTATCATTTGGTACTTTAATACCACAAGCTTTATATCTTTCTAAATGATAATCAAATTTTTTTAACATTCTTTGTTCCCAATCTTCTTGTTCATCAGGAGCAGAAATAGAATGGAGCTTTTTAAGTATTAATCCTGCTTTAATTCCTAGATTATATTGTTCTTCTTCAGAAAATGTTGCAATTATCTCATCTGCTGCCGTTCCTTCAATCCAAGACAAAAGTAAATATACATATTTATCATTATTACATTTTCCAAAATCAATTGGTGCCGACATATTTATATCTAAATCAAAAATTTCTTTCATTATCATAAATTCTTTTTTCTTATCATCGTAATATTCTATATCACTAATCCTCAGTAAAAATTTTTCTCCAACTTCACTCTCGATATAATATTTTTCATCTTTTGACCAGCCTTTATTCAACTTAAAAACTTTGCTGTAATCACTAAGCAAAGGCACATCTTTAAGTAAATTTTTTACTTTGTCTATTTTCATATGCTACCCCCTTTAAACAAATATAATAATGCCCATTAAGAACCCATTATCTCAACTAGATAAATCTTTTGCAGGAAATGTCATATAACTTGTTCATACCAGCACTTAGGGCGGATATACTCCCCCTAAAAGAACAAACAGCATCTTTTAATTTTATAAACATTGTTAACTATCGCCTTCTTTATTAAGGTTTATGGTATCGATTGGACCAACTATCTTTCCTAGATTTTTTGTACTTACATGAGTATAAATTTCGGTTGTTTTGCTATGAACATGCCCTAACAATTCCTGAATAAATCTTAAATCAATTCCGCTCTCCGGAGGATGACTTGCAAATGAATGTCTTAGAGAATGTGCTGAGACTTCCTTTTTAATCACCGCTTTAGCCTGCCAAAATTTGTCATCGTTTAACATCACATAATAATACCACAGGGAAATTAAAAAGTCAAATTAATTTTTATTTCTTGTAATTATTATAAAAAAATGTCACATTATGGGAGGGTATTAATGGATAAGGTAAGGGTTGATTTTCGTAGAAAATCAAGGTCTTGCGAAAATAAAAAAATAGGGTATCCACTTTATAAAAAAGAAAGTTCAGGCACAGGATAGGACAAAATTAAGGTATAGTAGAAAAGTTAAAACTCTATCGCTGACCCTGGAGATTGTAGATTAGAATTTTCAAATTTTCAACTCCCGTCCCCGATGACATTGAGCACCCGAGGCAATAATTCAAAGTATCCTGGCAGCCTTCCAGGAACCTCTCCATCCATATCAAATCTCGACTTACCATTAATTTCTATCCTTTTCCCCCTATATGCCTCTACAATGGGAAGTGATAGATGTGTCCCATTATATATCTTTGGAATATTAATTCCAAATTCAAGTGCTGAAATGTTTTTTATCAAAACAACATCAAGAAAGCCATCATCCATACGCGAACCAGGGGACATAAACATACCCCCACCAGTATATCTTCCATTCGCAATTGCTACATTCAATACATGAAATTCACCAATATCTCTGTCGTCAATATTCAATTTAATATAGTCTCCATCATAGATAAAAAACGATAATACGGTTGAAAGCATAAAATTGATCTTCCCACCCGTAAACCTTGGAAGCGTCTGCGCAAGTTTTGATACCTTTCCGCCGAGACCAATATTTACCATATTTATACTGTATCTCAGTGTAAATTTATCCTGATTATCAACAAATACACACTTTATTAGATCAATCTTTCCAGCATTAATTGATTTTAAGGTGTCACCTGATGAACCTGCGAGGAGAGGGGTAAATTTCGCTTCAGGATTTATTAAGTGCCCGTTTTCAAAAAACCCATTCACAACCTCGTTGAATGTTCCATCTCCACCAATGCCAATAATATGTTGAAATCCACTTTTTAAGAGTTCTTTCGTCAAACTTGTCGCATGACCAGCATAATCGGTAAATATTATTTTGATATTTTGTCCAAAACAATCCTTTGCCCTTTCAATGCTTGTAATTGAGTAAGAACCTGCCCTCTGATTAACTACCGCTGCTGTCTTTAACAATTAGGTAATCTCCCTTCCCTTCTGGATAAAGAGATATCTTTTAATCTTCTGGGTTGAAGTTTTAGGAAATTCCTCTTCTCTCAATACTATCCTCCTTATCTTTTTATAATTGGCGAGATGCTCATTAATCTTTTTTATCTCCTCTTCTAATATGTTATAAATCTCATCCTGGCAAGTTGATAAAATCCCTTTTGTGGCGCAGTAATCATCAACATTTTCATAATTTGGATATATATATGAAACAATCTCATCAAGGCCTGTTTTCAGGTTTGTCTCCATTAATACAAGAGATTCTTCTATAAATGGTGATTCATTAAGCTTTTCCTCTATTTCTTCTGGATAAATATTTTTACCTCCCCTTGTTACAATTACAGATTTCGCCCTTCCTGTAATAAACAGGAAACCATCTTTATCTAAATATCCCATATCTCCTGTACGAAACCAGCCATCCTTTGTAAACACTTCTTCTGTAGCCTTCTCATTCTTATAGTATCCCAGCATTATATTTGGGCCCTTTGCAACGATCTCTCCAACACCATCAACTGGATTTAATATATTTATTTCTACACTGGGAATGGGCAACCCTGCAGACGCATTCTTTGGTCTGTATGGAGGATTCACTGTTAATACAGGGGATGTCTCAGATAATCCATACCCCTGAAGAATGGGAAATCCCCATGTTTCAAGTCTTTTAGATACCCACGGAGGAAGTGCTGCCCCACCAGAAACTAAATATCTCATATTATCCATCCCTAAGGCCTCTCTTATCATACGAAAGAGTCTCCTTGCAGGGTCTCTAAAATTAATTTTTGTAAATGGGGAACTTACACCCTCGAGGATCTTCACCATTCCCCTTTTTAATGAGGGTTGTTTCCTCAACTCCTTCTCTATACCCACAACGATTTTTTCAAGCAATAGTGGAACTACAAGCATGATATGTGGTTTCGTCTCCTTCATATCCTCCTTTAACTCGTTTGATTTATAGGATCTCGCAATAGTTAATGTTAACCCTGAAGAAATCGATAGAAGCAGAGAAACTGTGTAGGGAAAGACATGATGAAGGGGAAGAATAAGAAACTGCCTATCGCCAGGATTAAAAATCAGTATCTTATATATATCATCAACATTGGACATAACATTTCTCATCGAAAGCATCACACCCTTTGAATTGCCTGTGGTGCCAGAGGTAAAAAATAATATGGAAAGACGGTCAAGGTCCTCTGCATTCTCACAATCCATCCCAGGTTCAATAAGGTTTTTTTCAATATCATTAAATCTCAGGATAGGAACTGCGTTACAGAAGTCTCCATTATCTGTTATAAAAAGACTGGAATCTGACATATTTAATATGTGGATTACCTCTTTCTCTGTTAATCTTGCGTCAATAGGTACAACAACTCCTCCAATCCAATGAACAGTAAGTGCTGAAATTATCCACTCTGGAGAATTCTTTCCTCTGATGGCTATATGATCCCCTTCCTTTACATTAAATCTATCCTTTAAGCCAAGGGCAAATTTCCGCACAATCTTCAGTAGTTCTCCATATTTGATCCTTTCCCATCCTTGGTCAGTCTTCATTTCAATTGCAATCATATCGGGGTAAGTCTTCGCAATCTGGTCAAAAAGCTTACAAAAATGTTGTACACCTCTTCCTTCCCTTAAGATTTTAAATTTCATATTTATTCCTCCATACCTCTAACTTCTTGGTGCTCCTTTCAACAAGTTGCATTCTATACTCCTTTTTACTAACATTTCTCCCCTTTTTGTACAATTCAATTAATCCAAAATTAGCGTTTATTGGCTGGAAATTTTCTTTAGGTGTACTTATGTAATCATAAAGACCCCTTATCATTGTCCCCCTGGGAGGAAGAAGGTTTTTTAATCCCTGCAAAGACCTAAATGCATTGATCCCAGCAATAATACCAGTAACAGCTGATTCCATATATCCTTCTACCCCAAGAAGAGTCCCAGCAATAAAGATATTTTGCCTTAACTTACCAAATATGTCAAGTACCTTTGGTGAGTTTAAGTAAGTATTTCTGTGTATCTTTCCAAATCTCAAAAATTCTGCATTCTTCAGGCAAGGTATCATCCTGAATACCCTCTTTTGCTCAGAATATTTTAATCTCGTCTGGAATCCTACTATATTCCACATAGTGCCTTCTCTATTCTCTTTTCTAAGTTGAACAACAGCATAAACATCAGTAAATTTTCTTGGGATACTTAACCCAACTGGTTTCATTAATGAAAATCTCAGGGTATCTTTCCCTCTCCTCGCCATTTCTTCAATGGGAAGGCATCCCTCAAAAAATAAATCCTCAGCAATGTGGGGGAGATGCTTTTCTCCAGATAAAATGGCTTCAATTAATTTTTCGTATTCTTCTTTTTTCATTGGACAATTTAAATAATCCTTTCCATAACCATATCTTGAACCGAAGAATGCCTTATCCATATCCAGAGAATCAAAAGATACAATAGGAGAGACTGCATCAAAATAGAAAAGATGCTCTATACCAATAATCTCTTTCAACTTCTCTGAAAGCCCCCTTGATGTCAAAGGGCCTGTAGAAATAATTATAAAATCATTTTTAGGTATATCGACTATTTCTCTTCTTTCAATTTTTATTTTCTTTCCCAATACATTGGTTACCATTGAAGAAAATCTATTTCTATCGACCACAAGTGCTTTGCCTCCCGGGATCCTTGTTTTACCAGCAATATCAAGTAAAAAAGAACCCAGTATATTCATTTCTCTTTTTAACATACCGTGTGCATTTGTAAGCTCTTCAGATTTGAATGAATTGCTGCACACAAGTTCTGCAAGATATGGGGTAGAATGAGCAGTAGTCATCTTATGTGGTCTCATTTCATACAGAGTGACATTTATCCCCTTTTTGTATAGGTAAAATGCTGCTTCGGTACCTGCTAGGCCTCCCCCAATCACATATACATACTTAGAATGCATACCCGAAGTAAATACTATAATAATTCCCGGGAAGTACTTTTTGCAAATTCGTCCTCTTGGCTATATAAAAATTGAAGTCTGTTATCCCAAGATTTATCTTCGTCTCAAGCCCAAAACTCATCATTGGATCTACAAGCTGAGGCCAACCATCTACACTTCTAAACAATTTATATGTCGATGGGTTGTATGTTGCACCACCAGCATCAATGAATAAGGCACCCTTTATTCCCCCGAGTTTTATTGGAGGAAGGCCAAGCTCCAATCTTTTAATCAATGGAAACCTTAATTCCAGATTGAAAAGGCCTGCATAACTACCAACTTGCTCACCGTAACTATAACCCCTCACTGTACCCTCTCCTCCAATATAGGTAGTACCAAGCAGCTCCTTATCACTACCCCAGGCAGCATAAACAATACCCCTTATAGCCAAACTCCACCCTGGTGCAAAGTACCAGTAATTCCTCAAATCCATCTGGACTGAATATAAATTCCAGAAATTCTCGCCATAAAGAAATGGGATTTCTCCACTTATCAATCCTCTAAATCCTTTTACTGGGGCATATCCAGACCATAGGGTGTTATCTCTCACAAATGTGAGAAAACCAAAAAGTGCATAAGAATTGCTCGGATTCTCTGCAGGAACCAGAAGTGAATCTTCTATCCAATAGTAATTCTCCTTCATCCAATATCCATCAATCTCAAGATCTAACCTGTCAAAAGTATCAAATGGGTATCTAATGATACTTCCAGCACCGTATAACTCCCCTGTATAGATAAGGGTATCAGTATAAGATGAAGCATAATACAAATAGCTATTTCTACTAATATTAAATCCATAATCAATTCTGTGGGGTAGATAAAAATATGTGATAGAAAAATCACTATACAGTAAATTCGTATTATTAAAGTAACCAGAGATCCTGTGGTTTCCTAACATATCGCTTATACTGAATAAAAACTCTCCCCATAATCCATAAGCAGGGTCGTAAGCAAGATACGATTGAAGATAATCAAATCCCATATTAAGAGGCGCTTTTTGTCCATGAAATTCATTCATAGAAACAGTGTAGTATCTTGTTTTAAAATCAACTGGGGCATTGGGCATTTTTCTTTTTAGCTCTTCAATATTATCAAAAAGAAATATATCCCAACCATTGTCTATATAACATGAAAGTGAAACCTCCACCCCATTACGGTCGAGGGAATAAGCCTGTATCCCTTCAATAAGGTCTGTGAGCTGGTATATTTCTTTCTCAGCTAAATCATATACATATAGATTATTTATACCGTCCCTATCAGAGAGAAAATAAACTAATGAATCCCTCCCGTAGGGAGAATGAACAGAGCCTCCAAACGAAAGAATCTTTTCAATATTTCCATTTTCATCTATAGAATAAAGGGCATATTTATTGTAATCCCATTCATTCCCTTGAGGTCTATCTGAAACGAATAGTATCTTGTCACCGTAAAATGAAGGCTCTCTATCTGAAAATAGGTCTTTAGTAAGGTCTTTTAGTTTCCCTGAGTTAATATCGTAAACATAGATATCCGATGCCCCGTTCTTCACTCCAGAAAATGTAATTTTATTCCCATCCTTTGAGAATTCCGGCCACATAATCCTATCCAGACCAAAACTTATCCTTTTCACAATCCTTCTTTTAAGAATATCAAACATATATAGCACATCCTGACCACTCTCTTTTGAAACAAAACATATCCTCTCCTGGTCTGGTGAAAATGATATATGGCCCTCTAAAAGATGTAATGATTCAAACTTTCTCCCTGAGCCACTTGAAATAAGCCTCCCAAGATCTTTTTGATTTAATGTGGAAAGTAGCCTTATTTCTATGCTGCCTTTATTATCCCTATAATATGCAATTACTTCGCCATTTGGAGAAAGGGAGGGAGCATAATTCAAGAAATTTTTACTTTTTTGATGATCCGTTAATCTTCTGGCAACGTCCTCTATCGGAGTTTTATCTTTCAACAGCGGCCAGTATTCTTTTTTTAGCTCCTTTTCCCATCTTTTATCGAGTTCATCCAAAGTTATTCCCAACTCTTTTTTAACTGCCTTATCCAGGGATTTGGTGACTCTTATGGCATACACGATATCCCCTATCTTTCTATCCCCATAGTGCTCCCCTATATATCTAAGAACACTTTGTCCTTCTTTATACAAAATATATCCACCATAATAATCCAGTATTTTAAGGGGTATAATTGAGCCGTTTATAATTGCATCTCTGATTATTTCATCTGATTCAGGATCCCAATTCAGGGAAAAGTATTCTGCCATTCCCTCAATGAACCAAAGGGGGATATTCATAGTCATCCTTCTATTGATTGAACCAAATCCCTCTCCATACCAGATCCTATTTTGAAAAACATGAACGAGCTCGTGCGAAAGAACATGCCTGAAATCCTTATACGAACCATCAAAAGGAACTACAACCCTATTCTTGAAAGATTCAGTAAACCCCCCTACAGATTCAGGAATTCTCTCAAGGAGAATGTTGGTTTCTTCAAATTCATTATGGGAGCCATAAATGATAACAGGTATTTTTTCTTCATTTTTCATTTCCCTGTAAAAAAGGTCCCTCTTCAAAAAGTCGTAGGTGCTCTCAAGAACAGACTCACCAAATGAGACAAGTGGTTCATCACCTGTATGGTAATAAATCGTAAAATGGGTTGTTTCGTTAGTCATCCATTTGTACTCCTTATACTGAACCTTATTCTGACCAAATGGATATTGAGACAACAATAGAAAAAGCATTAACATAACGCTACACCTCCAGCCATAGTTTTCGATCGAGTGACCGATACTGAATTGCCTCTGATATATGCATTGGCAATATTTTTTCAGAACCATCCAGATCTGCTATTGTTCTTGAAACCTTAAGTATTCTGTTATACGCCCTTGCTGAGAATCCAAATTTTTTCATCGCACTATCTAATAGCGACTGTGAATCCTCGTCAATTCCACAATAGTGCTTTATATCCCTTGGTTGTAGCTGTGAATTGAAAAAGATTTTACCTCCTTTATATCTCTCAACCTGTACTTCTCTTGCCCTATTCACCCTCTCTTTTATATCAGTTGATTTCTCAAATACCTTATTGCTCTTCAAATCTTCGAGCCTCACTCTCGGAACATTCACATGTATATCAATTCGATCCATTAATGGACCTGAGATTTTGCCTACATATCTATCTATTTGACCTGGTGTACAGGTACATTCAATGTATGGATCGCCAAAATAACCACAAGGACATGGATTCATAGCTGCAACAAGCATAAATCTTGCAGGAAAGGTTGCCCTTTCAGATGCGCGAGAAACTGTAACCATCCCATCTTCAAGGGGCTGCCTCAATGCCTCAAGGACATCCCTCTTGAATTCAGGCAGTTCATCAAGAAACAGTACCCCGTTATGCGCTAAACTCACTTCTCCTGGCCTGGGATACGTTCCTCCCCCAATAAGCCCTGCATATGAAATAGTATGGTGAGGGGAGCGGAAGGGTCTTCTTCCTATAATCGGTTCATCTGATGGTAGAAGACCGGCTACAGAATGTATCCTTGTCGTTTCTATTGACTCTTCCAGAGCCATATCAGGAAGGATAGATGGTAATCTTCTTGCAAGCATTGTCTTCCCTGAGCCTGGAGGACCAATCATCAGTATGTTATGACTCCCTGCAGCAGCCACTTCAAGAGCCCTCTTTGTAGCCTCCTGACCCTTGACATCAGAAAAATCTACATCATATTTCTTTGATTTAACCAATATAGAATTCCTCTCAAGATCAAATGGTTCAGCCAATCCATCGTTCAATATATCAAACGCAGTTTCCAGAGAGTCTACAGGAAATACATCCACTCCCTCTACCATAGCTGCCTCCATTGCATTGCTCTCTGGAACGATGATAGCATGGGATTTCTCCTTCTTGGCAAGAAGTGCAGCTGAAAGAACACCCTTCACCCCTCTTACTTCCCCATTTAATGCAAGCTCTCCGATAATAAGAAGACCTCCCAAGTATTGTGGGCTCATCTGGCCTGAAGCAGTAAGAATGCTAAGGGCTATAGGTAAATCCAGGGCTGTTCCCTCCTTCCTCACATCTGCAGGAGCGAGATTCACCGTTATTTTTTTATTTGGGAATGAAAGATTTATGCTCCTGATAGCAGTTTCCACCCTTTCTCGTGATTCCTTTACTGCAGTCTCCGGAAGGCCTACAATTGTAAAAGAAGGAATCCCTTTTGAAAGATTCACCTCCACTTCTACCTTCTTTGCCTCTACCCCGTGGATTGCACAGGAGTAAACCCTTGAAAACATAGTCAAAGTATAAAAACATAAATTTACAAGTCAAGGAAAATTTTTTGATGGATTTGTAGTATTATCACGTATGTAAGCCTCCCAGTCGAATGTTATTTTATAATAGCCACACTCCAAAAAAAGACTTGAGAAAAATCTTCTAACTGTTATAATGCTTTTATGAGACCTTCACTGGTGGAGATAGACCTCGAAAACTTCGAAAAGAATGTGAAAAAAGCAAAATCTGCCGTCGGTAATAAATCACTTATGGTCGTTGTTAAGGCTGATGCATATGGCCATGGAGCTGTAGCAATATCTACAAGGGCTGTTTCTGCTGGGGCAGATTGGCTTGGGGTTGGGATAGTAGAGGAAGGTATTGAATTGAGAAATTCTGGTATAACCCATCCTATCCAGATTCTTTCACAGGAGCTTGAAGAAAGAGCAGAAGAGATAGTAAGATATCATCTTGTCCCAACAGTTTGTTCCAGAGGGTTTCTTTTCACACTACAAAGAGAGGGGGAAAGACAAAAAAAAGAAGTCTCCATATTCGTTATGGTTGATACAGGGATGGGACGATACGGACTTCTTCCCGAAGAATTTATATATTTTTTAAAGACAGCGAGAAATCTTCCAAATATAAAGGTGTTGGGTGCTATGACCCATCTTCCATCCGCTGATAATAACAAGAGATTTACCCTTGGTCAGTTTAAGAAATTCAGGGATCTAATAAACGTTGCCTCTTCTATTGGAATAGAAATACCCCTGCTTTCCATCGCGAATAGCGCTGCATTTATGAATATCAAGGATGATTTCTTTAATCTTTACAGATTAGGAATCATCCTATACGGAATTTCTCCTTCATATAATCAGAAAATAGATTATAGTTCAGTGATGAGGGTAAAGAGTAAGATTTCTTTCTTAAAAACTATTCCTCCTGGCCATTCAGTCAGTTATTCACGCACATATATTGCAAAAAAGCCAACAAAGGTGGCAGTGGTTCCCATTGGCTATGCAGATGGGTATGATAGACATCTTTCTAATAAGGGATGGATGTTGGTACGCGGCAAAAAGGCATCTATAATTGGAAACGTTACTATGGATGCAACGATGATAGATGTTACGGATATACCTGATGTGAAGATAGGAGATGATGTGCTTATTTTAGGAGATGAAATCTCTGCATGGGAGATTGCTAAGATAATAGATACTATTCCGTATGAAGTAATATCACGAATGGGAAAAAGACTCCCAAGGGTATATGTAAAATAACAATTTAATATTATTTCCTTCCCGTTATATAAAAATAATTTTTCATGAAATATTTTATATCTTTGAATCCAGCTTCTCTAAGAATGCTAAAAAACCATCTCTTATTCGGCACCATATCATTCTTTATTTCTCCACCTATTGCCCTATGAATTTTATTTATCCTTTCAGGAGGAGATGAATGAGCTATGATCAATCTCCCGTTATATTTTAGCACCCTATAACATTCAAAAATAGAACTTTTTTTATCAGTAAAGTGTGGAAATGCGTTAAAGATTATTATTGTATCAAAGGTTTCATTCCGAAAGGGCAACATCTCTCCCCTGCCATTAATGGTTTTCACATTATTTTGGAATGTTCCTTTCATTCCAAGAAGCATTCCCAGGGCAGTATCAACACAATATGTCTTTGAATTAGCAATTTTCTCTATTATGAATTTTTCAAGTACACCCTTTCCACAACCAATATCTAGAATTTTTTTTGCATCTTCTGGGATCAAAATATTAACAATTCTTCTCGCTATCCTTTCTGTTCTTTCTGTCACGATCCATTCTTTCGAAGTTCTCTCAAAAAAATTTTCTGCCATTTCTTCCTCTAAATGCCATAGCAATAATAAATATGAAACTTGATACAATAATTATTACTGCCCCTGAAGGCACTCTAAAAAAATAAGAAAGAATAAGCCCAAACATACAGGATATTATTCCAAAGAGCATAGAAAGTAGGTACATAGCCCACAATTTATGCGTAAGTAGTCTTGCCGCTGATGGAGGATTAATAACGAGGCTGAATATTAACAGCCCACCAATTGTATTTAAATTCAAAGAAATAACAAAACCAGACAGGAAAAGAAGGCTAAAAAAAATAAACCTTTCCGGAATCCCTGATGCCCTGGCAACTTTCCTATTGTAAAATATTGCCTTTATTTCTTTCCCAAATAATGCTAAAAATAACAAAATTATAAATGTTACTATTGAGGTAGTCAAAATATCTCTTCTTGAGAGCGTAAGTATACTCCCCCAAATAAGATTAAACGCCTCTGTCTTTGGCCCTTTTATCATTCCAAGACCCAAAAATGCGATACCCAAAACAAGAGAGAATATAATTCCTATAGAAATATTAGGATCGAGCCCTGATTTTTCTGCGACAGGACCGATGGAAACAGATGCTACAAGTGAGAAAACTATAGCCATAAGTATTGGATTTAAACCTGTTAAAAGACCAACCACGGCACCTGCAAATGCTGCATGAGATATAGCTACACCAACAAAGGGTATACCGAGGAGAACAACCCAAACACCAATGATTCCAAGACCCATCCCCGCTAGCACTGAACCAATCAAGGCATTCTGGAAAAAACTAAATCTTAAAAGTTCCAACATAGCGTTTCAATGCTTCTTTTGGGCAACCGTAGAGCTCAGTAAGGATTGCAATGTTTAGTTCATGAGGCTTTCCCTCCCAGAATACTTTTCCATCTTTTAAAGCAATAATCCTATTTATACCATCGGGGAGGTAGTGCAAAAGGTGGGTAACAAAGATGATTGTTAATTCATATTTTCTATAAATCTTGCTTATAAGATTATTTATTTCCATCTGAGAAACAGGATCAAGATTCATCAGGATTTCATCGAGAAGAACTATCTCTACTTCCCTCGATATTTCCCTTGCAATGGAAACCTTCCTCTGTTCACCCCCTGAAAGGAAACCAGCTGGTCTATCCTTTAATGTATATATACCGACCTCTTTCATTGCAGTTTCTATTGCATATTTATCGATTTTATTCAATCTTTTAAAAATACCTCGCATCCCCATTCTTCCTACGCTTATTACATCCATAACAGAAAGGGGAATTTCCTTTTCAATATGTTCATCCTGGAAGATATATCCTATTCTTTTCTGATGTAACATTCCACTCATAGCAGGGTTCTTACCAAAAACCCTTAGATCACCTGAATCTGGGGTCATAAGCCCATCAATTATATTTAGAAGGGTTGTCTTTCCTGCACCATTCGGTCCAATAAGTGCAATAAAATCGCCATTATTGATGTCCAGAGAAACATCATTGAGTGCTGCATTTCTTTGTAGGAATTTGCTAACTCTTTTTATTTCTATTATTGGTTCCTTTAATAAGTGAATCTATATCCTCCAGCAGGGTTTCTCTATAATTCCAATTCACTGGAAAATTTGAAATTACAACCTGATTTACCCCCAGCTCTCTCGCAATTGTCCATCCAACCTTTTTCCCACTCTGAAGATTACTCACAACAAGCACAACTCCTTCTTTTCTCCCCTTTTTCACTGCATCCGAGATATCTTTTACATTAACCTCATCCCCTGGAGGGAAAGTAGCAACAACATCCATTCCAAGATACGTGAGAAAATCTTTTATGTAAGTATTACAAATAACCTTTATCCCTTTTAATTTTTCCTTTTTCTTGTTCGCAATCTTTATAGTCATTTCAATTGTTGTTTTTAATCTCTTAAAATTTTTATTGAGTTGGTCTATAAATACAGAATCACCACTAAATCTTCTCTTAAGATCATTGTATATCTCCTCTGCACCCTTAAGGTATATAGAAGGTATCATCCAATTACCTTCTGTTTTTAATATTATCATATCAATAGACGGATTGATCTCTTTTACTTTTTTAAGCCAGGATTCCCACCCATGGGCTAAAATGATTTTTGAAGAAGAAATTTTATCAGCTTCTACAGGTGATAAATCAAAATGTCCAGGACACATCCCACCTGGTACTATATTTTCTACAATCATATTCCCGGGTGCCAAAAAATAAGCAACACTGTAAATATCTGAGGTAGATGTAACTACACCTATTGTGGATAAGAGAAATGTTAGTATCATTTTTTTAACATCACTCCTATTTTAAATGTTCTTCCTGGCATCTTATAGAGGCCTGCGTCATTACCTGGAATATCAACATATTTAGAATAATCTCTATTTAACAAGTTATCAACACCCAGCGATAAGGTTAGATTATTTCCCGGCATTACATTCAAATGAAAATTTATTAAACCGTAAGATGGAATGGGATCCTGCTTATTATCAGAAGCATAATAATCTGAAACATACCTGCCAAATATTCTTACACTAAAAATCCCACTTTTCATCGTTACATTTCCACTAATCATTTGCCCGGGGATCCCTTGCGTCTTCTCACCTCTATCAATATATGAATAACCCATCTGTATACTTAGCCCTTCTAATGGATAGAGAGAAGCAGTAATTTCACCCCCCTTTTCAACAAGAGTATCAACGTTTTGGAAGTTGCCAGAAGCAGGCGAAAATCTTATGAAATTATTTGTATACATATAATAAGTAGAAAGGTCCAATTTTATCCATTGTAGAAATTTCTGCCCAATACCTAACTCATAATCGTATAATTTCTCGGGTTTTAGATTACTATTTGAAATGGGAAAAAGATAAAGATCACTCATTGACGGTACCCTGAATCCCTTTCCTGCCTTTATTCTTAATCTTGTATCATTTAATTTTAGAACAACGCCTCCATCGTAAGAAAATTCACTCTTTGTGTCTGTATCATAGGTATACCTAAGCCCTGTAGAAATATTTATCACATCCGTCTTCTGCTCTGTATGGAGAAATCCTGCATATATATTTCTTTCCCACTCTCCGTGTGAAACCCAGTTCCCATATTGCTTTTGGTAATCAGTCCCTATAATTGTTTTATTCTGATTCAAAGAAAAAATCTTCGCTTGTAACGATACTCCAGTTATCCAATCCCTTGAATTCCAACCATCTGATAATATGTGATGCCCGAATGTTCTATAGAATTTAATTGAGGATGTCAACCCCTTCATCCTTCCTGAAATAGAGAAGTCAAGGGATCCTCTCCTATATATCTGCCATTCATTTGATGGTATTGTTTCTCCGACCTTAGCAGGCACTTCTTTATATGCATTTGTATATTTATAGTATCCTTTTATGTTCAATATTTTGTTTGGCTCAAATAAGAAATTGCCCTGGTAATCCTCATTACTTGAGGAAGAATTTTCAAGATATCCATCAGAACTATTCTTTTGAACCGTTCCCTGCATTCTTAACATTGGAATTTTACTACCGATAGTACCGATCAAATTATATGTATTATTGCTCCCATAATCTGAAGATATCTGAACCTCAGTCTTATCAGGTGGTTTATGCGTCAGAATATTTACAACCCCTCCCATTGCACCGGAACCATAAAGGGAAGAAAGCGGCCCCTTTACCACTTCAATCCTTTTTACATTATGTAAGGGTAGTGTATGGGTTATAGCACAATTAAAAATAGACATCTTCTCAGGCCTACCATCTACAAGAACTGCCAGTCTCCTACCATTTGCCCCTATACCTCTGATAACGATATCGGACCTTCCGAAATTTCCAGTTTTCATAATCGTTATCCCCGGGATGTTGGATAGAAGGTCAGGGGCAACAAAGGCATTCATAAGTTTGATATCTTTTTCTGTGATAAGTGAAATAGACGAAGAAAGATCAGAGACCTTCTCTTTCGTTTTTGTTGCAGTTACAACGACCTCTGGCAATACATACCCGGTGAGAATGGTCTTATTATCATTTGATCTTTTTGGATTTACTGTATTGTCAGCAGAAATAACACTAAACCAACCCAGGAACAATAATACAATCATTTTGCCTCCTGTGTTACGTTTTTCGAAAAAGTAATACCTATCTACAATTTGTCAAGAGAAAAATCCCACTTGCTCTATCTAAATCTGTATTAATGAGATATAAAAAGTAAAAAGATTTAATGGCTGTTAAGGATATCAAAAATACTTATTCACAGATCTTTACAGGTAAAATTCTCGAGGTGAAAAACATCTCAAAGTACAGAAGAACGATCCATTATGATACCCAAAAATATTGAAAATAAAACCATAAAAAATGTCATAAGAACTACAAAAGCCCATCCAAAATAATAAATCATAACAGGTAAAATTGGGATTTTTACAGCTCTACTATACAGAAATACTGCGATAAGGCCTTCACTCATCCCTTTCTCCCTCAAGTCACTCAGCATTGGATACCAAAGATATATTGAACCCATTGAGATTATACCTGCAACCAAGGAAATAATCCATCCTCTTATGCCTGAACCTCTCCCAAGATATTTTATTATTGTTTTTGGTTTTAAAAATAGGTTGGTGATAAATATAAAAAAGAAAACGATAAGTAATATATAGAATAATTTCAAAAAGATATGGCTAAAATATCGCAGCGAATGAAAAAAGAGCTGCTTATTGACGTAGTATATAACAATATATATAAGCATAGTTATTATGAATAATATTATGCTACCGATCTTTTTGGTTTTCATATAATCCTCAAACAGAACACTACAAAAAGAGATATCACTATGGCAAAAATAAAAGAAAGGAAATTCCTCAAAAAACAGAATTTTTTACCTAAATAGTAACACTCTGCGGGTAATTGAATTAAACCTACTGTTACCCAGGATAAAATAAATGAGGTTACTGCTATTAAGCTTATACCCGCTTTCAACAGTTCCCCACCGATAATATAACTTGTAACAGGTTGACCTGCAGAAACACTTCCCAATATTGCTCCAATGACACTATCCAAAGCGGCATTCTTTGTAAAAATTTTCGCATATAACGACTTAGGAACAGCGGTTATAAAAAGGCTAACTAAAAGTAGAATAGATAAGAGAAGTGGAAGCATCTCAAGAAATGAAAAAAAAGTCTTCTTTGCAGCACCGATCACTTTATTCTTTTCCATTAATCTCCAGCTCTTCTGCTACATATTTTTTGATTCTTTCTGCAAATAGGATTTTGCCTGCTGATTTTAATTTTTTATTTATGACGAGTCCCGGCGTTGGGACAAGCCCATACCTTGCAATTTCCTCGGGGTCTGTTATGTGTTCGACATTTGCTGCAACCCCCATTTCCCCCAATGCCTTCAGTGTTTCTTCCATTAATTTATCGCACTGATAGCACCCTGGACCAAGTATTTTAACACAGAATCCCTCTTCTACATCCTCCTCAACGGCTTCACCCCGGAAAAGTCTGTATTCCCTGTATAATGCCTTCTTATATTTAGTGGATGCAGAAGAGGGTATGTAATTTTTTTGAGAAATCAAAGCGAGCAGCCTTTCCTTAATTTTCTCTTCATCCTTTAGATGCTCTTTGTCTATCGTTTTAAATGCTCCCTTCAACCCAATAATGCCTACTGAGCTATTGCCCACCCTTATTGTTTTAAAATCATCTTCCATATAAGTCTCTATAAAAACAAGCTTTCAAGTTTTTCTTGTTTATAGATGCAATCATTTTTTGAGATTGAAACAACCTATTAATTAAGAAGGCCTGCATTATTTATCTATTTATCCTCTACGTGTCTCAATCTCTCATTCAAGTCAGCAATTACCTCTCTTAAATGGCTAACTTCTTTTTTAAGTCTATCGATCTCTTCACTCCCCTTCTCCGTATGTTTATGCTCTGTTTCAGCAGGAACGGCAGAAACCCTAACTGGCCCCTGTATAATCTGTTCAACTATGTCCTTTATCCTTCCGTAGCCACCAACCACTGGTCTTACACCCAGTTGAGAAAACCACTCCTGTGCCCTGGGTCCCATCCCCCCTGCGACGATCATCTCTGCTCCTTTACTATGTATGTATTCGGGAACAACACCAGGTTCATGAGAATCTGCATAGGGATTATTCTCAACCGTCACATTTTTAATATCATTATCCACAACCTCAACAAAAGTAAAATAAGGGCATCTGCCAAAATGGTAGGCAAGAATGCCATCAATTCCCCTATTGTCATCTGATGCAAATGCAATAATCATATTAATCCTCCTTTTTTAAAGACTCGTTAATCTCTTTTTTTCCTCAACGATTTTTCTGGCTGCGTCAAGAAGACCCATAACATCATCTGATAGCAATCTGTAATACACCTCTACCCCTTCTTTTCTACCAACAATAAGACCAGCTGAATGCAACATAGAAAGATGGCGAGATACTACAGATGGATGTAAAGAAAGGAAAGATGCAATCTCAGACACGCTTTGTTCACCATATTTCAGCATTTCGATAATCTTGATTCTATGTTCACAAGAAAGCGCTTTAAAGACTATTGTCCTAGGATCTCCAAAACTAAATTGCCATTTCTTCATATTTGCATAATTACGCATATATACATATATAGTATATTTTTTTTATTTGTCAAGGCCTGAGATGGTAACCATTTCTCTATACCATTCCTACGCAAAATGTCATATTTTATAAAGGCTCATTTTTCTTCTTATGGCGTTTAAATGTTGCCATCCTAAGGAACGCAGCGACGTGAGAACCTCGCCTTTCGTTTTCTCTCACGAATCACGGTCTTTTTATGACTTCCGCATTTTCTATACCTTGTCTTACCCTACTGATCTTCTATAGAGAAAAGCCTTTTTTCCACGATTCACGAATCACGGTCTTTATGTCTTTCTTTTTCACGATTCACGAATCACGAATCACGCATCACGGTCTTTATGTCTTTCTTTTTCACGATTCACGAATCACGAGTCACGAATCACGGTCTTTATGACTTCCGCATTCTTAAGTATGTTCCCTTCCATCTTTTTATGGATTATATTTTGACAAATTTTTTATTTATGGTATAAAAATATATATGGGGAAAAATATTCTTTCAGGGATAAGATTCCTTCAAAAGAAAGATTTATTCTCTCTCTAAAGAAATACATTAAAATACAAATACAAAAGGAGGTATAAATGGTATATTTATCAATTGTCTTTTTAGGGTTATTAGGGAGTCAAAAGGACCTGAAGATTGTCAATGGCTTTGACAGGATATTTCATAAAGGCGCAAAGACCTATATCATCACGCAGGACAAAAAGGGAAATTTTTATCTTGCCCGGCAGACATATAACCAGGAGAAGATGAAAACGGTTTATTATGGAATGAAGTTTGATAAAGATTTAAATATAGTTATTCCCAAAAAAGAGATTTTAACACCAGGGATATACGTAAGTCCCAGGGGATTAATATGGGGTATGCATTTATCCACAAGGGCATGGTTTGATAGGACCTATATAGTGATATATGATGACAACCTCAATGTAAAGGAGAGGATAAGAGATTTTCCCGCAGGTTTATGTTCTGGTTTTTCTCTTGAAGGTTTATGTATAGGGGTTTCTCCTATTCTTTACGACAGAGATGGGAATATATGGACTGTAAAGAGGAAGAAGATATTCGAGTGTTCTTCAGATTTCAAGGATGGCAGGGATATACCCATAACCGATTTTAAGCCATACGTATATATGGATGTTTCATATAAGGGGATTAAGCGTCCTGGTGATATAATGATAAGTTCGGATAAGGTTCATCTTATTTCTGATGGTAGGATAAAGGCAGAAAAGATGCGGGATGGATATATAACATCCACATTGCATCCAGTTGCTGGTATATTCATAGATGGTGATAAGGCTATAGGGGTTGTGCATAGTATGTGGAGGAATTTAATAAGTTATTGTGTTGTGGATAAAAATGGAAAAATGTTAATACCGCAAAGGGTAATAGACATAAGGGATTATGCCTTTTTTAGGTATGACAGTGTATATATACCTGCTGGTTTTTACAGGTTTTCATCTGGTAATTTTATCTATATTTTCTCGAGAAAGACCTCATATAAAGGTGTAGAGAGGGTTGCATATGTATTAAAGTTTTCAAAGGATGGAAAATTATTAAGACCGGAGGATGGTACGAAGGTAAGGGAGGCAGGAGATATAAAGGATATGCCTGACAATGTAAAGATGAAGGTGGCCTCATGGATCGTCCCCAGTGGAGAGGGTAAACTCAGAGAGTTTTCTTTCATACACTCCTTTTATGGCTTTGATGGGGATGGTAAATTGTGGTATAAGGATTTAGAGTATAAATGGAAAAAGGGACTCATCCATTGAACATAGGTGTGTTTTTCACTATTTTAGTAATTTTGGGTGTGAATAATTGCATGAGCCTTCTCAATGGTTTTGCCAGGGTGTTTTTGAGCAACATGCATTACAAAAAGAGAAGATACAATAAAATAGGAGGAAGAGATGAAAAGAATCTGGGCATTGCCTTTTATAGTTGGATTAGCATTATTCTCTGCTACCCTGACTCCTTACAGTATGCTCCCACCATCATATGGGACAATGTACTTGTTCAGCCAGGATACGGCGAAGAAATATTGCACATGGAATGGACATCCAACAGGTCTTTTTGCTGATCCTCAGGATATCGCATATGCTATAGGAAATCCATCAATTTTTGTAGTGGATAAAGGGCATAACAAAATTACAGTAATACAGATAGCACCTGATGGGAGTATAGATACTATAATTAACTATGGTTCTGGAGGGAATGGAGAGAATGAATTTAATGCACCAACTGCCATAACAGTTCTCCCAAATGATTTTTCAGCCTGGTATGATTATGATATATATGTTGCTGATACAAAAAATAACAGACTTGTTAATGTCTGGTATAGTTATAACGACAGAAGGTATGAGTGGAAGAGTACAGTTAATTCAACCAATGAAGGAGCGGTTATATATTTCAATAATCCAAAGGATGTAGCCTCATTCTGGGACCCTTCCTATAAATCAAAAGGAGGTTCGGCAGTTTATCTTCTTGACTCAGGGAACAAAAGGTTCATAAAATATTCTGCAGGAAATCTTGGGAGTCCTTATTATATTTATTCAGGTGAAGATAGTAATGGGGTTCACAAAAGATTCGGTTATCCTACATCAATTGCAATCCATCCCAATCATATAAGTATACTTTCTTATGATATTTATATATGTGACCCTCCTCAAAGGAAGGTAATCTTTTTAAGGGAGACATCGACATTCTCACCTCCTGAATGGAAGGCTGAAATAAAGTTTCCTGAGGGGAAGCCTGTTGCCTGTGCTACCGATGGGAAAGCTGTATATGTGCTGGATAATAGGAATTCTAAAATCATCGCATTAGCGCCAGACCTATCGAGGACATATTTCGTTTTTGGTGGAGACGGCACAGATATTTACCACTTTAACTTTCCTGCGAATGTAGCCTGCGATTCGGTGGATACGCATTACAGACTTGGAATTATAGAGAATTATACACCATGGAGTGGATTTAAGACATATACACCTGACCTTTCTAATATTCCCGATGATAAGCCCGATTTATTCTATCATACCTATGATGGTTTTAAGACTGTTGTATTAAGATTCTATGATAGATGTAGCGTAGAAGATTATTATGAAATTTGGAAGAAGAGAAACCAATATCCCTGGTTTGTAAAAGCAACAATAAAGGCAAAACCTGGCCAGAATTATGTTGAATTTGTAGATACAATGATTATTGATGGACAAAGTAAGATTTCTTATAAAGTAAGAGGTACAGCCCTTGATTATAGAACCGCATTCTCTGACAGTTTTACTATTACTACTCCACGTTGTTTTCCTCCCACCATCACATCAATAACCTTTCAGGATACCATCGTAAAGATTAACTGGGATGACAACTCCTACAAGAATATGGCTTATTGCCTCATATAAGGATCCACACGAAAGGGTATTCATTGCTTCATTTATATTTCCATATGAAATATATATTGATTTTCGTAGGAAATCAACTCTTTTTGCAAGTCTCTTTTCTGTATCCATTCTTATAGGGAGAGGAGGTTATTTTCTTTCTTTCAAAGGGGAGAGAGGGAGAGGAATTTTCCCTTTCCTTCACCCTCACCTCTATCCTCTCCCTTCAAGGGAGAGGATGTTATTTTTACCCCTAAAGTGGAGAAGTGGAAAAGTTTTTTTCTCCATTCTTCATCCTTCATTATTCCTTCTCCCTCACTTTTATCTCCCCCGTTGAGGGGGAGAGAGGGGGAGGAATTTTCCCTCCCTTGATGGGAGGGATTAAGGGAGGGTGTTCTTCCAATATTCCTTCTCCCTCCTTCCTTCTTCCTTCTTCGTGCTTCGTCTTCCCTTCTTCGCTTTCTTATACCTCCTTTTCTGGGGATATATTTTACTATTTTCGTGTTGATTTTTAATGAGCCAAATCGATACCTTGACTTTAGTACAGTTTTCTCTATAATGTCTAAAACTGGAGATTAAATGAAGATAGGGATGATGAGCCTGTGGAATGCCGCAAATGGTCCTTCTATCCATGCAGAAATGATTGGACGAGAGTGGGTAAGGATGGGTCATCGGTTAACGATCTTTTCCTCCATTAGACATCCAGATGCCAGGCCGACACGCCAGAAGGACGAAGATTTTGTTATAAGGCACTTTGCAGTAGACAATGTTTATCCATTTACAAGAGCCTCTTTTTTCAATCCAGAGCCTTTATTGAGGGAAAATTTTGATATTTTCATTGCACAGAATGTAGAGCGACTACCAGCAAAAAGCCTCCTTGAGATTTTTCCAAAAATAAAGAGGAAATCGGTTACCGTTATGGTCGTCCACGAAGGGAAAGAACCAGAAGATCCCCTGTATTACAAATTCAACTGGGATGCAATAGTTTGTTTTGATAAAAGATATATAGATTTCCTTGTAAAACATTTCCCAGATAATATAATCCATATTATTCCTTATCCTTGTTATCCTTACACCCCTGGTGATAAGAATGAATCAAGGAAAAAATTAGGTATTCCTCTGAACGCTAAGGTAATTTTTTCCTTTGGGTTTAGGGCAAAGGAGATAACAAGATTACTACCACATATAAAGGAGCTGACAACAAAGTATCCCCTGAAATATATTATAATTGCTAACCCAAAAAGTGAGGTCAATCTCCTTGAAGAACTAAAAATAAAGTATAAATTCGTTGATCTACAGGTAAGACCAATACCATTAAAAGAGTTATACATATACCTGTATGCCTCTGACGCCTTGCTTATTCATAGAGAATCTTCGGAAAAATATAACGCTGTTATCTCGAGCTCCGTATGTCAGGCTTTGGGTTCTGGTTGTCCAATCCTATTTCATAATTCAAATTTCGTTGATTCTCACAACGGAGAAATTATAAAATACTCAAATTTCATAGATATGAAAAATAAACTAATAAAAATTTTCCAGAAAGGTTTTGACGACAAAAAGGTGCAGGAGTTTTTAAGTGAAAAAAATTCGCACGTTATTGCTAAAAGGTTCATTCGTCTGTTTAAAGAATTACTGGAGAGACATAAATATGATCATACCTCAGAAAACATTTGACAATCTTGGAGATGGTGAAATAATCTCTATCAATCCTAATAAGAGATTGTTTAAACTCTCATCCTTTCATAGTAATCCTATCATCAAGCCACAGGATTTTGGCCTTAAGGGAGATAAACAAGACGATTGGTGGCCAGGTGCAGTCTTTAATCCTGGGGCAGAAGTGTTCAACAATGGGATTGTCCTCACACCAAGATGCCATAAAAACTACAAAAAGGTAATTTTTTTCGATAAAAAAATGGGGACAGAGAGAACTGGATTTGAAAACTACATCTCGGAGATTTTACCCCTCTTTAGCAACGATGGCATACATTTCAAGCAAATAGATCACATCTCTATACAAGGAAATGGAATTAATAACAAAGATTTTAGATATGGTATAGAAGATATTAGAATTATTAAATTAAAGGATAAATATTTGCTGGTGGGATGCGGAAAGGTCAAACCGCCGTTTAAAGGTAGAAACGCTGATCGAGTAGCAATATATTCAACACATGATTTCAAAAATATTGAATATTATGGCATAATCACAGCATTTGATTCAAGAAATGCCATTGTTTTCCCTGAGACTATTGAGGGAAAAATTTATATGCTCTTTAGATTTCATCCAAACATTCACCTTGATTTTCTCAAAGCAGGTTTTGACCAATTATTTAACCCCAAAAACTATAAAACAGAATGGAAAGAAATTTATCAAAGAAAAGAAAAAAATATCCTGATAAAAGCTGGGCGAACTCTCCATTCAAAAGAGAAAGTAGGTCCTGGTACACAGTTAATAAAGACTCCAGAGGGTTGGCTTCTCATTTACCATTCAGTCGGAACAATAGAAAGAAATATTTTATTGGCTTACGGCATTGATTCCGAATTGAAAAGGGCTTATTCTATATCAGCAGCCCTTTTAGATTTAAAAAATCCCAAAAAAATCATTGCAAAAAGTAAGTATCCAATATATATACCACATAAGCCCTATGAATTAAATGGCAATAAGGAATATCCAATTGATATAGCCAATGTGGTCTTTCCTACGGGTGCCCTCGTAATAAATGGAAAATTGCTCATCTATGCAGGGGCAGGTGATAAATATGTTATACTTCTTAGTTGTAAACTGAAAAAACTGACAAATTTGCTTCTTGATAGAAAGATCTGATGTTTTTAAATATTTTTTCAATAATTGTCTTTCTCAAAAATAACAAATGAATACCTGGGTTACTTATAGAGTTTATTTTTAATAATGTAATCTTTTACCCTTTCAGGAACGAGATAATCAATGGGAAGACCTCCCCTAATCCTCCCCCTTATTTCTGTAGAAGAGATGTCTATTATTCTATTTTTTAAAAGTATAAGTCCAGATAAAAGCTTCCTTCTTTGGCATTTACGTCTTAAGACATATACATCCACCAAATCTAAAATATCTTTCCACCTATGCCATTTATCAAATTCCGAAGCCTGGTCATCTCCAATGATCAAACAGACATTTCTATATTTTTTTTTCATTTCCACAATAGTATCATAGGAATACGAAATACCCTGTCTCTTTCCTTCTATATCAGATACATCAAGGTTTTTATTCCCCTCTATTGCCAATTTTACCATATTGAGTCTATGGCAGAATGACGTGGACTTAATGTCTCTCTTAAATGGCGATGTTTTGGCGGGAATGAAAATTACCTTTTCGAAATTCATCTCTATTATCAGATCTTGAGAAAGGATTAAATGCCCATTGTGTATGGGATCAAAGGTTCCTCCGAAGAGTGCAATTATCTTAGTTTCCCGATTCGTTTTTCTGCCTCTTTTTTTAAATTGCCACTAACATTACTGTATGCTTCTCTTGCCTTTTCTTTGTTGCCCAAACGTTTATAACAGTCTCCAAGCAGGAGATAAGCCTTATCCTTGATATTACTTTCCTTTTTGATTAGCCTCTCAAGATAGATAATTGCAGATTTATATTGGCCAATCTTGTAGTACTGTAAGGCTATATAATAATCCTTCAAATTCAACTTTTCCAAGCATCTTTTCTCTCCATTTTCCGCTTCATTTTTATATTTTGAGTACGGATATCTTATTATGAATTCTCTATAAGCGTCTATGGCCCTTTTGGTTAATTCCTGATCTCTCTGGAAATAAGGAGATAATTTTTCAAGACATTCAGCCCTCCTCAAATAACCCATCTCAAGATATTTACTACCTGGAAAATTATTAACAAGAAATTGAAATTCCTCCAGTGCACTTTCATAATCTTTTATTTTGAAATAGGATTCACCTAAATAAAATTGTGCGGCGTCTATAAATTTGCTTCCAGGGTGATTGTCAAAAAAAGACTTAAACAATGTAATGGCATTGTTGTAATCGCCCTTATTAAAAAATGACATTGCTCTTTCAAACTCTCCTTTTGCATCCATTGGGACAACCTTTACTGAATGCGAACAACCAAGAACAATAAATATTACAATAGCTAATTTTTTCATTATTTTTCTCCTCTATACAGTTGTTTACACACGTCAATTCGCTTTTTGGCCTTTCTTACAATCCTATTACTGGAAAAAGGATTTAAGTCTTCAACCTTCCTATAATATTCAATCGCCCTGGAGTATTTCCCTTCTGAAAAATAGATATCTCCAAGATAAAAATACGCATCATCCACAAGAACTTCTGGTAATCCCAGCTTAATTGTCCTCCTGAATAATTCCTCTGCTTTTGCCACACTGCCATTATTAAAATATTCCTTACCAAGAATAAATGAAACTTTTCCAAGATTATATTTGATATCCCAATCCTTGGAAATTTCATTGCCTGCATCAAGCACTTGATACGCATCTTCATAGTCACCGGTCTTTTCATAGCTCTGAGCAAGTTTTATTCTTATCAGTGTGGCACTGGAGTCCTCCATAAGAAATTTATCGTAAAATTCAATTGCTTTCTCATAATCTTCCTTATTGTAAAACCAATTTCCAAGAAATGCATAATCTTTTCCAAGATCATATTCGGGGTCAATTTCAAGAATTTTAAGTAAGCATATCGCCGCCACATAGTCTCTGTACGTTTTCTTAGCTCTTTCTGCATAGTCAGACAACATCTTAATACCCTTTTCTTGATAATTTGTACCATATTTTACTAATTTTTCAATAATTGGTATTGCCTGCATAGGATGATCTATTTTAAAATTTATTTGTGCCATCATTGTTAGACAAACAGCAGACGAGTCCTCAGCAAGGACAGAAAGAGCCTTCAACGGCTCGAGCATTTTCATATAGTACTCTGCTCTCTTTATTCTTCCGTTCTGCCTGCTGCATCCAAGGAGCATTACGACTAATATGATACTATAATTTCTTAAGGATTTCACTGACAAGTTTTGTTAGCTTTGGTTCTGATTCCTCTGCAATCTTCAGAATTTTTTCGTGGCTCATAGGCTTAAGTGCATCAGGAAGGCCCATATCTGTAACAACTGAAATGCCAAGAACCTTCATTCCCATATGTCTTGCAACAATGACTTCAGGAACGGTTGACATCCCTACTACATCGGCACCAATGATTCTTAACATTCTATACTCTGCAGCAGTCTCGAGATTAGGACCAGCAACTCCTACATATACACCCTTTCTAATTTTTATACCTAACTTTATAGCTGTATCTTCTGCTAATTCAATTATTTTTTTGTCATATGTGCAGCACATATCAGGAAACCTTGGACCAAGTTTATCGTCATTTTTACCCCTTAGTGGATTCTCAGGAAATAAATTAATATGATCCGTAATGATCATCAAATCTCCCGCACTGAATTGAGGATTTAGCCCTCCACATGCATTGGATTCGATAATAGTATGGGCACCCAAGAATTTCATAACTCTTACACCAAAAGTTACTTCTTTCATTGAATAGCCTTCATAATAGTGAAATCTGCCCTGCATTGCCACAACCCTCTTACCAGACAAATTTCCGGTTACTAATTGGCCTTTATGACCTAAAACCGTTGAGACAGGAAAATGAGGTATTTCAGTGTAAGAAATTTCCGTTTTCTCAATGATATTTTCACCAAGATTTCCAAGACCAGTTCCAAGTATAATTCCAAAATCTGGCTTGATATTAATCTTCTCTTTAATTGCCCTTACTGCATCATCGATTTCTGCATAAAGCTCCATCACTCCTCCTTATGTCTTATTTTTCCTGAAAAAGATCCCCTATACTTCTATAACCCTCAGTCTGCGAAGATTTCTTTGATATTTTTTTCTCCTCTTTTTCAACTTTCTCTTTTTTCCTTGAACTTGTATCAATCTCTTCAAGCATCCTCAATTGAGAATAAAGAAAGCCCTTCATCTGAGAGATAAATCCTTCTTTTTGTGTTTTGAGTGCAGCTATCTGATTATATAGTGACCTTACCTGCTTTTTTGCCTCATTAATAATATCTTCTGCTTTCATCTGAGCATTTTTAATGATTAATTCTGATTCCTTCTCGGCATTTCTTCTCAGTTCATCAGTAGTTTTTTGGGCACTCATCAAAGTGTCCTGCAAGGTTTTCTCCATCCTTTTATAATCTTCAATTTTAGAGTCTAATTCCCTTACCTGCTCAATAAGAGTATTGTTCTCTCTAATAAATTCCTCCATTTCTTTTGCTACCATTTCAAGAAATATATCAACTTCATGTTTATCATATCCCTTAAGGACCTTTTTAAATTCTTGTTTCCTTATATCAAGAGGAGTAACCTTCATATATCCTCCTTTCACGTGTAAAATTAAATAACGTTTTCCCCAATATTATTTTCATAATTTTTGGAGGCGGCGGGAATTGAACCCGCGTCCAATAACGCAGTGCCAGGAAGCACTACATGCTTAGCCTGGATTTATAATTTACCTTCCTTACCCTCCAGGCAGGATATTAGAAAGGAATAGCCTATATAATTTCGCTCTCCAGCCCCTAGGCTAAGGGTTGAAAAACTATCCTTCCTTTATGACGCCCTTCTTAGAACTGGAAGGAAAAGTCCTAAGAGGACGTGACTGCAAATTATGCAGCCAGTGCGTAATCTGCGTTGGCAGTTGTTTTTTGCTGCAAGTTTAACGAGTTTACAGCAACTCGGCATGCTCTTCCCAGCCCAATTCGTTACTGTCGAAACCAAATCGCCCCCGCAATAAAATAATACCTATCAATATATTAAAAGTCAAGGGGTAATTGGAACTTTTAAAATATCAGTTTAACATTCATATGTCCACCGTATGAATATTGCTTATCTGCACTATTTACATAATTCATATGCCTCTTAAATGTAAAGCCAAGACTCCCCTGTACACTCTTTGTAAAACTGTAACTTCCACTTAGATCAGCATTATAGCTAACTCTATCTACCCTTACATCTGATTTCTTAATAAGAGAAATATAGTTTACTTCTTTAGTTTTCTCAACTCCTATTTTAAGAGCCAATCTCAAAGAACTCTTTAATCTAATTTTCCTCTTTCTGAATGGTAGTTTAATACCTGTGCTGGGCGATATTGTATATCCTGTTGTGCCATTTATATTCCAATTTTCTGAGTGGGTCATTGTAGTGTCATTCCTATCAATGATTCTATAAGTCCTTTCATTAAAGTTCCCATCAATATTAAAGCCTAACTTATTCTTAAGCGTAAACTTAATAGTGGGAGTAACTGTGCGATTAACTGTCTTCGTTTTTACATCTGGGTCAGCCATCGAGTATGAAATTGTTGAATCCCTCGAATAAGCAAAGGTTGCTGAAATTTGTCTGAACAAATTCCTTAACCTCAAAAATCTTTCAATATTGTTTACTTCACCGCTTATATTTGGAAATGCCACTGTTTTTTTCATAATTGGATTGGACGATTTGTGCGGTATCTCATATATCCAATGACCGTTAATATTAATACCTATACTACTAATGCCTAAACCAGTAGATACATCATACATTCTTGTTTCTTTATCAAGATCATATGGGTTTGATTTTACAATTCCATCAGGGGTAAAACTAGTCCCAAAACGAAAACTATAATTGGGGCTTTTTGAAAGATAACCATAGCTGGTTATTCTCTCAATAGAGCCCTTTAAAAGTAATGGATTTACTGATTTTATTACCTTATTGACAAGCGGAATTTTCATTACAACCTTTCCCCAATCAATATTATCACTCATCGATATGTTTTTTCTTGCCCCCGCTTTCATCACTTTTAACGTGTCCCCCAAGGAATGTATATAATCATAAGGACTATTTTCCTCATAAGCAGCAGTGTAATTCAGTATAAACTTGTTTAGAGGGATGCTGTAACTTTTACCCAGGGAAAGTCTCTCTGTCAACTTCTCAACAAATGGAATCTTCTTTCCATAAAAGGTCTCTGAGTGAAGATTGTCCATAAATACACCTGCACTGTAATTAGCTGAAATAAAACTTATTGGTGAATAACTTGTGCTAAAACTTCCCGTTAATTTATTGATTTGGGCAAGCGGCTGTTTTATATATTGAGAATCATCGGTGGAGAATGTAAATCGAGTGGGTGAAAAAAAGTTATATTTTGTGTTTATACTAAAGTTATTTGGAAGAAAAGATATAAATTGATTAAAAGGTAAATTTACTTTTAATGTAGGTATTTTAGTAACATATTTGATTTCAGCAGTATTGGCGATCTCTTTTCTTTTTTCGAGATATGGTATGAAATTTGAATAAAATCTTTTTGTCACTGACCCACTCAATGGCTCAAGGAGATATTTGCCAAAAACATTAGCGTATGTCTTTGCTGTTTTAAATGCGACTGTCCAATCTTTTGAAAATAAAAGTGAAGTCTCAGAAGATTTTCTATCTTCTCCAAGAAGTTGATCAGAATTTCTATAGTAGAGAGGACTGGCTCTATTATACTTAAAATTATATGTTACTGGAACATTCATAAGGGAAAGAAACAATCTGTCAAGATTAAGAACAATGTGATCTTCATAAAAGAGATTCTGGTTCTCACCAACTTTTTTTAAATCACTTATTCCGCTTTTGTAGTTTGCATTTTTTGTATTGAATCGAAAACGCAATGTAGAAAAATCACCAATATTACCTGAAGCAAGCAAATCTATATTATTACCATACGTTCTGTTAGGGTTCTCAAGGTATACATCGTCAAAAAGAACCTCACCATTAATCGGGGCAGGCTCAATATTTTTCACACCAAGATAAATATATTCTATCGATTTTAAGGTTGGTTTCCCAGTCATACTGTATCCATCCCGAGGAGTTGGATTGCGCTTTAAACTGGTGAACTTTGTTAGTGGAATATTAATCGTATCCCAGAGGCCATCGTTCAATACTACTCTACTGTATTCGTAGTAGTTGGCAGAATCTGTTGCAACCCTGATAAATATATTGACTGAATCACACCCAGGTATAGTATTTTTTGAATAAAATTTTAGTGAGCCGTAATTTCTGAAATCCTTCCCTTTTCCAAGGTAATTTTTGGCAATTGCTGTATGACCAGATTCAAAATTCCTTAGAATAAACGACAGTGATTTTTCTTCAAGTATCCCACCATAAGGATTTCTCTCTACCTCAACGGGTGATTTATACGAAGAATCTTCGAAACTACTTCTGTAGCCAACAACAAAATCTTCGTTAGAACTAAGGGAATCACCTTCTATAGGTTCTTTCATCCAATTATTACCTACAACACCAAAATTAGTCAGTCCAATTCTATTGGGCCCTTTAACGCCGTCAAACCAAATTCTCAGATAGCGAATATTTGTCCACGATGGGTTTCCTTCAACCTTAAAATTTGTTGTATCATGCAACACAACTCTATATTTTTTCCACCCATTAAGTCCATTTGCAACAACATATTTTTCATCCATAAAATTTATAGTAACTTCAAAGTAGTTGGAATTAGTATCAAGGAATGCATCCCTATTTAGATCCTCTGAATCGATAATTAGGTTTCCCTCAGTGCCATTCAATTTTAGTGTATCTTCAAAAGACTTTGGATTACCCTGAAAGTCGTCATTCCCATCATCGCCAGATGTATCAGGAGAAGAAAAAAGAAAATCAGCCCTTTGCACACCATCAAGCCCTGTATCTTCATTATTTGAAAGAACACCATTACCATCCTTATCTTCTGTATCCAGCAAACCATTCGGTGGAACAATAGTACCATCGGCCTTTACCCTTGGAATATCTTCAGATATATCCCCTCCTAAATCGATATGCAAGACACCAGAGTCACCTTTTGCCCAGAATTCTATGAATTCATAATTAGAGAGATCAAACTCTGCGGTTCTTATCGTATTTATGCTACCCCATGAATTCGGGTCATTGTTTCTTGGAACAAAGTATAAGGCAAGGGCATAAACGGGTGCCTCCTGATATTGAGGGTATTCTGGCGCAATATTCCTCCTGGACATTTGAAAATTCCACCAATGAATTTCTCCGAGCAAACTAACATCATTTGACTTGGGTATACTCCCATAATACCACTCCCTCCTACTACTTGGGAAATTTATCATTTTTTTGGTTTCCTCCATATCGTCAATATACCCCTTTCCGTTAGTTGCAGGGTTAGGGAGAGAAAAACCATATGTAAGATTAAGATTCATACTGGTTTTCTTCTCACTGCCAATAAAGGGGATTTTCTCTATTAAGGCATCAAGAAAAGATAGGTTTAAGCCTGTATTGAATTTTGTAGTGCCCAGTAAGATATGCTGGGGTTCCTCACCTAACTTTGGCCTGAGCTCCGGTGAAGATGATGTATTAAATTGTAATGTTGTCTGAATATGAGTCTTATCCGAAATTGCAGTACTCAATTTAAGTTTAGAGGAATAATTAGAAGAAAATGAGACGAAGGGTAACCTTTTATATGAATACTCTATTTTTGCATCTGAAGGTACATTTACACTTGGTTTGAAACTAACGATGCCTGTATCATAATTAACGTCATAATCAACCCCTCTTTGCATTGTAACACCATTCACAACGATAACCTCCGTGCTTTCAACAACATCAGGACCGAGTTGTATCCCACTCTGTGGTTTCTCATATGTAATACGGAGATAATATTTCCTTCCCTCATCAGGTGTAAGAGTTGCCTTATCATAAATTTCAGGTACACGGGTTGGCAATTGAGGAGAGTCAAATGGCCTCGTTTGAGGGAAAAATATATACCCGTGGGCAAGATCTACATAATTTATATCAATACCAGGGAGTGAGTCTAAATCGAGCCCTAAAATTTTTAGATAGGTCTTCTGGGTAGTTGGATCAAGATTCTCATCATCTCCACCATGGATTACCCTGTATATATCTACAGATAAATTCGAAACCATACCTGTCGTACCAATAGGATAAACATTCCTCATCATCATATTCCAGGTTGCACTATCTGAAGATACAGGGATATCCCTTTTTATAAGAAGAAAACTTGAAGTATCAACTCCCGTTCCAAGGTGGCCAACTGTATCAATAATACCAGTAGAAAGATTCTTTTTTATATAGTAAACAGCAATCATTTTATTATCATCTGGTCCTCTAAGTATCTCTAAAAAGGGAAGGAATTTCCCCCCTGCAGTCTGAAAATAACCTTTGATATAATCTTCATCCTCTCCCTCACTTTTCAACACAAATTTTCCCATCCCTCTGTCACTCCCATCAACCGCAAAAAGCCTTGCTGGAATGCTTGAAATGTCTGTTGCATTCTGATAGTATACCCTGAGGGTAATAATTGAATCATCTGGAGAAAGACCAAGATAGAAAAATTTGTTTTTTACAAAATCCTTATCGTAAACAATCTCTGTATCTGAAGAGGCACTTATCGTTCTGGTTACTTTTTCAGGAATCGTCTGGACCTTCGAAATGCCAAAATCAAAACTTGTATTCGCTATTTTACCATCTCCGAATATCCCAAACGACCCCTTTTGCTTTAGGCTATTTCCTAAATTAATATCTCTTATTATATCATCTTCATCAGGACTTTTATAATACACCCTGACTGTATTATCAGATTGACTTGCTCTTTTATCGCTATGATCCACATCAACATGGATCTTTTCCCCCACCGTTCCTTTAATCTTAACCTGTAAGTTTGTCTCGGGCTTAATGATAAATGAAGTTGGGTTTCCTTCCTTTACAACCTCATTGGTACTCTGTATCAAATTTAAGGTTATATCCTCAGAGCCTGTCACCTTAATATTTCCTCCCTCTCCAATTATATACTTAAATGATGAAGGGAGTTTTATAGGTAATTCGATTTCAGGAATAAAGCCTTCAGAAGAGGCTGCATTTTTCCTAATAGATTCTGTAATTGATGTTGAAAGCGCTTCTCTATATGAATTTATGAATATGTAGTCTTTCAATTGTTTCTCTGGAATAAATTTCACTGTATGTATGTAATGCTGGCCGTGATATTGATTTATTGCAATGACATCCCCTGCCTTTTCTATGCCTTCTGTTATGTTTTCCTTATAGAGATAATCCTTGAGAGAAGGAATAAAGGCAAGTATTATAAAGCACATAACTCTTCAGCTAATCTAATCGCTGAAATAATACTGTCAGGTTTGGCTATGCCTCTTCCTACAATATCAAAGGCTGTTCCATGGTCAGGTGAGGTTCTTATAAAAGGCAATCCGACTGTTAGATTAACCCCTTCATCAAAAGCAAACATCTTAAATGGAATCATCCCCTGATCATGATATATCGCAATAACACAATCATTGCTTTTTGTGGAAAAATATGTATCAGATGGAAAGGGACCACCTATGTTGTTTCCTGATCTCTTAAACTCTTCGATTACTGGCTTAATCACTTCTATTTCCTCTCTTCCAATGTAACCACCTTCTCCCGCATGGGGATTTAACCCCAGTACACCAATAGAGGGTGAGTCTATCTTAAACAATTTCTTCATACTTTTTATACATAGATCTATTTTCTGACGCAAAAGTTCCGTTGTTAGAATACTAGAAACATCTTTCAAGGGGATATGTGTAGTAACAAATAGAATTTTTAATTTGTTACTCACCATCATCATCCCATAATTTTTTGATCCCGTAGTTTCTGCCAGTATCTCTGTCTGCCCTGGATAAATATGACCTGCCATTGACATGCCCTTTTTTGAAAGGGGTGCAGTCACAATTGCATCTACAAGGCCTTCTTTTGCAACTTCTATTCCCTTGATTAAAGATCTATAAGCAATCTCTCCATTAATTGACGAATCTTCCCCTATTGTGAAATCTGCACCTCCAACATCAACGAACTTTGCTTTTGGAATAGGTAAATTGAGCTTTTCAGCGAAATATTCCAAAACTACCCTGCTTCCTATTAAGAGATAATCATTCCTTAATACCTTTAGTGCCTTTAAGACAATCTCTGGACCGATTCCTCCCGGATCTCCAAGTGTAATACCGATCCTCATAATTTTTCGTAAAATTTTTGCCTATCTTCCTTCTTAACATTTCCAGAAGGAACATCTAAAATCCTGAAAGCCCTATTTTCAATATTGATGATATCACCTATATGAATTTCTTTCGCTGGTTTGGTACTCTGTCCATTTAATTTTATCTTCCCAGATTTTATCAGCATCTGTGAGATGGACCTTCTCTTTGTAATTCCAATGATTTTTAAAAAAATATCAAGCCTCATCAGGAAATAAAATAGAACACTTTTCCCTTTGCTTCATCAAGCAATTTTTCATATCCTTTTTCTAACTCTTTATTAAAAAGATAGTTCCTGATCTTTTCCCTTACATCGGATAATTCGGGAATCTTGCTTTTCTTCTTCTCCACGACTTTAATAAGATGAATATCTATACCATCGACAATGGGGTGCGAAACCTCACCTACGTTCAATGTATCCACAATGGACGAAAGCGCACCTAACATTTTAATAGGAACTTCCCCAATATCAACAGGCTCAACAGGCGGATTCCCATTAAGCCATTCTCCTCTGACTTTCTCCATATTTTTTTTAGCAACTTCAACCTCATTTTTACTAATGCGAAATTGCAGAAAGATATGCGCAATCGTAACCATGCTACCCACCCTTGAAATCAATTTTATTATGTGATAACCCTGAGGGGAGGTAAATAGTCTTGTTTCTCCAACTTTCAGAGAATCAATGCCAAGAAAGTAAGGAGGAAGTTGATAAATGGAAAATGAACCGAGAAGACCCCCATTGTACTTTGTGGATGGATCTTCAGAATATTCCTCAACGAGTTTGGAAAAATCTTCCTTCTTAGATAGAGACAAAATTTTTTCTGCTTCTCTTTGGAGCTTTTTTATGGAGTTAGATTCTATTCTTTTCGTTATTCTGTGTAGAACAACAGAAGAAGGAACTCTAAGAGATTCTTTATTTGCAATATAAAATTTTTGGATGTCTTTGTTCGTAATGTTAATGCGAGGAATTACCTCTTTAGCAAGAAGTTTCTGTACATAAAGTTGATTTGTCAACTCAGCTCTATAAAGAGAATCAAGCCCCCGGGCTATAATATCTTTTAGCCCAGGGTTCTGATTCAGCATATTATTATATGCCTTTTCTATCTCTTCGGGGGTAACTTGTATACTATCCATCTTCGCAAATCTAAAAAAAATCCTCTCTTCTATTACCTTCTGGAGTATATCTTTTTCTTTCATACCAGGGTATAGAGACTTCATTGACTCTACTTCCGAACTGGTAATCGCCTCTTTCTCAACAGCTCCAACCATCCTGTCAAAGGTAAGAGCAAGAAATATTAATATCACTTACCTTCCCCTTCCAGAAAAATATTTACTTTATATTGATCTTTTAAACTTTTCACCAAGCTGTCTATCACTACCTTTTGTTTTTCTTGCATCAACCTATTGTAAATGCTCTTTTTGAGCTGTTCATAAGTGATGGGTGAAGTTGCTTTTCTTCTACCAATAAGCTTTAGAATCTCGTACCCCATTGGAGTTTCCACTATGCCACTTATTTCACCAATTTTCTTCAGTGAGTATGCTGCATCCTCAAATTGGGGAAGCGCGGCATAATCCCCCCTTCTAATCCAACCGGCAATAACACCACCAGACCTTGCTGTAGTAGAATCAAGAGAAAACTTTCGTGCGAGCCTTGAAAAACTTTTACCAGATTTAAGCATCCCCATAACACTGCCAGCTTCTTGTAAGTTTTTGAGGGTTATATGTGCTACCCTTAATTCTGTGTTGTAATCTTTCTTATGACTTTCGTAATACTTTCTTACATCCTGTTCAGTAACCCCTGCCTTACTCTGAAATACCTTACTTACATAATTATTAATCATAATATTCTTAATTGCTCTCTTAACGGCAGGATCATTGTTAAGGTTCTCTTTTAGAGCCTCCCTGTAAATAAGTTCGTTATCCACCCACCACTCGACTATCTGTTTTAACTGATCCTTAGGATAAACGTTTAACTGTTGCTCAGACGTACCAAAGTCCTTCGCAATGTCAGCCAGGGTATAATACTTTCCCTTAATTTCAACTACTGAATTTTCTACTTTTTTGCCCTTGCATCCAGAAACAAACACAATTGTAAAAATTGATGCCAATAAAAATAATTTCTTCATTATTCCTCCTTATTAAGGATCTTAACGTTAAATTGATCTTTATATTCGTTATAGATTTGATCCTCCCATTTTTTCAGGAGATACATTTTATATTCTCTTTCAACACTGTTTCTAATAGTATTGAAATCCTGGATTGTTGGAGGATTTACATTTCCAACCTTTACAATAGCCCACCCATTACTCATCTGAAAAGGTTTTGATACCTCACCTTTTTTAAGGTTAAAGGCAATTTTACTAATCTGTGGATAATTATCCGCTGTGATCATCCCAAGGTCTCCTCCTCGATTTTTACTCCAATGAGTTGAAAATTTCCTTGCAAGCATTGAAAAATCCGCTCCCTTTATCACCTCGTTTCTAATTTTCATAATTTTATCTTTCTGGTTAACAAGAATAACATAAACGTGCCTTTTTTCAGGTATTTTAAATTTTTCGGTATTCCTATTAAAGAAATTCTTGAGACTATCGGGATTTACATCTATTGTGCCAAGTTTCTTTCCTCGCAGAAGGTTGAGTATCAAAGCTTTCTTTGTTTTATAAATATAATCTTCAACATTTTTCTTCCTTGTAACTCCTCTGTTTACCGCCTCTATTTCCAGTGCCTTATAAAGTATCTGCCATGTGATAACCTGTTTAACAACCTTTTCATTCCTGTAATCTGGGTTCCTTTTTGCTCCTACAGACATAAGCATAAAATCTTTCACTGTAAACGGTCCAAGCACGGAAGTTGCGAGAATTACTCTTTCCTGCCCGGGTTGAAAATGGGGTAAACCTGCTTTACCCATTCCAGGTCTAACCGGTGCAGCATCCATAAAACTTTGTATACCAAATTTATTAAATTTTATATTCAACATCTTCTGAAGATACTCAATATGTCTTGTTGCAAGTTCTCTCTGTTTGGCCCTTTTTATCTGTGTGAAAAGTTCTCTTCTCAGGCTTTCATATGATGGAACTTCCCTAATTCTGACATCCTCCAGTTTTACGATGAACCAGCTTCCCCTATCTCGGAAGGGAAAGGAAATCTGACCTTTCTTCATGCGATATACCTTTCTTATCAATCTATCTGGAGGATACACCCATTTAATCCAACCATAATCACCCTTTTTATTCTTTAACTTAATGTCGTCGGAATACTTCTCTGAAATTTTTCCGAAATCTTCTCCTCTCAATATTCTGCCAAGAGCAATATAAGCTGTCTTGAATCCCCTTGTTTTTATTACTTTTACCTTAAACTCCTTATCCATATGTCTGTAAAGACTGTATACCTCTCCCTCATTCACATTTGCTTTCTTCAAAACTATATCGTTGTAGAGGGAACGAATAATGTTGTTAAGTGATCTTACACGAAGTATAGGAGCAATTGTATCCCCGTATCCCAGCCTTAAGGCGTACCTATAAAGTACTTCTTCCTTAACAGCCTCCTCGAGTGTCTTGCCCTTCAAGTCTGTATCCGTTATTTTTGTCTTATCTACAACTGCAAGAACCTTTGGGAAAAGGCAAAGGGAAAATAAAAAAATCAAAAAAACAAAAGGCCTTCTCATTACATCCATTTAAACCTCCTTTTCTTTCAATTTACCCGATATTATCATAACATTTTTTTCCTTCTTTTCAATAGCAAATTTTTTTAAAAGCTTCTAGTTCTTTATATTTTTCGTAGAGTGTAGGCCTATTTAGAGAAAAATAAAAAAGGGGGCAAAATTGTCCCCCTTTTTTACCTATAAATTTTTGATTTAATCTGTTTTTACTATATGAGGGGTAAGAAATATAAGAACTTCTCTATCCCTGTCTTCTGTATATGTTCTCTTAAAAAGCCTTCCAAGAAGAGGAATGCTCATAAGAAAAGGTACACCCTCTTCATGTTTTGTCTCCGTCCTATGTATAAATCCACCTATCACAAGTGTTTCTCCATCCTTTACAAGAGATTGAGTGTTTGCTTCTGTTTTTGTAATCTCTTTTTCAGAAATAACATCGCTCAGTTCAACCTTTACATCCATCGTAATGTCCTGAAGGGAATTAATATGTGGGGTAACGTTAAGTTCAATACCTGCCTTAAACCATTGAGTAATAGGGTTACCCCTTATATCTATCGTGGTAATAGCAAATTGCTTCCCACCAAATATCCTTGCTTCTTTATTATTTGCGGTCGTAACCCTTGGATTAGCTATTGTACTCAATTTATTCTTATTTTCTAATGCCTTAATATTTGCAAGGAGCTTGGCATAATTCCGGATCGTTCCTAGGGTGAGGTCTAAACCTGCAATAGGGGTAGTGGAAGGGGTAAGTGATGCCTTTCCCTTTATATTCCAGGCAGCCTTCTGCATATTTTCCGAACCCCAATTAACCCCAATATCGCGAATATTCGTTCTATCCACATCAACGACCCTTGCTTCTATTGCGACCTGGGGTGTCTTTGAATCGAGAATTCGAATAAGACTCTCAATAGAATTTACTTTTGAACCAATATCCCTAACTATCAATGAGTTTGTTCGTTTATCTATGTTGATAGATCCTCTTTTCGAAAGTAAATTCTGGATTATTGGCTTTATCTCCTCTACAGTCGTAAATTCAAGTCTAAAAACCTTCTGTACAACAAGTTCTGCAAGCTCCTTATTCTCTCTCTCACTTTCAAATTGTTTACCCGTTCCCACCCTTATAATATTTCCTTCGATTACATACGCATAGCCCTTGGTTTGAAGAATGAGCCTTAAGGCACGCTCCCAGGGAACGTTATCCAGTTTTACTGTAATAGTTCCCTTTACATCATCTCCAATTATTATATTTTTGCCTGCGTACTCTGCAATTGCCCTCAAGGCAGTAACAAGATCAGCATTTTCGAACTCAAGTGAAATTCCTTTCACTGGTTTATATGTTTCTCGGACGGTCTTTACTTCCTTTGGAGCAACAGTTTGACCCTTAATTCCCCATTCAGCAAAGGGGGAAGAACCTGTCTCAATTGTGACCAACAATGTATTAGCATTTGAGGTAACCGTATAGTTATAGGAAGAATCTCTTCCTATTATTACCCTTAAGAGGTTTGCTGATGGAATTTGAGAAACATCTATCGAATCTATACCACCCCGAGATACACCCCAGGCTTTTCCCGCGTAATTTGAAACCCCTCCTATAACGTCAATTGCAATCTTACTATCTACGGTAAAATCACTAAAGTTCCTTACACTCTTGTCAAATATAAGCAATACATCCGTTGCACCATTTTGTGATTTTACTCTGATATCATTTAAAGAAACCGCAGAAAGACTTAGAATAAAGATAAACAGGGACATTATTGTTTTTCTCATTTTTCCCCCTCTCTTTCTTTGAGATGTAATACAACTGTAGAATGAACTCCAAACTGAAACATGCTAAATGTTATTGAATTTTTATCTATATGTGAGACTTTCCCTCCTACGATGCCATCTCCCTCTCTAAGCACATACCCAGCTCCTCCCTTCTCTTTCACAAGGGCAAGGTAGCCTCCTGCTCCACTTATTATACCAACAAGCTCTGCCTGTTCTACGTGAAGCCCTTTTGAGATTGTCTTTTTCGTAATAAGTGGCTCAAAAGGATCAGGTTTCCCAAGATCATCATAATAGAATTTTTCCCAGTTCAATGCTTGGATAACCTCTTTGGCAGTATCTATTTTTGTTGTGTCCATCGTATTAGAATTATTTCCTTCAGAAGCAGAAGGCAGTGTAGAAGAAATTGAAACGTTATTATTCACTTCTGAGGTTTTAATGCGGGGAGAGAAAAATCCTACAACCTTACCAATTACTCTGTTGACTTTACTTCCTTCCCCACAACCAGTAAGGGAAAAGAGGATAACAGACACAATTATAAGACCTACACTACTATTTCTTTTTAACAACTTTGCCTCCCTTCGAAAAATAAGCTATAGCCGTAAACTTTGCAGATATCTTTTTTGTATTAGCATCTCTCTCAAGAGAAAGGTCTTTGACATTTATTATTCTCTCCATATTGTTAACAGATGCAAAAAATCTTGCCAGGCTGTGATACCCACCCATTACTGCAATTTCAATTGGCAATTCGGAATATTTTCTCGATTCCTTTTTTTTCTTAGGTTTAAATCCGACAATTTTGACGCCCGATGCACCTGCGACCCTTGTAAGCTCCGAAAGAATATCAGGGATATTCGCAGATTTTGGGAGCATTTTCAGGGCATTGTTCCATTGCAGCGTAACAATTTTGAACTGTCTTTCAGCCATTGCACGTTTTCTCGCTACAGCCCTTGCCTTGTTGATATCAGCAGAAAGTTTATCATACTGAGATTGAAGATTAATAATTTTCGCCTTCTTCTTTTTCAAAAAGCCGTAATATCCACCAACAAAAAGTAAAACAGCAATCCCGCCAATAATATAAGAAAACCTTATCTTCCCAACCATTTATCACCCTCCTTGGGGTAAAAGAGTTGCATCAATGGAAAATTCCATTACGCTATGCCCTTCTACCAACGAATTTTTAAGCTCATTCAATTTAACATTAGAAAAATAAACGGATTTTTCTAATCTGATCATTAAGTCTGAAACGATAAGGTTTGAAAATGTATATCCCTTTAGACTTACTGAATTGCCTTTATCGGTAACCTTACTCAACCAGACATAATCAGGCAGTCTTCTATTTATCTCATCCATCATATGAACCATAAGGGATCTGTTACTATTAAGTCCCTTAACAATATTAACAAGGACATTTAACTCGGCCTTTTTCCTCTCTATATTTTTTACAACAGCAACTTCTTTCTGAAGCTTTTTTAGCTCTTTTCTTGCAGTAACAATTTCCCTATTCAATTTCTCTATATTTTTGGTATAAGAACTATTCATAAAAAATAAAACACCTATTGCAAGTATAAAAATTACAAAACTAATTATTAAATCTAACCCCATAACGCCCACTCTCTTTGGGCCCCTGGCTCTTTTAACCCTTACTTTCTTCCTCTCTTCCTTGGGTATCAAATTTATCCTAATCATCCTTCACCCCTCAATGTTAAGCCTATAGGCATAGCAAGGAGTGGAGAAATTTTTGTGAGATCCCCTGTATAAGCATCTTCATCTATCTCAAATTTTCTAAGGGGGTCTAATGTCTCTATCGTAACACCAAATCTCTGATTCAAAAATTCATGTATTCCAGAGATTAATGCACCTCCACCACTTAAAACTATTTTGTCAAGTTTATCAAATCCCTCAGGAAGATAAGGTAAAACCCTTTCAATGCCTATGGCAAGATCATCTTGAAATGATTGCATAGCATTCTGATAAGAATATCTATCTATATCCTCAATATTTTTACCACTTATAATCTCAAATGCCCTATCTCTGTTTATACCCAATTCCCTTTGAAGGGCTTGCATCAGCGTGTTACTTGCGACTGGAATATCCCTTGCAAAATGATTTATCGTCCCCTGGACAAAGCTAATACTTGTAAATTGGGCACCAATGTGAACTAATCCAATTAGAGTGGTATTATCAATTTCATAGTTGTACTCATACGCATTTTGAACTGCAAAAATTGGAATTTCAAGAACTGATGGATTTAAACCTGCTTCCCTCAATAAGCTCAATCTGGATTCTACTGCGTCCTTTTTCGCTCCGACAAGAAGAAGTTCCATCATATCACCACCCGCATCGGGGTTTATTATTTCAAAATCTATAACGACATCTTCAATCCCATATGGGATATACTGTTCAGCTTCCCACTTAACCTGTTCCTCTGCTTCTGATTCATTCATTTTTGTCATCTTAATCTTTTTTATAATGACATCTCTACCAGAAACTGCGGAAACAACCTCTGTCTCAGTCAAATTGGTCTTCTCAACCAAAGCCCGAATGGTATCTATCACAACCTCCCTATCCATCACCTCCCCATCTACTATTGCATGTGGGGCAATAGACTCCATTCCAAACCTTGTTATCTTTGGCTTTTTTGGGAAACCCTCCACTTCAATTACCTTCAAAAATGTACTCCCAATGTCAATTGCAGCGGATAATTTCTTCTTAAACATTTATCACCCCTTGTATTTTTGAAAATTATAAGGTTTATTTATAGTCTTGTCAAGGATTTTTTTCACACTTTATTAATTATAAAATCTTTCTTTTAATTTTATTCCGAATGAACAGGAAGCCCAATTCCAATACTGCAAGCTTCTTTTATTGCCTCTGAGTAGGTTGGATGCGGGAAAATAGTTTCAGAAATGTTATCGATCGTTAAATTATGTTTCATAGAATTGACAAGAAGCGTTATCATCTCAGAAGCAATCCCGCCCAGTATAGAAGCCCCTAGAAGCCTCTTTTGTTTATCAAACAAAATCTTAATACCACCCACCACATTATTTTCTGCAATAGCCCTTCCGTTAGCGGAAAATGGGAAATAAGCCTTATCGTATTCAATATGTGCTTCCTTTAACTCCTCCTCACTGAAACCAACAACCGCAAGTTCTGGTCTCGTATATACAACCCTTGGAATATACTCTTCTTCTATTTTTTTCTCTTCCCCCATGCAATTTTTGATGGCTATTTCACCCTCATGGAAAGCACTGTGGGCAAGCAAATAACCACCTATACAATCACCAGCTGCATAAACATTTTGCATACTCGTTTCAAGCTTTTTATTGACTTTGATATAACCATCCTTTTCAATAGTATCCGGTATGCCTATACTGTTTAGTTCTCTACCAATTGCAATAAGAACATTAGAGAATTCTTTCCCTTTTTCTACTCCTTCATTGTCGTAAATCACTCGGAATCCCTTACCCTTCTTTTCGATTTTTTCAACCTTTGTCCCCAGGTAAAAGATTACCCCCATCTTTTCCATTTCTCTTCTTAACATAGATGCCATCTCTCTATCTTTCCTACAGAGAATCTCATCCATTATTTCGAATACGGCTACCTTTGAGCCAAAGGAGGAAAAAATATAAGCAAACTCCATTCCAATGATACCACCACCAATTATACCTATTGTTTGGGGTATTGAATCACACATAAGTGCCTGGTCGCTATGCCAAACACCTTCAGGAATAGGAAAAGGAGGATTCGATGGTTTCGATCCAGTGGCAATAATAATCTTATCCACATTGTATTCTTGATTATTTGCAAAAATTGTTCCCGGGTGGATAACCTTAGCCTCACCATTAATAATAAATACTCCTCTTTTGTTCAATAATCTTTCTACACCACTCACAAGTCTCTTTGCCGCTCTTTCCTTCGATAACAAAACCTTACTCCAGTCAATTAACGGCTCAGAAAACTCAATCCCATTCTTTCTTATTTTTTTAGATAAATTAATAGTCGCAGAGGTTTTTATAAGCGATTTAACAGGAATACAACCTCTATTAAGGCAAACACCCCCCACCCTATCTTTTTCAAATAAGTATACCTCAACACCTTTTATACTTCCAATTAGAGCAGCAAGGTATCCAGCTGGTCCAGCACCTACAATTCCTACCCTCATATTAATCCCTTTATCTTTTTCTTCAATTCTGGCATAAATTCGGTTATTGTCTTATTTTTCACTGTAAATCCTGCTGCATTCTGATGCCCCCCACCTCCATATTCTTTTGCAATTAAGTTGACATCTGTACCTTTCTTTGACCTTAAAGAGATCTTCAATTCTCTTCCCGCTCTCTCTTTTAGGATTGCTGCCACCCTAACACCATCCAGTGTCAAACCATAATTAACAAATTCCTCTGTGTCTTCTTCGTTAGCTCCCCTTTTTTTCATCATGTCCTGGTTCACCCACATAAGGCTGAAACCATCTTCTACAACTAATGTCTCAAGAACATCTCCAAGTAGTTTTATCCTATTTAAAGAATCTCTGAACCATACCCTTTCTGAAACGAGACTTGCATCTACACCATAAGTAAGTAGTTCTGAAGCAGACCTTAACGAGTTAGCATTAGTGTTTGCATACCGGAAGGACCCTGTATCTGTCAGTATTCCTAGATACAGATATGTGGCAATGTCCTTATCAATATTAATAATATCTTTGATTATTTCATAGACTATTTCACAAGTAGAGGATAAATTCGGCTTAACTATGTTCAATGTTCCAAAGTATGCATTACTTATATGGTGGTCTATATTTGCCAGAGATTTGGAAAAATCTATTTGTTCCACTATAGGACCCAATCTGTATTTATCTGCAGAATCAAGGACGATTATTGCATCGTATTTAAAATCTCCCACCTCTCTTTTTACCATATCTTTGAGCTCAAAATGCCTGAACCTTTTTGGAACAGCATCTGAGGCAACAATTTTAAACTCCTTTTTCATTTTTTTCAATCCAAGTCCCACCGCAATCTCAGATCCAAAGGCGTCTCCATCTGGATTTTTATGTGAAACAATAAGGAAGCTATTGTGGTTTTTTAGAAAGCTTCTCATTTTTCAGTTCCCCTAACAATCTCTCAATCTTCTCAAATTTTTCAAGAGAGTCATCATATTTAAATATAAGCTTTGGAATAGATCTCAATCGTATTCTTTCGCCTAATTTTCCTCTCAAATATCCACTTGCCCCTTCAAGAACACACCTTGTTAATTGGATCTGTTCTTTACTCCCATGCACCTCGAAAAATACCTTCGCAATACTCAAATCTGCTGTGCATTCAACATTCGTAATTGTAACAAACCCAACACGTGGGTCTTTTACATCCTGTTGAATTACTTCTGATAACTCCCTCTTCAAAAGGGAATTAACCCTTTCAATTCTTCTGCTCATATTTTCAACTCCATCTTATAATCAATAACTTCAATTCTCAGGTCTTTTTTTATCTCATTTAGAACCTTAGAAAGGGTGGAATCAACGAATTTAGAAGAGTTCCCTACAATAGATACACCAAGCTTAGCCCTCTGCCATAAATCGCTAAAATCAACTTCATTTATAGAAACATTATATTTGTTTCTGATTCTGGATTTAATCCCGTTTAATACTTTTCTTTTCCCTTTAAGCGAACGAGAGTCAGGTATAAAAATTTCTATGGTGCTAACTCCAACTATCAAAGGGTTCTCTCCTTCTCAATGATCTCTATTACTTGAATTATATCCCCTTCTTTAAAATCCTGAAAATCTTCCACCCCAATTCCACACTCAAAACCACTTTTTACTTCCCGTACATCCTCTGCAAATCTTTTAAGTGAAGATATAGTTGATTCAGATATTATCTCCCCATTGCGTAGAACCAAACATTTATATCCTCTTACCACCCTACCTGAGTTTACAAAAGAACCAGCTACATTACCAATTTTAGGAACTTTTATAACTGCTCTAACCTCTGCTTCTCCAATAACTTTCCTCTCAATTTCGGGCGAAAGTAAACCACTCATTGCTTTTTTTATATCATCAAGTGCTTCAAATAAAATTTCATAAAGCCTTATTTCGACCCCTTCCGATTTTGCCAATTCTCTTGCCTTCGGATGGGGTTTTACTCTGTAACCCGTTATTATTGCACCGGAGGCAGCTGCAAGAAGAACATCATTCTCAGTTATCTCACCCACTCCCCTATGAATTATATTTACCGTTACTTCATCTGTAGAAAGACCCTTAAAAACATCGGAAAGTGCTTCAACAGAACCCTGATCATCACCTTTAAGCACAATCTTTAGCTCTTCAAGTTCTCCCGAGGTCAATTCTTTCTGTAATTTGTCTAATGATATTGCACCCTTTTTCATTGAAGCCTTTAATCTTTCGACTATTTTCCTTTTATTGGCGATTGCCCTGGCCTCCTTCTCACTCTCAACAACTATAAGCTGGTCACCTACCTGAGGCATTTCATTGAAGCTTATTACCTGTACAGCAAGGCCAGGAGTAGCCTCTTCCATTTCATCTTCATTTTCGTCTTTAATAAGTTTAACCTTACCATACGTAGAACCCGAAACAAAAGCATCTTTTTTTCTCAGAGTACCCTTCTGTATTATAACTGTAGCAACATTTCCAAAGCCTTTCTTTACCCTTGCTTCCAGGATAAATCCCTCTGCAGGACCATCGTATGGTGACTGAAGTTTCATATCATCTGCAAGTAAAAGGATGGTATCTAACAATTCATCCACGCCCTGGCCGGTTTTAGCAGAAACATCAACACTAAGAACATCCCCCCCATACTCCTGGACTATCACCCCTATATCAGCCAGTTGCTGTCTAACCCTCTCAGGTTTCGCATCAGGTAAATCAATTTTATTGATAGCTACAATGATGGGGACTCCTGCAGCTTTTGCATGGTCGACTGCCTCAATGGTTTGTGGCATCACACCATCATTTGCAGCAACGACTAAAACAACTATATCAGTAATCTTGGCACCCCTTGCCCTCATTGCTGTAAAAGCTTGATGCCCTGGGGTATCTACAAATGTAATTTTTTTCTCTTGATGTGATATGTGGTATGCGCCGATTTTCTCAGTTATACCTCCCTTTTCTGTAGCCACAACATTTGCATTTCTTATATAGTCAAGCAGTGTTGTTTTACCATGATCAACGTGACCCATTACAGTAATAACTGGGGGCCTCTCTCTATAATTACTGTACTTTCCTTCGTTGGTCTCCTCCTCATATTCTTCATATAGCTCTACTTTAACACTATACTCCTCAGCAATCAGAGAAATAGTGTCAAAATCAATCCTTTGATTCATCGTAACAGGCAACCCAATCTCCAGACACTTAATAATTATTGCGTTAGGATTTTTATCAAGTAGTTCAGCTAATTCACTAACGCTGAGAAAAGCCGGGACTCTTAAAATTTCTTCTTCAACAACCCCTGTATCGGTTCTTCTTTTCTTCTTATATCTTTTCTTTTTGCTTGTCTCTAACCTTGCTTTTGTTAATCTTATTTTTCTTTCTACTTCTTTTTCATCTATAATTTTCTTTTCTCTTTTTCTTCTTTTCTTTTTGTATACTGGCTTTACTTCCTCAATAATGTCGTAAATTTCTTCTTCTTCTACAGCCTCTTCTAAAAGAGTACTCTCCTCTTTCCCGGTCTCTCCTGTGGGCTTTACATCTGGAGGTACTTTCTTTTTTTCCTCAACTGTCTTTTTCTCTTCCTTCTTTCTCTGTGGTTTTTTCCGGGCTTTTATTACCTTCTTCTCTTTTTTTACTTTTTTCTTTTCTTTTTTGGGCAACTTTTTAAAGGCATCCTTCAGTTTTTTTTCTTCCTTCTCTGTGATCGAACTCAACTGACTCTTTACCTTTACCCCTATAGATGCAAGCGCATCCATTATCTCTTTTGTGTCCAGTTTTAACTCTTTTGCTAACTGATAGACTCTTTTTTTCATTATTCTCCTAAGTTGAGAACCCTATGTAGAGAAACATAAATTTTATCAACAGTTTTTGAGCCAAGACCAGGTAATTTCTCGAGTTCTTCTTTTGAAGATGACATAATGTCCCGTGCAGTTTTGTATCCATGTTTCTTTAAGAGAGATTTTATCTTCTCACTTATATCCGGAAGGGCATCAACCTTTATCTTCTTTCTTTTTTTATCTTCTTCTTTTTTATGAAATTCAGTCTGCCCAATTATTTCTATTTTCAATCCAGTTAATTCATTTGCCAGTTTAATATTTACGCTATCCTTACCAATGCCAAGCGTAACCTGGTCATCAGGTACAACACAGATTGCTTTTTTCCCAGTTTTTTTCATTATCACTTTGACAACCCGAGCAGGGGCTACAGACCTTCCAACAAATATTTTCTTATCAGGACTGAAAGGAATGATATCGATTTTCTCACCAGACATCTCCCTTACTATACCTTGAATTCTTGAGCCTCTGGGGCCGACACAGGCACCTACTGGATCAACTTTTTCCTCCTTAGAGTAAACAGCTATTTTTGTTCTTATCCCAGGACTCCTTGCTATCCCTTTTATTTCTACTTCACCTCTCAAAATTTCAGGTATCTCAAACTCAAGTAATCTCAATACAAAATTAGGTGTTTTTCGTGTAAGATAGACTACGGGACCTTTGATCTTAACCTTCTCTTTGTCCCTTGTCTTTTCTTCAATATCAAGTACCACTGCTTTTAACTGTTGGCCTCTTCTCAATATCTCGCCGGGTATCTGTTCTTCTCTGTCGAGAAATGCCTCTATATCTGAGAGTTTCACATATGCCCCTGCTGCATATGCGCTTGCCACTGTTCCCGCAACCAATTCACCAATTTTGCCCTTATATTTTTCAAATACAATTCTTTTTTCTCTCTCTTTCATTTTCTGAACAAGAAAATTACGTATCTGTGTAATTGCATTCCTTCCAAATTCCTGTGTTATAGGAATCTCAACATATACTGTATCACCAATCTTTACCCCTGGATTTATTTCTATCGCATCTTCCATAGAGATCTCATCCAGTGGATTTTTCACCTTTTTAACTGCTTTTTTCTCCATATATAATCTAATCTCCCCTGATGCTTCAGAAACTTCGCACTGGAATCCCTCTTCCTTTCCAAACATTTTTTTTGCTGTACTAATGAATGCTTCTTTTAAGGTTTCTATAACGAAGGTTTTCTCCAACCTTCTCTCTTTGGCAAGTTCTGTAAGCATTTCAACAACTTCTCTATTTATCACTCCTCCTCCTTCGCTCTCCTGGTGAAGAGACCTCTAAAATGTAACTGCCGGGTATAGGATCTTCAACATCCAATCTCACAGAAAGTTCCTTTGATACCTTTTCACAGTCGCCTATTGTTACTCCTCCCGGTTTATCTATAAAAATCCTCAACAAACTCCTTCTACCCGGACCCTTCAATTCCAGGTCAATAAGCTCTATCTTTTCTTCATCAAACAGACTCAGCGTTTCTAAAACTATCTTTTTGACTTCTTGCCTTATTTCTTCCCATTCTTCCATAATTTACTCAAAATATTCATTACATTTTCAGGCTTAACCAGAGTACTCCGTTCTTCATTTCTCCTTTTTACTTCAACCTTGCCCTGAGCCAGACTCTTCTTTCCTATTGTAATCCTGATAGGAATTCCAATAAGGTCGGCATCCTTAAGTTTAAAACCAGGGCCAAGATCCCTGTCATCATAAAGAACATCGAAATCCTTATTCAATAATTTATATATTTTTTCAGATATTTCAAGGGCATCAGGATTTCTAACCTCCAAATTTGTAATAATGACATCGAACGGCGCTATTCCATCAGGCCAGATAATCCCGGATTTATCATGAAATATCTCTATTGCCGTTGCCATAATCCTTTCTATTCCAATACCATAACTACCCATAACAATAGGGTTCTCCTTCCCATCTCTGTCTGTATAGAAGGCGCCCATTGACTCAGAATATTTTGTTCCAAGTTTAAAAATATGGCCCAATTCAATTGCATTAAGAACCTCAACCTCACTCTTACATCTGGAGCATAGATCTCCTGATTTTATTTTTCTAAGTTGAACAACCTCCCTCACTTCAAAATCCCTCTCCACATCAATCCCTGTATAGTGATAAAAATCCTCATTTGCACCACTAATCATCCCTTTCGCACCCAAAAGGCTATTATCAAGATAGACCGGAATATTAAGGCCAACAGGACTCACATAGCCTGGTTGTGCACCTGTATATTTTTTTATTTCTTCAGGCTCTGCTGGCCTTACATTGGGAAATTTCTTAGCTACCCTGTCATTGTCGAGCTCGTAATCACCCCTCAGAACAATAAAAAATGGCTTGCCTGCATTATCTATAAAAAGAATGCTTTTCATTAACATCGAAGGCTTTGTATCAAAAAATTCAGATATTTCCTTAACTGTCCCACCAACAGGTGTATGTTCTTTTTTTAACTTACCATTTTTATATTCAACTGGCGAAGGCAGAAGTTCTGCAATCTCCATATTTGCAGCATAGCCACAATTTGGACACCTTACGATTATATCTTCTCCTACAGGAGAAACAACCATAAATTCTTGCGATTCAGACCCTCCCATTAACCCACTTGAGGCACTTACAATAACTGTATCAAATCCAATCCTGTCGAATATTCTATTGTATGCCTCGTAATGAAGTTTATAACTTTTGTCAAGACCTTTATAATCTATATCGAAGGAATAAGAATCCTTCATAATAAAAGACCTTGCCCTGAGCACTGCACCCCTTGGCCTAATTTCATCCCTGTATTTAATCTGAATTTGATACCATATCTGAGGAAGGTCTCTATAAGATTTTAAATCCCTTCTCGCTAGTTCTGTGACTATCTCTTCGTGCGTAGGGGCTAAGGCATACTCTCTCATTTTTCTATCCTTTAATCTGAACATCTCACTTCCGTATGATTCCCACCTCCCTGTTTCTTCCCAAATGGAAGCGGGGGTCAATGCAGGAAGAAGAAGCTCCTGAGCGCCAATCCTGTCCATTTCCTCCCTTACAATACGCATAATTTTTTTCAGGACCTTCCACCCTAATGGAAGATAGGCGTACACTCCACTGGTAAGTAGTTTAATAAATCCTCCTCTCAAAAGAAGTATGTGACTGACATTCACAGCCTCTTTGGGAACTTCTTTTAATGTCGGTATATATGCCTCATTCCATCTCATAGGTCTATAATTACCAAAAAGATGCATAAAGTCAACAGTTAATTTTAGGATTATGACTATTCTTTAAAAAATCATCCCCATTCCAAAGAAAACGAGGTCCTCTGGGGATCTTAGCGGATCTTTGATTTTATAGAAATACTTCATAAATAGATACAATTCTCCACTTTTTCTTGAAACAGCATAAAATATTTCTGGTTCGATTCCATAGTATGTTATTGGAGGATTATCGTTGCTTCTTGTATACTCAAGGTTCAAACCCCCAAAAAACCCTTTATAGATATTTTTCTTACAATCAAAAATAAATCTATGTCTGTAATAGGGCCTTGAATTTAACCAATCAACAATGATGGCTTGGGGATAAAACATATATCTGAAACTAAAATAATAATCTCTATTGAAGGATAATCTTTCCAGATTAGAGACCTCAAATATCTCAGCATTGAATACAACCTTTCCCCTTTGAAGGTCTATATCTATTAAGTGTCTACAATAATGATCAAAATAGTAAGCCCAGTATAATTTGTTAAAATACCTTATACCTCCGATAATTGAATATGTGGCATATTTTGGGTCGAGGATAACCTTCCCCTTTTGTTCTGCCATCTCAAGATAAGAGGAATACTTTATGAAGAATTTACAATCCCTCCATTGAAGAAGATTTACATCAATAAATATTGACGCATCTGAATTAAAAAGCGTATCCCTTCCAGAATACATCCCATAAAAAATCCCACCATGCGGTACAGGATTATAAAAATCAAGCAGAATAATAAAAAGCATATGGGAATAATAGATTAAAATTAATAAATGTCAATTTAGTTATTACCATTTAGAGGAAAGACAAGTAGAAAAAGACAGGATATAGGGGAAGACAAGGAAGAAAAAATGTATATATCTTATATATTAATATCAAATTTATCTGATCAGAATTAACTTCCTTGTCCCCAGCCTGTTATCCCCTTTATTTATCTTTACAAAGTAAATGCCATTCATTAATTTCGTAATATCTATATCCATTCTATATCTTGACGCCATTGGTACCTGCCTTTTCATCTCCTTTACACACCTCCCCACAACATCATAAAACTTAATCGAGAGTACCCCAGGAGAGGATATGGAAAGATACACAGGAAGATTATTACCAGTTGTAATGGCATTCATCTTCAGGATTCTGTCCACTATAATGCCGGGCTCTCTTTTACCGCTTATGCCCTGGAATTTACCCCAATGGATGTCTTCCAATGGAGAACTGGGGTGTAAGGGGTCGCTGTGTGTTGCCCCCTCATAGTACTTTGTCATAAGATAATCGGCAATCTCCCTTGCCCCGGGCACATACCCCATACCATACACGGAATCATATCCACCATTTAACCCTATACCTATGCCTGTTCCATAAACAAAGCACAATGTCTCACCATTGGCAATGTTAAATGGACCTATACTTAATAAGAATCTATAGTCAAATACACCTGCATTTAAGTCAAAGGGGTGGGGCATAAACCTGTATCCCTGCATTGCCGGGTGTGTTCCATTCATAAAGTTATACATATTTTCATCTGTGCCAGGGTCGCTATTCCAATCCCACCAGGCATGGATTGAAGGTCTCATCAGCCGTATGGTATCATTGTGCGGTCCGATATACACAGAATCATTTTTTGTGGGCGGTGTATATATGAATGTCCCGAATATATATCCAGGTGATTTCCCACTATCCCCGGCATCCCACCCAGGTTCATCGGGGTTATCCCAGTCATACATCAAAGACATATTTCTCCAGACAAGTTCCGTATCACCGTAAATAGTATGCTCATCAGCATCATCACCAAAAAGGGTTGCCTGGTCGGGTACACCATCTGGTATGGATAGGACAGTATCCCTCAGAATGGTATATTCATCCGTTGGAGCTGGAAAATGAGTAAATCCAAGCCACTCATTCCCCGTCCATCCATCGTATAGAACAAGGTCATCTATATGAGGATCAGTTGGATCCGCCTCTGAGACATCTGCATCAAACTTGATTGCAAGATAAACGTTTTTCAAGGTGTCATACCCCCCAACACCTGATTTTGTTTTGTCGTAAGAAACATAGAATTCGTATACCTTTGCATTTTTCAACAGGGGGTCAGTATGCCATCCAATGGAAACCTGTGTAACATTGATCCCGATCTTATATTGATTGTATGGGTATGAGTAAGGACCGTAATCATTGTATCGTGAGACAATATCCAGATCACCCTTTCCAGGACCCTTATATACCCAGGATGTTTCAGCAGGTCCCCATTCATAGCCAAGTGAATAATCCGCTGCAGTAACATAGGGATGGTTCCCTATTTTTGTTCCAAACCACAGGTCACCCTCCCAGATGTAATAACTATGTGAATAGAATGGCCAATCATAGGATGGATTACCCGTATTACTTGCGTTGGGGTCACCAAAATCTCCGAAATTTGATACTACAGTCCATAAATTACCCACATCATTTGGCACATAACTGAGTTGATTTGACGGAGGGAAAATGGTATCACTATAAGCTGCCGTATCTATAAGCATTTTTGATTCCATATCTGGTGATGTATATACAGCAGTAACTCCATAGATTATGGTTGTATCAATGGTGGCATTGGAATCTATATATGCGAGGGTAGTCAATCCTGTGGCAATCTGGGTAAATGATGTTTGATTTATTCCCTTTCTGTAGAGATTATAACCTGCAAAGGAAGCCTTTTGTGGTGAAAATCTGGACCACATATCAGGCGAATACCATAATATATTTGCCTTATCTCCACTAAATTTGTATGCACGCATATATAATGGTGGTGGGAATTCTGTGGGATGGGCAACAATCGTATCTGTGGGCCCGCTCTCACCATCGTTGTAAAGGGCGGTAACATAATAGTAGTATGTAGATTCATTCTGAACGCTTGTATCTATAAAATGTGAAGAGTCCGGGGTTTCTAATATATTGAAGACACCAGATGCACTTTCTGCCCTGAAGATGTTGAAATATAAAAAATATTTACTATGCTTTGAAACAGGCGGTGTATCCCATCTCAATTCTACCTTATGATTCTGGTAATCGTGTAAAAGCTCAAGATTTGACGGGGGCTCAAATGTTCTTGGAGAGATGTCAAATTTAAAATCACATCTCTCAGACATAATCGGAAAAAATATATATAATGAATCGGTATGGTCAATATAGATGTGTGCTTCATTGTGAGAATCAACGGGTATTTCTTCTACTACTGTGTCACTTCCACATTTCATCAGCATAAGATAAGTCTCAATCCCCATATCCGAATTGAAGTATAAGGTGTCATTGGAGGATACTACATTACTGATATCAATCTGATAGCATGCAAGATAATAAGGATAATAAGAATATAAATAGGGCAAACCGTTGATAAACCTTGTATATAATCTTGTATTTGCATATTGGAAACCGTATGTAGATGGGTTATCCCATTTTGACGAAACGAGAAATTTTTTGAGTACATCGTATCTCCTATCCGAATATCCATTCAATGCAAGTGTGGAATCGAGTCCTTCTAAGCCATTGTAGCTTGACTGCAGGAGGTCTCGAAGAAAATCATTGCCTCCATATTTTTCATAGAGGTAAAGGCCAAAGATAAATGCTGTAGCTTCGTTGGGATAAAGAAGATTTCTATCCACGTAATAATCTCCTGCAAAGTTCCCCTCACCTGTATATGTTACATAGGCTCCATACTGTTCCAGAACCTTCTTTATCCAGTCTTCTTCATCAGGATCATAATAATAATGTATCATATCTACGGTAGAAGCAGAGAGGGATTTTTTTGCATTTCCAAGAGAGGAAAGCAGGGGGAAATCTGTATATATAATCTCTGCCCTGTTGGAGTGTTCATTTGAGGTATCCTCATCTGCAGGATTGAAGAAAGAATAACACCAGTTCTCCAGTCCGGCGGGTGTAAGGTCTTCAATGTCGTATAACAATACCTTTATTTTTCCATCATTATTAACATCGGGAAGATTGCCTAGCCTATTTTTTAACATATCAATAATCCCCGTATCAGGTACAGGAGGTGTTTTTTCAGTAAGCCATACAAAAACAGAATCTATATTTTCCTGTGATGGTTCAATTTGAATCCCATTAATTTTTTTCTCCCAGTCTCCTTGACTGTAACTGACAAATGGTCCATTGGGTGTTAGTATAACAACCGTATCCGGGTTTACTGAAGCAATGCCTTTGATCTGGTAGATATATGGTTCTGGACCAATCTCTGCAAGATTTCTATTGATACTTAAAAAAATACTACCACCATTATTGGATTGGTATATCCCCTGATTATTCCCTGCAAAGACATAATTCTCATTCTCAGACGGAACTGTAATCACAAGTATGGAATCATTAATATTAGAATTATTCCATGTATTGCCCCTGTTATTTGTATAGAACAGACCGGATGGAGTACCAACCCAGATATTGCTATCTGTTTGCATTGATACAGCGATTGATATGATATTACTGTCAGGTAGGTTGGACGAGATGTTTATCAATGATGAATCAGGTCCTGACCAGAGGTATACACCCTTTGTGGTTGCAATAAACATAGAATCATCACCACCATTGCTCGAGGCAAGCCCTGTTATAAATCCATTTGAAGTATCATAAGGAATAGACTGCCAATGTATCCATCCTGCCATAGCCTTTGCATATATTCTTTTTCTGTTTGCAATATAATACTTTCTTTGTGTTATGGATGCAACATAAAAAGTAGGAGAGATAATACAGGAGATAAATCCTGAATCAGAAAAGTCATTGGGCCTCTGTATTACCCAGCTGGCTCCACTATTTGTACTCGTGTAAAGGTTATTATCTGTAATACCTGCGAAAATTTGACCGTTATTGTACGAGTACATATCGTTAAACTGCAAATAGTCGGATACCTGCCAGTTAAAGGAAGTATCAGACCGCAAAACTGCTGAATCACTTGCAATGAAATAATAACCATCCCCTTGAATGAAATCGAAGTAGTTATTTATTGGTGCGATAGAATAAATCTGAACATTAGCACTATCGCGATTTAAAACAAAAGATTTTTGGTGGAAGATTTTGAATGCCCCTTGGTCTTGTATCCAGAAGTTGGAAGTAATTAAAGAGAAAAGAAGGAATAACATAATCGCCTCCTTTATAGGCTGTGACTAATATATTTTATTTTAACTCAGGAAAATTTTTTGTCAAGATTTATTTTTATGTGGTTGTTATCATAGGTATCGCAAAAGAATTCAATCCATCTTACCTTTTCCAGTGTCCTGCTTTATGTGTCATTATGAGTCCAGCCCTCCTGCACCTCTCAGGCGTGATAATCTCGTTGTTGTCTTTAATTCGTTCTTTTGGGTGTTCTATATTCCGGTCTCCTGCTGTGTGTCGTTTTTTCTCGCTCTCCGTTCTATACTTCTCCTACCTTGCTTCTCTTTCTACTTCTCTTCTACCTTGCTTTTCTTTCTATATTGACCCCTACCTCGCTTCTCTTACTACTCTACTTCTACCTAGTCTTTTACAGGAGACCGGGATTTTAAACGACTTAATCTCATTGTCTCGGTGCTTGACATTGTGACATTTTAGTTATTTATTTTTTTCTTCATCCTCTTATAAAGTTGTCCCAGAGAAGGTAGTTTCAATGATTTAAATGGTTTATAACTAATTATCTCCGAATATTTAAGCCCAGCCCT